>Ga0265338_10011604_pt1 | contig 10154 bp, 8 predicted proteins | sample 42126metaG_FD_193579 | JGI IMG/M metagenome (GOLD analysis project Ga0265338, IMG submission 193579) | Rhizosphere microbial communities from Carex aquatilis grown in University of Washington, Seatle, WA, United States - 4-21-26 metaG | ecosystem: Host-associated > Plants > Roots > Rhizosphere >... | reverse complement strand
CGCCCGCATTCAACGACAAGCTCCTGCTGAAAGCCCTCGTGGTCGGCGGAGTAGCCGTCGTCGGCTTCTTCGTCTGGTGCGTCGAGTCCGAAAGCGACTACCACCCGCCCTGCCATTAATCGCTGAGGTCTGGAACACTCTTGCGATTCTGGCGTTAACCTTTTACTTTTCTTCTATGGCAGATGGCAGGCCTTGATTCCCTGCTTCTCAAAATACTGCTGGTGATAATCTTCCGCCCGGTAGAAGTCCGTTGCAGGCGCAATTTCGGTGACAATGGGGCGCTTGAAGACTCCCTGCTTTTCGAGCACGGCCTTTGAATCGCGTGCGTCCTTTTCCTGAGCGGCATCATGGAAGAAAATCCCAGAGCGATATTGCGTTCCGACGTCCGGCCCCTGACGATTCATCGTGGTGGGATCGTGGCTCTTCCAGAACACGGCGAGAAGTTCCAGATAGGAAACCTCAGCAGGGTCGAATTCGATTTCGACCGCCTCTGCGTGCCCGGTCCTTCCAGTGCAGACGTCTTTATACGTTGGGTTCTTCGCGGCTCCGCCGGTGTAGCCGACCGTAGTTGACTTCACGCCTTTCACCTGGCGGAATGCGTCCTCGACTCCCCAGAAACAACCTGCTGCAAATGTGGCTTTAGCCATGGATCAAACTCCTGTCAGAGCTACCTGCTGCCTCGTTCAAATAAATATGTTGCCACAATGGCGCGCTGCGGTCGAGTGACGCGGGGTGGAAACTAGCTGGCGACGGCAGGATCGCAGGATGAGGCGGGATGAGGATCAGGCAGACTGTCCGGCGAGAACGGGCACTTTGTCCGCGGCTTCAGGCTTTTCCTCGCGCGATTGTTCGAAGATTGACCCCAGCATCTCGGGAATTTCGAATACGGCGCGATTTTGCAGTGCGGCAGCATTTGCCTTGTACCGCGCCAGGGAAGTTGAGGCAATCAACTGCGCGACAGCACTGTTGATCTCGCGAAAGTTGGGCAGCACGATCCCCACTTGCTTCTCGACCACCCAGGTTGCGTTGTAGCGCTCCTGAGGAAGCGTCCAAGCGTTGCACTCCACGATAACCGGAAGATGCATCGCCAGAGCTTCGCTGATACAGCCGGGGCCAGGCTTGCCGATGAAGAAATCGGCGAGCTGCATGTAGTGGTTCACCTTCGACGTAAAGCCCTCGACAAAGAGCGGCAGCCGCGATTTTTGCGCGCGCAACGCATTTGCCAATTTCTCGTTGCGACCGCATATGAAGATCAGCTGCAAATCGAGGGACGAATTCTCCAGGCGGCTAGCGATTTCGAGCATCGTCTTCGAACCGTGCCCGCCAAAAAGGACAAGCGCCGTCGGCAAATCGCGGTGCAATCCGAGCCGCTCGCGTTCGGCAAGGCGATCTTTCACGGGCGATTCATAGAAGCGCGGATGAAGAATCATTCCGGACGCGCGAAAAATTCTATCCGCAGGATGACCAACCGCGCGCGCCTGTACGGCCGCACGGTCGGACCCGGTGACGAAATACTGCTCCTGCCGCTCGATCCAGAAATGCGGCGGATAATCGGCAATATCTGTGAGCACCGTAACGTATGGGCGCCTCGGAAATGCCTTCGCGAAACTTTCGCACAGCGCCCGATTGAAGTGCGGCACGAAGGACACAACCATGTCCGGCTGCGTTTCTTTCCAATGCGATTCGAGCATTCGCGTGGTGGGGCCATGGTGGGCGCGGATGGCCTGCTGGAGGACCTTCATTAATTGCGGGCTGCCAAGCGTCCAGCCACTTCGCAGCATCCAGTTATAAAAGTCCTGTATACGGATGCCTGCGTATTTCTTCAGGACATCTAGCTCGTCGAGTAACTCCTGAAGATTAGTGAGGCGGACGTCCCAGGGGTAATTTTTGCCTCGGATGGACATCTCCAGCGCAGTCGCTGCTGCGCGATGTCCCCCGCCAGCGTCGAAGAAAACGAACTCAATGCGCTCCATGCGCACCGAATGTTGGCAGGCGAACATCTGCCGATTACTACGGCTCTGTTAAAAAATAGAAATATGTGCCGAATGAGTTAAATGCCTTTCTTTTCAGAACTTTAGCGCGCATGTCACCTGCGCGTAACGAACCCCTTCTACTCTCGAAAATGTGAAGTGCGATATGCACGTCCACTCCTACTTCTCTGGGCCATGCACCAGCCCGGCTTTCCTGGGAAGTATTTGCCGCGAATGCTACAGCCAACCGGAGGCGGTTTACGAACGCCTTGAACACCGCGGCATGCACCTCTTCACGCTGACTGATCACGACGAAATTGAAGGGTCCGAAATACTGCGGGCGCGCCCGGGATTCTTCCTAAGCGAGGAGCTGACGTGCCGAATGCCTAGCGGTACGGAAGTCCACATCGGCGTGTACGACTTCCATGAACGCCAGCACGAGCAACTCCTGGCACGGCGCAATGACTTGATCGCTTTGCTGATGTACCTCACTGAACGAAAACTCTTCTTCAGCATCAACCACATCTTCTCGGCTCTCACCGGACGCAGGACGCAGGAAGACTTCGCATGGTTCCAAAAGTATTTTCCCGCCATCGAGGCGCGGAATGGCCAGATGCTCGAGGAATCGAATGGCCGTGCCGCGAATCTTGCCAAGCGGTGGCGAAAAATTGCCGTCGGTGGCAGCGACGCACATGCGCTCCCGTCCGTGGGCCGAACGTACACGGAAGTTCCCGGCGCGCGCGACAAAGAGGAGTACTTCGCTGGACTGAAAAATGGAACCGGGCGCGTGGGAGGCGAATCCGGCAGCTTCACGAAGCTGACCGGCGACGTCCTGATGATCGCGTCCGAATTGATGCGCGAACGATCGTGGACCACAGTGCTGGGGCCGCTCGCGCTGCTCATACCCGCTATTACATTCCTGCATTACCGCGACGAGCGCGCATTCAGCCGCCGCTGGGCGGAACACATTCTTGGTCAACCTGAAGCTCGCAAACATCCCCGTTGGATCGCCGTGCCGCAAACGGCGCCGCAAACCGCCATGGGAGAATAAATATGACCGTAGCGAAGGCAGTCTGGGACCAGATCGAACTAAACGATTACCGACTCATGCGCAGGGTGCATCGCTGGCGCGCGCCACGATGGTTTCGCATTCTGATGATCGCATCGACGCGAAGCGGGGATGGCTGGCTGTGGTATGCGCTTGGCGTAATTCTGTTTATCTACGGCGGGCAACATCGCTTCCTTGCTATTGGTGCGGCCACTTCGGCAACCGCGGTCGGTATTTTTCTGTTCCGCACGCTCAAACATGCCAGCCGGAGGAAGCGGCCTTGCGAGATCGAGCCGCACTGTTGGGCGGTGATTCTGCCGCCCGACCGATATTCTTTTCCTTCGGGGCACTCGATCACGGCGTTCGGCGTGGCAGTTTCGATTGGGCTTTTTTATCCGGAATTGCAGGGGAGCCTGTTAACCGTCGCGATCCTTATCGCGGGATCGAGAATCATCCTCGGAATGCATTTTTTGAGCGACGTGCTTGCAGGCTCGGCAATCGGAGTGGGACTAGGAGTCGCAAGCTTCCACATCTTTGCGGCGCTCTGACGGCAGCTATTTAGCAGGAGCAGGAGCGGTCGTAGGACTGGCACTCGATTCCGGCAAGTTTTTGCTGCGCAGAAGTTCAACCACCGCACGATAGATACGCGCGCGAACGTCCTGCCTTTCATTAACTCGTGTGATGTAGCGAACCAGAACGGAAGCCCCCGCGCCTGACGGGCGAACGCTCATGGAAGGCTCCGCCGAAAATGTACGCTTGGCAAACGCAGGAACAACATGCTCCCACTCCTCCCCTGCCTTTTGCGCGTTGGCAGATGTTTCGTTCGTGGCAATTTTCTTGATGGCCTCCGCGATCAAGTAGGGATCGGCGTCCTGCGAAACTTGAATCTGAATCTCGTCCCAAAGCCATTGGCCAGAAGTGGAGAAATTAAAGTACTGGCCTTCGATTGCAAAGCTATTCATCAGCGAAACTTTGCGACCCGTGGGATGCGCCGCGTCCGTCCATTTGCCCGTTTCCAGCAAGACGGTGTGAAAAGGACCGACCTCAAGCACTTCCCCGCCAATTCCGTTGATCTCCACCCAATCGCCCGGCCGGATTCCATCCTTGCCCATCAGGATGAACCATCCCATGAATCCGAGGATGAAATCTTTCATGGCGACGGTAATGCCCGCGCCGGCGAACGCGACGAGTGTTGCAAAGTTGCTCGGCACACCGAAAATGACGAGGAGAATCACAACAAGCCCGATTGCCTGGACCACCAGGAGGATCACCGTGCCCATCGCTTGAAGGTCGCGCCGCTCGCGCGCAAGGTCTTCGAAGAACCTCTGGATCCAATAATTCGCGATGAACACAAGCAGGGCAATCAACAAAATCCAAAAGACGGCACGACAAATTCCGTGAAGAAAGTATCTTTCACGGGCATCTACGCGAGTGAGCCAGTTCGAATAAGCAGCCGCCAATTGCTGTTCATTGACAATCCGCTTATCCACTTCGGAGAGGTCCCGCTGATCCTGCGATAAATGCTCGAGCACAGAGAGCGCGGAGGTGGCCGGAGGTGGCGCCGATGCGATCTCGGGTGCTGGCGCTGGCGCCGAACTTTCCGGCTGCGATTTTCCCTTCGCCGCAGGACCCGCCGAAGAATGACTCGCTGCCGCCTTCTTTGGAAGGATCTTCTTCTGCGCCTTTTCCTCGTCCAGAACTTTTTCGAGCGAGTCGTGGGTAACCGACAGGCTTGCGGCATCCGCGAGCGCGGCGTCGCGCGCCTGAATCAGAAGCTTTTCCTTGGAATGAAGCGAAAGCCACGCTTGCGACTGCGCAACGACGCTGTCCGATTTCGTCAGTTCCATCGAAGAATTGGCGGCAGCCGACGTGATCGTCGGCGCGGTTGGAATTGCCGTGCCCGGATGAGTCGCGTCGGCTTGAGGTTGCCCAGCCTCATACTGGTCGAGCAGTTTCTGAATTGTGGCGTGTTTGTCGCCCCCGGCGCGGATGAAATCCTGGTGGGAGTCGTCGAGGTCGTCCTGATCAAGCGCCAACTGTGCCTCCGCAAGATCGAGCTGATCCTGCAGCGCGTCCGCCTTGTTATCATGCGCCTTGGTTACTTGCTCCTTGAGTTCCGCGACGCGCTCTTCGTCCACAACAGCGGTATCTTCCAACGTCTGGATGCGCGCGGCCAGAGCGCGAGTCTCCTTCGTGAGGGGAGCGGGATTTTCCGTTGCGTCTCTCAGCGCGGCGGCAAAGGCCATATCAACCGCGTGGTCGCCCAGGCGCAAAGCTTCCTGCGCATCTTCCTGCTCGGTATGCGTCACGGCGAGCGGGGCGAGTTGCTGTGCCGTGTCAAATGGTCGCGTGTAATCCACTCCCGATTTGTCGGTGGCGCGGTCCGCTGCTTGCAGCCCAACGCGGGAATCCGCCCACCTTCGGGTATAGATTTCCGCGCCGAGCGAGGCCACCACCAACGCCAACAAGCTTCCCAGAATCCATTTCTCGTGGGTTTTCATGTTTTGCCCGAGGAGCGATTGTAATATGCCCACTCAAGCGGCGGGTTAGAAATTCAGCCAGCGGGTCGGCTGGATCCCCGGTTACGCCAATTCCGATAAATCGAGACATGTTTTAGAAAGGGAGTTGGATCTGTATGTCATCCGAGAAAACGCTTCGAGCTAGAAGCTTAACGCACACCATTCATCCAGAACGGGAAGAAGCTGATGAGGCCGCGCGCTGGTACTGCGCCAACAATTTTCTCCGCACGGGATAGCATGCACGAATGCAAAGATATGACCGGATAATCAAAACCTTTGAAGGCATACAACGCGCTCTCGGCGGCCGCTCGTATCTGATTGGGCCCACTTTTCTGTCGCCCGAATTACGAAGGCTGCGGTCTCTTCCAAGTCGGCGAGTGACTTTTCGATATCCACCCACAGGCCTTGGCGCACTGACCCTGTGGAGCGCTTTGCGACGCGCACAATCCAGTCCAAAGCACTCACCTTAACAACTAGTTCCTCTATAACTTCGCGCACAGCCGTTTTTTCCGTTAGAAACAAATTGAACGCCGCATCGCCGAAACCGTCCACCAAGCCTGTTAGTTCCTCCAGGCGCGATTCAATGTTGCTCTCCAGGATTGTGATTCGTTCCTTGCGCGGAAATTCAATGACTGTTGCCAGCCGTGCTGGCTCATGCGTTTGCGCATTGCTCATGGCGGCCTCCCTCATGTACCCACCTCAAGCCCGCACATTGGGAATTGCAATCGCACACCCACTGGATGACCTCATCGCAAATGACTCTCAGGATTAGACTTACGACCAGCTTTGGATTTTCAGGTAGGGTAATTCCTCGATACTAGACCCAGGAAGTTTTTACACTCACAGGAGAGCAATCGTGTCTTTAAGGCCGTCCAGGTTGACGGACTCCGCCAGACTACCGAGCGCTCTGCAGGGCGATAGAATCGAGGTTTCGTACCCAGCGGGCGGGATGCTTGTCTTCGGAAACGATCAATTGAATGAAATGGGCTGTTTTCCAGGAACGGCTGCGGTCCGTCCTTTCAAACGACTTTACAGCCCCGATCCATTTAGTTTCTTATTCGCACAATTGTTCCGCTTCAGCACTGCACCTGTGAAAAACCCGGCAGTCGTGCCCACGGATTCCTCTCAGACTGCAAGGGACCTCAACGAATGAGGCAGGGCTGCCGATTATCATAGGGGACCCCGAATTGCCCTTCAGATCTAGATCAATCATGGCAATGCGCCAGACCATAGGCCCGCGCCGCACTCACACGCAATTGTCTCCGTCTCACACTCGCGCGCGTTGGCAAGGAGGACAGACGCATAATCAGCGTGCTGCTCAGCGAACCGCGGGATCCAACCGTTGACCGTGCGTGCCAGGGTGTTGCTGATCGTAGCAGCCACGGCTGCCGCGGTGATTGGCACTCTCTACGCCGCATCGCAGTTCCTGAACCTCGACCGCTTCGTGGGCCTGGAGAACTTGCAAGCCAGAGAAAACACGCTTGCCGTGCAAGGCAGCCTTCGCGATGAAATTGAACTGCTCGATCATTCCAATATCGACCTCTCCGTTTACGATGCAACTTACGACAGTATGCCCCGGCCCAGCCGAAAATATCTCCACTCTGTTCTTGGCGAGGGAACCAACGGATGGCTCGATCAGCAAAAAGTAAATTTCCTCGTGTTCGTTGATGAGGCCGGAAATACCGTATTCTCCAGCGGATTCGATCCCGCCACATCAGGATTTTTAGACGTTCCGCCGGATTTGAAAACTCATCTCTCTAGCCGGGACCGCCTCCTGCAATTCCGCGGATCGAAAGACAGGGTGGACGGCGTCATCCTGCTTTCCAGTGGCCCCGTGCTCGTTGTTTCCCGCCCCATCGTCCATACAAATTATGCCGGCCCCGCGCACGGCGCTTTGGTGACCGCGCGTTATCTCGACGCCAAAAGTTTGCGTCAGCTCGCCAATCGAAACGGTGTTTCTTCCGTCGAAGTATTTCGTGTTGACGGGGAGTTTCCGGCCGACGTGGCCAAAGCGCGCTCTTCCATTTCCTCGGTCGCACCTGTTTACGTCCGCGCCGTCAGTGAGGCTGTGATCGCCGGATATATTTCTCTCAACGATATTTATGGGCAGCCCGCCCTTCTGCTGCGCGCGCAAATGCCTCGCGCGATCTACCACCAGGGTCGCATCAGCCAGATCTATCTTGCCGCGGCCACACTCCTCATTGTCGTCGCCGCTGCGCTGGTGATGGGATGGCTCCTGCAGAAATCCGTCGTATCCAGGCTTGAGTTGCTTGATTCAAGCGTCGCCGGAATTGCCAACCAGGGTGACCTGAGTGCGCGCGTCTCATTGAGCGGCCGGGACGAAATCACGACCCTTGCTACCGGAATCAATCGCATGCTCGAGTCCCTTCAGGTTTCCCAGGAACGCAGAACCAAAGTCGAAGCGGAACACCGCGCGGAACTTGAGAAATCCAAAGACGCCGCCGAGGAAGGCAGCCGCGCCAAATCCCAATTCCTGGCCAACATGAGCCATGAAATACGCACTCCGATGAATGGCGTGATCGGTATGACCGGACTTGCTCTGGAAACCGAGCTCGATCAAGACCAGCGCGAACTCATCGGCACAGCAAAATCCTCCGCCGAATCGCTCCTTGCTTTGCTTAACGACATTCTCGACTTTTCCAAGATCGAAGCTGGAAAACTCGACGTGGAAGTCGTCGATTTCAGCTTGCGCGACAATCTGGAGAGTTCCGTCAAGGGTCTCGGCTTGCAGGCTCGACGAAAGGGGCTCGAGTTGTCCTGTCACGTCCAGCCGGGGGTCCCGGACAATCTACAGGGTGATCCAACCCGTTTGCGTCAAATCGTGGTCAACCTCATCAGCAATGCGCTTAAGTTCACCTCCCAGGGTGAAGTGGCCGTTCAAGTGCGTTGCGAAAAGGAAACCGAAGACATTGCTTTCCTCGAATTCATGGTCCGCGATACCGGCATCGGCATCCCCGGCGCCAAGCAGACGGAGATCTTCCAGGCTTTCATGCAAGCCGATCCCTCGATGACACGCAAATACGGCGGCAATGGGTTAGGCCTCGCCATCTGCAAGCGACTCGTCGAGCTGATGGGCGGGAGAATTTGGGTGGAAAGCACTCCTGGCCTGGGAAGCACTTTTCATTTCAGTTTGCCCTTCGTTTTGCGGAACAGCCTGCCTTCTTCCGTCGAAGCGCTCAACGTCGCCGACCTGTACGACGTTCGCGCCTTGATTGTGGACGACAGTTCTACAAACCGCCGCATTCTGCAGGAGTTGCTACTTGGTTGGGCTTTGAAGCCCACTCAATGCGAAAGCGGCGCGAAAGCCCTGGAATTATTGGAAGAAGCCAAGGCGCAAGGACGTCCCTTCCGTCTCGTACTTCTCGACGAGCAGATACCTGAAATGGATGGCTTCACTGTGGCTGAAAATATTAAACAGCGGAAGACACTGGCAGAAACGAGTATCATCATGGTCCCCTCAGCCGGCCTGCGGGGTGACGCTGCTCGTTGCCGTGAACTCGGTATCGAGGCCTATCTCCCTAAGCCTGTTCTCCGCGCCGATCTGCTTCAGGCCATCCGTATGTCGCTCAGGGCGAAATCATCCGGCGCCACAAACCTACCTCTGCTGACAGCGCACGCGTTGCGCGAACATCGCACCCGACTTCGCATCCTGGTTGCCGAAGATAATCGCGTGAACCAAAAGCTGGTTGTCCGCATACTTCAAAAACGCGGCCACACGGTTGATGTCGCAGAAAACGGCCGCCAGGCAATCGACGCACTTCGTGAAAAACCTTTCGATCTGATCCTCATGGACATGCAAATGCCTGAATTGGGCGGCGTCGAGGCTACGATTCTTATTCGGAAGGGGGAGTTATCCACAGGCCGCCACATTCCAATCATCGCCCTCACGGCTAACGCGATGACCGGAGATCGCGAGCGCTGCTTGGCCGCCGGTATGGACGACTACGTCTCCAAACCTATCTTGGTGGCCGATCTCTTCAACGCAATCGAACGCGTCAACGCGGCCACCGGCGAACCCTCTGCCACTTCCGCTGACTCTTCCGGAACCCTGGACAGGATCATTTAAGAACCGGAGCTCGGAACATTCCAGGACAGCCTAGCGTGAGCTCTGCAAAGTGATGGAATTAAGGTTTCGCACCCAGCGGGCGGGATGCTTGTCTTCGGAAACGATCAATTGAAATGGGCCGTTTTTTCGAAGCGGCTGACCCTCGCGTGTGTCCGCCACCAGCACATCGCCTCCATGAAAACTTGGATCCACCTCAGCAAGTGACAACACGGCCGAGTATCCATCGGTGCCGGTTGCCACAACGTAAAGCGCCAGCGATTCTCCTCGCAATTCCTTTCCTGTGGGCGCGTTGATCATGGCCAGCAGCGTCGTGAGGGCCACGCCGCTGTACGATTCGTCGGCGTTGATGTGTCCGTTGTGCACCTTCACTGTTTCGTGCGGCAGTGCACGAAACTCCGCCGGCGAGAGCGCCATGGGAGCATGGTATAGCTCTGCGGTCAGCACCAGCGAGTCTTTCGGATAGATCGCGACCGGGCTGAAGGTGTCAGCAACCCGCAATACAATCGGCACATTTTGAATTACGGCGGCGT
>Ga0265338_10011603_pt1 | contig 10154 bp, 22 predicted proteins | sample 42126metaG_FD_193579 | JGI IMG/M metagenome (GOLD analysis project Ga0265338, IMG submission 193579) | Rhizosphere microbial communities from Carex aquatilis grown in University of Washington, Seatle, WA, United States - 4-21-26 metaG | ecosystem: Host-associated > Plants > Roots > Rhizosphere... | reverse complement strand
CGCGCGCAGTGGAAGCGCCGGCGGTGGGGGCGTCGTGGGGGTGGCCTCTTGTGGTTGGCGCTTCTGCGGGGTAGGGTGGAGTTGCGCTCTTTTGAGGCGCGTAAGGCAGGCACGACATGGGCAAGCAATGGGCGATTGAAGCGGCGAAGCGTAAGCGGGCGGCGAAGGCGCGAGCCAAAGCCAAGTCGGCGGCGGTCACGCAGGCCGCGGCTGCGGTGGAGCGGCTCTGGCAGCTGTGCACCGCGAAGCCGACAGGGGGTGAGCCGCGGCTGTTCACGGAGGCCGAATGCGAGGCCGTGGCCGACGCGAGTCATTCGCTGCGCGGGATCTCGGGCGGCTGGATCAACGATCGCAGGCGGCGCTAGCCATGGGGCTCAAGTCGATCCCGAGCTCGGTAAACCTCCCCGGCGGTCTCCGCGTTGTCGCGCACTACTTCAGGATCACGAAGCTGGACGCGGGCGACAGGCCGGTCGCGTTCGAGCGCGTGGCGAAAGGCGGCCACGACTGCGTGCTGTGGGCGTCGCCCGCCTTCACGGACGAGCCGCTCGATTCCGCTATGCAGGCGAAGTTTTTGGCGCGTGGTGGCGACCCCAAGGCAGGGCGCTAGCCATGGCCGACGATCGCGGCGCCCAGTCCGCCGCAAACCGTAACCTGCGGCTGCTTATTCACTTCGCCGGCGGTCCGGCGTGGTCGCGCCAATCCAAGAAACCCAAGCGTTACGCCGGCAAGCCGGCCGCGTACGTTGGCGGCTGCCCCCCGGACGCGATGCAGTCCCCGGCTGTCGGCGAGGCGATCGCTGCGGAGAAAAAGCACCGACTGCCGAAGGCGCGGCTGTTCACGTCGGCGATTCGCGTGTTTATCGTGCCCGATGTCGTCTGGGGTGCCCTACCCGACAGGGCCGGAGTTTTAGACGCCTACATCCCAGCGGCCACGAAAGCGCTCGAGGTTCGTCAGCGAGTTGTCGCCGGCGAGGGCGTGGAGCTCGTGTTCTGCGGGCGCTGTATAACGAACCTCGAGAACATGCGAATCGCGGACGCGAAGCGCGTCGCGGCATACAAGGCCAGTGGCAACTGGCCACCCGGTTCGTTCCAGGCCGCGATCAAGCGCTCGAGATCAGCGGGCACCAAACCCGGTCGCATGCCGATCGGCGTTGCCGTTGGCCCCGGCGTCGTGCTCGATCGGAGCTCGACGAGCGGCGGCAGTGGCTCGATTCGAGAGCGTAGCGGTGACGAGCTCAAGCGTCCGCCGTCCGCCGCGATCGGCTGGAAAGATCCGTCGAAGTCGGCGATCGATCCGCGTCAGGTTCGCTCCGACGTGCGACTCGCCGCCGCGGCCGATCGGCTCGCGCGTCGCGTCAAGGCGGACAACCGGGCGAAGCGCAAGAAAGCCAAGCGCTAGCTGTCAGATCCGCCGCTCGCCGGCGTCTTGCCTAGCATGAAGCTGATATCGGAATCCCACGTCGACCACGGTCTATCGCAGCGCCAGCTCTCGCTCGTTCTCGAGCGGTTCGGCGACCACCGCGCGTTTTTTGCGTCAACCTTCGAGCTGCCGCCGGGGTACGGCGACGCGCCGTGTGCGCTCGTCGGTCCGGCAGCCGGCGACGCCGCTGTCGCCGACGCCGACGCTTACATCGCTCGTCGCGGCGATCGCCGGTGGCTGTCGCGCTGCGTGGCGCGCCCCGAGCTCCCTCGCACGCGCATGATCACCGTCATCGGCGGCCCGCACGGCGACGAGCCGTGCGTGCTTTACACGGTCTACGGCGGACCGCAGGCGCCGCGCGAGCCGGGCGATCTCGAGCTCGAGCTCCGGTCGGCGGCGGCGGATCGAGTCGCCGGGCTGCGCGCCAAGCTCGCCGAGTCGATCGCGTTCTGGGCCGTGCACGCGCTCGCAGTGGTCGACTGACTGCGCCAACCTGTCACACTTACCGCTTCGCCGCAGCTCGCGCGCGCCGGCCGCCGCCCCGTTTCCCCGCCTTCGGCGTTTGAATCTCATTCCGGGCCCGCCATCGCGTCAGGCGAGCCATCACACGCCGCTCGCGCTTGGTCGGCTTGAGCCATCCAGCGCAACGCTTCGCCAGCGGCACACACACGCGATTCCCAACGTTGAATCCACGCGAAGCCGACACGCACGAGATGACCGTCACGACGGCACCACGAGACCCGACGCCTTCGCCTTGAGTAACTCGATCAGGATCTGATCGATCGTGCCGCCGGGAAGCGATTGCTGCAACGCTTCGACGATTGCCTTCGCGTCGAACGCGAACATGTCCCTCGCGATCTCCATCGCCGCTTGCGGACTGGCGCCGCGTATTCGCTCGGGGATCTCATGGGGTCCGATCTGAATCGTGACATCAGGAATCGCAACGTTGGAGATCGTTCGTTGTGCTTTGTAGATGTCGATCTTCATCGCTTGAACCTTTCGTCACCGTGTCGCACTGCCTGCGCGTGCAACCACGCCGCGTGAACCGCGCGCTGCCGCGTTTTCAGCGGCGAGCTCGCCCACGTGCAGCGTACGTGCGTACAGAACGAGATGAACACGGGTTTGCCGGTCTTCGGATCCTCGAGCTCGTCGACGATGCGGAAGTCGTGTTTTGCGCGGGCGTAGGCGGTCACTTGAGTAGCGACCTTGCTCGCGCGTCGGCGATGATCAGCCGCCTGGCGATCGACTTCGCCGAGCGAAAGATTTCGTCGGACGCGTCGTCGCATGCTTCAAGTAGGGCGATCACAAGTCGTGCCTCGCGCAACGTTAATCCCACGACGACGATTTGCCTTTTCTTGGCGCTGACGATCGCCGGCTTTCTCATCGCGCGGCCTCGTGCGCGTCGTCGACGGCACGAACGATCGCCGCCAACTTGCGCTTGAGCCCGGCGATTTCGTCGTCGCGATCGGTGAGCTTGGCCTCGAGTCGACGAGCGCGCTCACTCTGCGCGCTGGCCTCGATCTCGTGTTCCTCGATTTGCTTTCGCAGATCGCGCAAGAGCTGGATCGGGTTCGTGACGTCGCATTCCGGCGTTGCCCAGCCGACGCGAAACAGGAACGCGTCGCATTCGTCGATTGCGGTCACGGTTGGCTCCACGTGTAGACGGCGAGCGTCGCGAGCCCGAGCGCGAGTACAGTTCGTAGCGCGATGATCAGGGCGAGCGCCCATGCGGTGGAGTCGTTGGCCTTGCCGCCGAGCCCCGCGCCGTGAATCGCCCACGCTGCCATGAGGCATAGAAAGATGGTCATCGGTCAAGCTCCACCACGAGCGCCTTGGCGATCCGCCGCCAAGCCGCGTCGCGTTGCTGTTCCTCGTAAGACGCCTTGGTGAGCGCGTCGGTCGCCGCGTCGCATCGCCCGCTCGACGCCTGCGTCGGATCGACGCCGTGCGCGCGCGTGGCGTCGTTCAGGGCATCGGCGCAGCGATCGGCGCGGGCATCGGCCAGCGCCCACGCGACCGCGGCCTGCGCGAGCGAGTAGACGATCCCCATGGTGCCGGTCGGCATGCCACTGTCGGCGACGCGGCGCGCGATCGCGGCGGACAGCTCGCGCTCGGCGGTCGGCGTCGGACGCGCCGATCCTGCGACGAACGTATGTAGCGTTAGATCGCCGGCGTTCTTGGCGGCGCGCTCGGCCTTGCGTTCGGCGTAGAGCTTCGCGAAGGCGGTCTTCGTCTCGTCATCGGCACCGACGGTGAACTGAAAGCCGTCGGCGACGCGTTCGGGTCCGCTGAGGCGACTAACCGCATCGCTGTCGGTGGAATTGGGCACGAACACGAGCGCGGGCGCCGCTGTTTCGAGTCCGGCCGCGACCATGATCGAGATCGGCTGGCGTTTGCCGTGATTCGGCTGCGTGCGCGCCGCGAGCTCGTGCGCCTTGATCTCGGCGTCGAGTAGGTCGCCGGCGAGGTGCTCGGCCTGCACGGTGATCCCGTGGCCGTACTTCTGTGCATGGGCGAACGCGCGATCGGCGTCGGCGAATCCGACGTTGCACGTTTCGCAGCGGTGTTTGACGAGTTGGTTCATAGCGGAATCTCCCTTTCTCCGACAACGATTGACCAAAGCGGGTTATGCCGCTCGTCGTACTCTTTGAGGAATTTTTCCATGCTCGCGGCGCCGGAGATGTCGACCTTGAGCATCGAGAACGAAATTTTGGCTGTCATGGGACCGTCGGGAAATCGGGCGATGACCTTATATCGCCGGATTGCACGCAAGAGCGCCTGTAGCTTTGTCTCGCTAGGCCGCCGGAATCGCGTCGACACTAGAGCGCTCCTACCGAGTAGACGTGCTCGAGCCCGGCCGGCGCGCAGTGCGCGCGATAGATGCAGAACCGACGCGTGACGTTGCCGATGAAGCGCGACGTCAGGGTGATCGCGAGCCATTCGAGATCGGTCACGACGCCCTCAGTTGTGCGAGCGCGCCGCGCGTCCAGCTTTCGAGTGTGGAGCGCTGGCTCGCCGGCGTTTTGTACGCCGCGGTTCCGGCCTCGACGCCGCTGTAGCCCGCCTGCGTGAGCGCAGTCACGACGTCGCGTAGCATGCGCTCCTCGCCGGGCGGCGATTCGGTCGTGCGTAGCGCCTTCGCCTTCGGGATCCGCGCGGTGATCTCGCGCGGCGAGCTCGCGCGCTGTACGCGGATCCCGCGGATGCGATCGGCGACGCCGGCTGCGATCACGCCGAGTGCGACGAGCGCGGCGCCGAATAACATCGAGAGCATATTCATAGCCGCTCTCCGCGATCAAACGAGCATCCCGACAGGTACACGAACGATTGATCGCCGTTGTCGCCGACGATCCGCGCCTCGCCGCCGAGCTCGCGGATCGCATTCGCGAGTCGGCCAGCGACCGCGAGCGCCACCGGATGTTTCGTTATCGCGCCGCCGAGTAGCGGTGCGAAGCCGGGCGACGCCGGTACGAACCGTGTACCGCAATCGCGCGCGGCGGCCTGATAGCCCATGCTCCTCACGATTGCACCTCGGGGTAACCCGCGGCGCGGTGCGCGAGGGCTTCCTCAAGCGAGTCGTAGAGCTCGACGTCGAACCACCCGCTGGCGTGTGCGCGATCGAGCGTCGCCTGGTACTCGTCCGCGCCTTGCTTCTGTAGCGCGTACGCCTTCACGGCGACGGGCGCCGTTTGTCCAACGGTGCGCGCCTCGTCCTGGTACCGCGTGATCGCGCGTGGTCCACTGTTGCGGCCGTTCGTGCGGCCCACCAAGCGGCGAACCGTCACCGAGTCCGACGTGATCGCGGCGTTCGGGCGGCGCGACTTGATGCACGCGATCGCCGCGGCGAAACGCTTCGACTCCGGGCCTAAGCCTAGAAGGTGAATCCGTGCGCCGTACCACGGCAGCGAATCGACGAGCTCGGCGAGCTCGACGAGCGACGTTGCATCCTTTTTCATCGGCACGCCGGCGATCGGCGTCTCGGTGAGGTTCAGGATCGCGCACGCGCGAGCGAACATAGCGGACATCGGCAGCACGCCCTTTTGCACGGGGACGATGATATTCGCGCGGTGCGCCGCGAAAGCGGCGACGTTCGAGGCGTAGCGCTCGAGCCGCTCGAGCGTGAGCGCTTGGTTCCCAACGCAGTCGGGCGCAACGACAAACGCACGGGTGCGGAAAGTCGTTGCGGCCCATTGGTAGAGCTTGAACCGCTCGAGCCACATGTCGTGACTGATCGGCTTGACAATGACGAGCGCGCCGAGGGTGGAATTGAATTCCACCTCCGAGAACGCGCTCGAGTCGACGAACAGCCGCAGCGACGCGCCGGCGAACATCTCGAGCTGATCGAGGAGTCCGTCGCGGATCTCGCCGCACGTGATGCCGACATGGCGGCCAGAGAGCGCGAGGCCGCGCACCTCGCCCGGGTGATTGACGCCGGAGGCGAAGTGTTCGCCTTCCTGCGCGAGCTCGGTGGGCCATGCGACCATGCGGCGGTTCGTTTTCGTTTTCGTCATAGAGCTGTCTCTACGTAGAGCATCGGTCGTCTAATCCTTAAGCTCGGGTTGCGATCGGCGATCGATCGGTCGCCCGCGGGGTAGTCGCACCGCTATCGCTGGGGTGAGCCGGTTTGTCACACGCAATCCAACGCAGGGCGATCTCGCCGCGCGCAGAACTACGCGAGAAAATCTTGACGCACATGTGCGGCCGTTGTACGAGCGTTATCCATGGCTCGCAAGCGGATTAGACGCCACGTATTTGGAGTCCGGCTTACAGTCCCCGAGCGCGACAGCCTATCACGTGTCGCACGTGCGCTCGGCATGGATCGCGCCGCCGCAGTGCGTTACGCGATCGAGTGGCTCGAGCGTAGCGTCGCCGAGCACGTCGTGGCGAACAGCTCGGTGGCGAATGTTTCGGTGCCTGCGACGAGGGTCGCCGCGTGAGCGAGTGGCTGATCGTCGGCGCCGTGTTCGTGGTCGCGATCGCGATGATCGTCTCGGCACAGCGGGGGACGCGATGACGAACCGCCGTCCCCTGATCGTTCGTCCCACCGGCCGCCCGCCGGGCTCGCCCGATCGCCACGGCCGCGCCGCTCGTGTCGACTCGTCCAGCGTGCGCGCGTTCGCGCGTCGCTTCGCGCAGCGCGTGCATGATCTCCGACTCGAGCGCGATCTGAGCGTGCTCGAGCTCGCTACCGCCGCCGGCGTGTCGCCGCACACGATCCGCGGCATCGAGCGCGCCGACTATCGCTCGCCCGGCATCTTGACCGTCTACAAGATCGCGCGCGCGATGATGCTCTCACCTACGGAGATCCTGCCATGAGGCGATTCTCGAAGATCTCCGGCATGACGATCGTCACCTGCGATCACGCACCGAAACAGCGCTACGCCGGCGAGCCGCCGACGTGCGCCGAAGAATTCCGATCGGCGTCGCTACCGAAGGTGATCCCATTGCAGCTCAAGGCGACCGGATGGACGGAGAGCGCGGACTCGAAAGACGGCGCGCGCCGCGTGCGCGACTTCTGCCCGATGCACCCGCTCGCACCGGGGTTCGTGATGCCCGATATTCGTGAACAGCGCGTGCTTCCTGATCCGCCCGACTGGGCGAGCGTCGCTCGGCCGAAACCCGGCCCCTGATTCGCAGTTGCTGCGATCGGTGCCATGGCGGCAACGCGTGCGAGTGCGCGCGTGCAGGTTCGATTCCTGATCGATCGGCGGCGTGCATTCCGCACGCGTCTGTCAACGTCACTAGCCACGAAGGAACGAGAGCCACTATGAGCACCGATACCAACAAGAGCGACAAGTACAACAAGGCCGTCACCCGCGCCACCGGCGGCGAGCAGGCGATCGAAACCCCGACCGTGCCGATGACGGCCGACGTCGCAGCGATGGTCAAGGCGACCGCGCCGGGATCGATCGCCGAGCGGCTGTCGACCGGCAAGTATGAAGCCGCGCCGCAGCTGTTCAAGCTCGAGCCCGGCCAGGAGCTCTCTGGCATTCTCGAGGGCCACGGCCCCGACGCCGAATTCGAGCACTCCGATAAGTTGACGGGCGTGGTCACCACCACGATCGTCAAGACGTGGATCATCGCCGATCCGACCAAGACGGTGCGCGTGTCGATCCTGAGCTCGGCGCAGCTCGACAAGAAGCTGAACGGCTTCATCGGCGATCACGTCACGATCGCGCGCGGCCAAGACGTCAACATCTCGGGCGGTCGCCGGATGACCGAATACATCGTGTTCGGCGAAAAGATCGCGGGCAAGCGTCGTCAGTGGTTCGACGTCGCCGACACCGAGCGCGCGATGATCGAGGCGAAGGCGCAGCACGCGCTACCGGCTGGTGAAAGCAACCACGCGTCGTGATCCGTCGCTGTCGCTGCAAATGGTGCGGCGAGCGACGGAATTGGGAGATCGACGCTTCCGGCGTCGTGCGAGCTGAGCGGCACCCGAGCCCGCTCGAAGATGGCGCGCACGACGCCGACGGGCGATCGATCTTTCACTGCCAACGCTCACCGTCCGGGCTGTGCGAGCCGTCGTCCGAGGCCGATCGCATGGTGCGCGAGCTCGCTGAGGGTGCGAGTCGCCGCATTATGGGGCTCGATCGTGGCAAGCGCGCCGGAGTCCGCAAGTAGCGGTTGACGCCCATGGCCGCACGTACACGTAAGCGTAAGCGTCGCCACCCGGCAACGAAGGCTCCCAAGGCCAAGCCGGCGACAACGCCGAAACCGCGCGAACGTGTACGTGTAGCCAAACCGACGCCCCAAAAAAAGGCAAAGGCGAAGGCGAAGACGAAGACGAAAGTTGGGAAGGTTGGCGGGTCAAGGCCCGTCAAGCGTCGCGCGCCGGCCGCGCCTTCAAAGCCGGCACCATTTCCTAAGCGCAAGCCCGCCGCGGCAATTAAGCCGCGAAGGCCAGCGCCGCCGCCCGTTCGTAAACTCTCGCGTAACCCCGAGGCCGTTCGCTCGCGCAGGCGCCGGCTCGAGGCGAAGTCGGCAGCGCTCGGCATCGCCGCCGCGAAGGCCGCGAAGAAGGCTGAGCAGCTCGCGCGCGCCAAAGCGGCCCGCAAGAAAAAGAAACAGCTCGGCCGGCCACTCACCGATGAGGAGCGCGCGGCGTCGTGGCTCGAGCGCATTCGTGAGCACTGCGCGGCGGTGTTCTCGTGTGCGCTCGCGATCACGTATCCGGGCGGCGGTCATGCCGACTTGCGCGACTCGCACGATCAGCATCTGGCATCGCAGAAGCGCAGCCATCTCTGGCTCGCGGTCGGCCACTACTCGTCGCCGGACTCGGATATTTCCTACGCGCTACTGGCCGAGGCGTTGATGCGCGTGCGCGATGATCTTTTTCTCGAGACGCGCGTCGGTCCCGATCGCCTGACGCAGATCCGCATCGTGTTCCACGATCCCGACAGCAAGCGGACCGAGAGCGATTCGGTGGTCTCGAAGATCGGTGGCTACGAGTACGTGATCAGCGACATGATCGGAGAGCTTACCGGCTCGGACGTTGACAACCCGGACGCTGACTCGCTTGCGGCGCGGTACGAGAATACGGTCGTGCCGCAGTTCTACGTTTTCTTTTCGAGCGAGATGGTTCGCTTTCAGAAGGTCGCGTTCGGTCCAAAAACGCAGGAGGTAAAGTTACGATGAGGAAGAAAGACGAGTTAACGCGCGAGCACACGTGCATGCAGAACGCGCACCCCGAGGAGATGACATTTGTTCTCCTGAGTCGAGACATCGCGGCGCCGGCGGCCATTCGTGCGTGGGTCGCGGAACGGCTGAGACTCGGGAAAAACATCAATACCGATCCTCAGATCACCGAAGCGCAGGAATGCGCTCGCGTGATGGAGTCCGAGGGACGGAAGTGGGCGCCATGAAAGATTTCGCGCCAACCGAGGAAACGATTTCCCTGCACGGACTCGGTTTCATCCAGCTCAGGCTTGCCGGCGATCAACGCCTTCACGTGTGGCATCCCGATCTGCCGCGTCGCAATTGCTACGAGCATTCCGCGATCCATAACCATCGCTTTGCGTTCACGTCGCGGGTGCTCAGGGGCGTGCAGCTCAATCAGCGTTGCGATCTTGAAGTGGTCAAGCCCGGCACTGGATCACACGTACTGATCAGCCACAACGGACCGCGTAGCGAGAAGGGCGGTCGAGAGAGTTACCCGGTCGCGGACGTTGAGGTGCACGTGCGAGAGATCGAGCAGTACCGCCCCGGCGAGGAGTACGCGATGCCGGCGCTCGAGTACCACCGAACGCCGTGCGCGGGCATCGTCGTTACACTCATGCGAAAGCGCGAGCAGTTGGCGATCCACGCGAACAGCGTGTGTAAACGCGGCGTAGATTTTCACTACGACTTCGATCGCTTTCAGCTGTCGCCGGATGATCTGTTCGACATCGTGAAGGCCGCGCTGCTCCATGGTTGAGCGTCGCGCGTTCAAGATCTCTGGCACGGTCGACATCGAATGCTGGGACTGGCAGAACTTCGCGGTGGGCGCGATCTACGATGGCCACCTGCCGAAAATCTTTTATAGCGGCGACGCGATGATCGACGAGCTCCGGCGTCGTGGCGGGATCTACTTCGCGCACGCCGGCGGCGTCTACGACTTCCTGTATATCCTCGAGCGCTGTCGCGTCCGCGGCATCGCGTGTCAAGTCGATCGCTCGCAGCATCGGATCACGCGCATCGTGATCGGCTCCCTGACCCTGCGCGACTCGTATGGGCTTTGGCCGGTGCCACTCGAT
>Ga0265338_10011601_pt1 | contig 10155 bp, 7 predicted proteins | sample 42126metaG_FD_193579 | JGI IMG/M metagenome (GOLD analysis project Ga0265338, IMG submission 193579) | Rhizosphere microbial communities from Carex aquatilis grown in University of Washington, Seatle, WA, United States - 4-21-26 metaG | ecosystem: Host-associated > Plants > Roots > Rhizosphere >... | reverse complement strand
CCGCCTGTTCCCGCAAACCGGCGGCAAGCGTCAGCAGATGGCCGGCTAGGTTGCCGCTGTCCACGCTGGAAATGTAGAGTGGTTGGAGTGGTTTGAGCGTCCGGGTTTCATACCAGTTATAGAAATGACCGCGATGCCGTTCGAGCCGTTGCATGGTCGCGAGCGTGGCTTGCGTGCGCTCAATCAAGCCGCCCACCGAAAGATAGCCCTAATCGCGCGCAGCCAGGTTGGCGAGCAGCGTCAGGCCCATGTTCGTGGGCGACGTGCGCGTGGCAATCGTCGGGGCGGGAATTTCCTGAAAATTATCCGGCGGCAGCCAGTTTTCCAGCGCGCAGACAAATGTGTCGAAGAAATGCCAGGTCATGCGCGCGGTGCGACGCAGAAAAGTCAGTTGCGTCGGCGATAAGTCCGGCGTCGCGGATTCAATCGGCTGGCTGATCCACCAGGCAATCCACGGTGCCACCAGCCAGACAAAAAGCAGCGGCAGCGCAAAAATGAGTTGCGCCGGATGACGCATGATCAGTAACAGTCCGGTAACCAGCGCGATGCCCGGCGCAATCCACATGGTCACATAAAAGTCGGCGAGGTCGGCATGCGTGGTGCGTTCGGAGTCACTTGACGTTTGCCATTGGAGCAATCGTTTGTGGGTCACCAGCAGCCGCACCAGCGTTTTGCCGATAGCATCCACGCTGATGAACGCGTCGTAAGCCAGAAAAGCTAACGTAAGAAAAATCTGACCGAGCTGCCGCGCGCCCGAACCGGACACTTCGCGCAAATGCATCGTCCAAGGCAAATCCTGCGGCTTGCGCAAGGCATTGACTGATACCGCCAGCAAGCCGGGGAGCGCGACGATCCCCACGACTAACAGCAAGCCAAGACCGCCGATTTCCGGCACGAGCAGCCAGCTTCCAAGCAACAACACCAGCAACGCCAACGGGACGAGACTGCGCCGGAGGTTATCGAAAATCTTCCATTGCGACAGCGCGGAAAGCGGATTGGCAATGCGCCGGGCATCCGAACCCGGCACGCGTGGCAAGAGCCATTGCGTGATCTGCCAGTCACCGCGAATCCAGCGGTGACGCCGGTCAATGTCCACGTTGTAGCGCGAGGGAAATTCCTCGTAAAATTCCACATCGCAGACGAGCGCGGAGCGGGCATGGCACGCTTCCAACAAATCGTGGCTTAAGATGGTGTTCTCCGGAAAACGTCCGGCCATGGCGCGTTGGAAAGCGTCCACATCGTAAATGCCTTTGCCGATAAACGAACCTTCGCGAAATACATCCTGATAGACATCGGACGCTACCCGCGTGTAAGGATCAATGCCCGCATCGCTGGCAAACAGCCGGACGAACCATGAGCGCCGTGCGCTCGGCAGGCTCACGCCGACGCGCGGCTGGAGAATGCTGTAGCCCTCGCGAACAATTCCGCGCGCGTCGTCGAACACCGGACGGTTCAACGGATGCGCCATCGTGCCGACGAGTTGCCGCGCAGCTTCGCGGGGCAACTGGGTGTCGGTGTCGAGCGTGATGACATACTTGATTTCCGGCAGGATGGCCGTCTCGCCGATGATTTTAGAAAAACAGTCGTGCGCACCGCCACGCAGGAGGGAGTTGAATTCCATGAGCTTTCCCCGCTTGCGTTCGTAACCCATCCACAGGTTTTCGCTGGCGTTCCAGCGGCGCGGGCGATGAAACAGAAAAAAAAGATTCTGACCGTTGGAAACATACTTTCGATTCAACAACTCGATTCCCACTCGTGCCCGCTGAAGCAAAATATCATCATCCGGCAAAATCTCCGTCGGCGCATCCCGGAAATCCGTCAGCAACGCAAAGTGAAGATGCTCGTCCCGGTTCGCAAGATGATGAATCTCCAAAGTCTCGATCAGGTGATCCACGCCGGCCACGCTCGACAGCATCGTGGGCACGATTATCATGGTTCGGCAATCTTCCGGAATGCCAGCGGAATAGTCCATGCGCGGGAGAAGGCTGGGCTTTACCAGCAGGGTGGACAGCCAGTTCATCAACGCCACCGCCAGTTGGCTCGCGCACAGCAGGAAAACCAGCGTGAAGAAAATGAGTTTCCAACCTTGTAGTTCCAGCGCCAACGACTGCCGCATAAACCCAAACGTGGCCAGCAGCGTGAGCAAGCCGATCCCGCCACCGTAAAAAAACAGTGGGAACCGATGGATGTTACGTTCCATCGTGGTCTGCCAGGGCCACCGGACTTTTAGCTTGCGCACCAACTGGGGCTGGCCTTTGTCTATGAGATAGAAACCAACATGGGCAGTCCGGTAGCGGGTGCCATTTTGCCGGGCACTGTCGGCGGCCAGTTGGATGGCGCGCTGCGCGACTTCCGCTTCGGACAGTTCACAGTGCCGGGCCAGAAACTCGACGGAATGCCGGTAGCGATCACGCGTGGCAAAATCCATCAAGCTGTAAACATCGGCCGGATCGGCAAGCAAAGTCGTCTCGACGAGACTCAGACTTTCCACGAACTCTTTCCAATCCATTGCGCTCAAGAAACGCAGACTGGTAATGCTGTGGCTGACGGAAACCTGGTCGGCGGCCTGATTTTGACTGTCCAACTGGACGAGTTGTTCGATGGACAAACCTTGTTGGCCTAGCCGTTGTTCGAGCCAGCCGCGCGCGAGATGCAGCACCGGACTTTGCCGCGACAACCGCTGGCAGAATTCCGCCACAAACGAACTGGACAAGGGCAGATCAGATTTCGCCATGTTCGCCACCACGATGACGAGGTTGGACGGGTTTTTCTCCGCCATTTCCTGCAAACGGTTCACCCACAAATCCGCCAGATCGCGATCCGCCCGAGCAATGGTGAGCCGGGTGCTGACGCGCTGGAGATTTTCAATTAATCCCAGGCGTAACATGATGGGAATGGCCCACAGCTCACCGAGCTTCAGGGAATGCACCATCTGGTAGGCGGCGATGAAGGCGCTGAGAGGTCCCGCATCAATCTGGGCATCCACGTGCGAAATCAATTCCAACACGATGTCATAGACGCGTGGCAGTCCGGTGGAAGGGCCGTTCAAGAGGCGGGGAAGCTCCCGGCTGTAGCCACGCGGCAGATGCCGTTTGGCCATTTGTATTTGCTCTTCAATGAGGTAAAAGTTGTCGAGCAGCCATTCGGCGGCGGGCGTGATGCGCTGGCCTGGTTTTACGCCGAGAGTTGCGCGATTGAACGTTTGTAGGATGTCCTCGTTTTGTTTCAGCCTGGCCAGCAGACTGTTGGAACCTTGTCGGGTAACCACCTGGTGATTGGCAGCGAGCGTCCTGGCATGGCGCGCAAGTTGTTCAACGCTGAACAACTCGGCCCGCAACGGCGGCGCACCCACGTTTGGGCGCCCTCGCGCAAAGTCAGTCACCCAGTTGTGAAGGCGTAATGGCAGTGTCTGCATGGTGTCCATACTTTCAATCGTAATTCCTGCAATTATTTGGTCGCAGAAATCAAACCAGAGGCATTCCTGCCATTCAGCCTGTCAACTGAAGGCGGTCTGGATAATCTTCAATTCAGGCGCGTCGTTGATCGTGCTCAACAAAATAATTTGTCTATTATAGAAATGATTTCTCCCATAAGAATCCGCTTTTGCTCAGTCAGACGATATGGGGTGTTCCCCCCACGGGCATGGGGCATGGCGGGAGAATTCAAATGTTTGAAATCGGATGAATGTGTGCTCGGTGTGCCGCGTTCTTGGACGCCACGACCACTTGAAACAAGCGGGCGACGCGATACAAAACTCCCGCTGAATCCACGTTCGGAGGGCGGAGGTTTCCCGCAATCCACAGTAGGGTTTTACCCCATTGGAAAGTCTCAGTTATTGCGTAAGGTCACTCTAACAAATTTCTGCGGAAGCGCGGGTGCGAGCCGTCGTGAACAAATTCACGGTGGCAAAAAGCGGTTTCGACAGAAACCATAAATAATTTATACGATGCCAGTCCTAACTATCAAACAAATCAAGGCCAGCCTAAAAACTGTCGCGAACTGGTCGCAACGCGCACAAACTATTTGCCGCACATTTAAGTTTGAAGGATTCTTAAACAGTATTGCCTTCGTGAACCGCATCACCTTTATAGCTCAAAATCTCAATCATTATCCAGATATTGATATTCGTTTTGATCAGGTAACGTTGACGTTCGCCACGCATGATTCTGGCGGAATTACTGAAAAAGATTTCACCGTAGCCAGGCAATGCGATGAGGTCTTCTTCAGTTTTTTTGTCTTTCGATCAATGCAGATTACCCGCCTAACCACGAAGGTCTGAACGTGATGGGAATAGGGATATGAGTAACCCCAAGAAATCCATCGAAGCCAAAGCGTCCATGAGCGTGACGGATGGCATCCAGCATCGCCGCTCTGTACGTAGGCCAATTTCCGCAACGGTGAACCCAATAGAAGCAATTTCAAAATCAGGGCTGTGGAGAACCGCCTACGCTCACCGACCTCGTAACAGCGCGTCACGAGGTTGAATGGCCAATGAAACCAAAAACAAAATGTTCGACCGCAAAATCAACCACTGGCTATGTTTCGTCCGTTGACATTGGCGAGCTTACTCAAAGAGGCATTGACAACATCCGCGCTATTACATCTGCAAATCGCAACGAAGGGATGAAAGAGATTCTTAAAGCTTGGGACAAAGCGCATCGTGACCCGTCTTTGTTTTTATTATAACCAAACATTGGTAATTTTAACCCGAATTCGGCCTCTTCAAAGACCGATTCCGACCCTCGCCTCCAATCCGAACTGTGAGTGCAGCAACGGTTTAGGAGGAAGGGAGTCCGCAACGGACACCAAAACGGACACCACATTTACTACTCCGTAAGAACCAAGCGTAACCGGCGATAACTCGCCACTTACTCGCTAACTCTTCGGAACCGGCTTCATTTATTCTCGCGGTTGCGTGAAAGAATTATGAAGACACGTTACCGTTTAACCCGCCGGGGCATTCGCGGAGACAGGTTCTATTGCGTGGATACCACCACCGGCAAACGCACCAGCCTTGGCACCGCCAGCGCCGATGATGCCAGCCAGATCATCGAGGCCAAGAACCAGTCCGAACGCCAGCCGGTTCTCAATCTGCAAATCGCCAAGGCATATCTGGCGGGCACTGACAACGGTATTGCGACCCGCACCTGGCAGAACGCCATCGAAAGCCTCACCAGCACCAAGCAGGGAGCAAACCAGCTCCGTTGGCGGACAGCAGCCAAAGACAAAGCGTTCGCTCCCTTGCTGCCGAGGATCATCATTGAGACTCCTGGTGAACTGCTTTTGAGAGTGCTGCAAACGGGCAGTGTGTCCACCAACGTTTTTCTACGGCGATTGCACAACTTCTGCGTGGACATGAAATGGCTGCCGTGGCCGCTCATTCCCAAACGGCAATGGCCCGCCGTCCGGTTCAAAGACAAACGCGCCATCACCTTTGACGAACACCAACAGATCATCACCGCCGAGGTGAACCCCGAACGCAAAGCCCTTTACCAGTTGTGCTGGCACTTGGGCGCAAGCCAGGGCGACATTGCGAGCTTGAAAGGTGAGGACGTGGACTGGACGAACAACACAGTAAGTTTCTTCCGTAAAAAGACCGGCGTGCCGGTACTGGTACACTTGGGCCCGGAGGCCTTGAACCTGTTCAAAGACCTGCCAAGTGAAGGCCCGTTGTTTCCTCATTTGTCGCAAGTGAGAGCAGGGGACCGCGCCACGGAATTTAGATCACGTTGTCAGCAACTTGGAATCAAAGGCGTGACGTTGCACAGCTATCGCTACGCCTGGGCGGAACGTGCCAAGGTCGTAGGGATGCCGGAACGGTTCGCGCAGGAGGCTTTAGGACACAATAGCAAGGCGGTGCATCGTGCCTACGCGAAACGGGCATTGATGAAAATTCCCTCACTGGAAGATTACGAAGAACGTGCAAACGCATAGGTCCACCCGGCAGCGTGAACACCGTAATGGCTCAATTCCTGAAACTGGCCGTGCGGCCTATCCTCATATTAGGCGACATGCTCACCTTTGTAAACAATCTTTCCAGAACTCTCATCAAAAATCTCGGTAATATCGGCTTCAATAAAATCAACTCCAGAACCAGAATGGAAAAGCTGCTGAAATTTGGGGTGCTTGCCTGAAATCGGCTCAACTACATCCGCAGTCCACTGGTCGGAAATGGAATAAATGGATGGATCAACGATGCGGAAACGACAAAGCCGAAAAACATCCTCGCCGCGCAAAGTGATCCGATAAGTGCGTGAATCATCCGCCTCGAACAACTCGCGGAACCGATGTGATGCGACTGGAATAGCACTCATGCGTGATGTCGCCTAACGTCCAGAGCTCAGGCACGCGGGGCGGATGGCGTCCTCCGCGATAGCGGAACTGGAACGGCCATCCCGCGTTGCCTGCAGCGATTTGTTAGGTGTCAATTTCATGCTTCTCACTCACCGAAGCGGTCGGCGACGCGCTCGCCGTGTCCCTGCGAGCGAGTGCCACAGCCCATCTGCGACCGTTCACAAACAAAATCACGCCCATAATGAAGGTGATGAAAGCCTGCGAAACATCATACCACTGCACCTGCTGCTTCCAATCACTTCCCGAATTCGTCGCTTCCATCTTGAACAGGTAGTGCGCCCAATTCAAAACCTGTGGAAAATGACTGGAAATGTAAAGAAGTCCGACTGACATGAAAGCGATGGAATAACAATCAACCAGCGACATCGCTCCGAAAGAAAGGTCGTGAGAAACGCCGTGCGTAACAAAACGGGCGATGGGCAAAGCTAGAAACCAGAGAAGAACTGCGCTGACAATCAGGGCAGCGAGAACCAGCCACGGCAAAACACTTGGGCCGCTATCAATCGGCGAACGCTGATACAATCCCAAATAAAGCATCATCTGTGGCGTCAACTGGATGGCCACTCGCAACAGGAAATCCAGCGCCATCAGGCGCAGGACGACAACGACTAGACTTTGTAGGTTCATATGCGCACGGTGCTGACACCTAACGAAAAAAGCTGAGCCACCGCCGACCTGCGACGTGAACCGCGACTGCGGAACTGCAAGCGCCAACGGCGGTTGGCTCCGGCGACTTGTTAGGCTGCGGCATGATCTCCAACAATATCTGTCCTCGTGCCCCATGAAATATAAACAGAGGGCGAAATCTGAATGCGGAGCGGCAACAATCCACTGCGCTCACGAAACCGAGCAATCAATGACTCACGTCCATGTTCTCTCTCAACAATCAATCCTGACACCCAACTTAAATCTAAGTCAACCACCACAACGCCTCGCTGGAACCAAAGAAATCTGAGTTCCTGATAACCCGGCTCAATCTCGCACTCAATCCGATTCTCTCCAACTGTGCGCGTAAAGGTGAGATGATTGTATGCCCACGGCACGCCAACGTCTTTGACAACCGGCTCCGACTCGAAAAGAGCGATCAACTCGTGCTGGTCGGGGAATGGTTTCATATTTGGTGGCGCGAGCAGCCTAACGAAAAAAGCTGAGCCACCGCCGACTCGCGACGTGAACCGCGACAGCGGAACGGCAAGCGCCAACGGCGGTTGGCTCCGGCGACTTGTTAGGCCACTGGGTCATCTCTCTTCTTTCTAGCTCGAACAGCCTGTCTCAATAATAACGCAGCAAGAACGGCAAAAGCAACGGCGATGATGCCGATAACTCCTCGCTCGGCGTCCGTGAATGGCTTGGTGACTTCGATGCTAACAAAACCCCAAGCGACTGCCAAAACGGTGAGCGATACAAACCCGCACCAACAGATAATCTGCGACTGAAAAATCTTAAAATCTCCAATGCGCATACAAAGTGGCCTAACGGATAAAGTTGAGCTGCACCGGATACATAATCGTTAATTTATTTGAGCGCTGCTGGCACGATTCATTTTACGGCTGCAAAAGCAGCCGGCGTGACAGCTAAACGCATATCCAAAACCACCCAACCGGTGTCGGCTCCAACGAATTGTTGGTTCGCACCCCGCTAGCGATGTTATTAGTCCGAAGGTCTAACATATCTTAAGCCAAGCGCGTCCTCTCGCTTTCCCTGCACGCTGCGAGCAGTAGCTGCTGGCTCCAAGCTCGCTTGAGCCACAGCTCTGGCTCGCAGCGCTGAGTTTAATCCCTAACCACCTATTTGGCTATCAAATTATTTCTACCCCCAGGCATCTCGCCGGGGTGACGAACCAACATATGGTAGGCAGCGCGTTTTGCAGCCTATCCTTTAACACGCGCGGCCTATCCTTTTTCGTAAAACGACCGTAAGTCGGACTGAAATCGTTGTCCAGTATGAAATTGCGCCGTTTTTGACACCGCAATCCGCTCCAGCAAAGACCGCGAGCCGAGCGGTTTCATTGGATTTTATCCACCGGGATTTTTGCCGGGTCGTTCACACCCAACTGGAGCAGGGCAGCGTTGGTGTAAAGTTCCAGGTTCGGCTTGAAGGCGGGCGCATCCAGGGCGTGGCGCACGCGGTCGAGTTCCTTCAACGCCAGCGTGTCGAGCGCGACCGGATCGTGGCTGAACCAAAGCTGGTCCGGCACTTCCGAATATTGGAGCAATCCTTTCTCGCCGCCGGCGTACTGCCCGATGAGCGCGTCGGTGATATTGAGGGCGACGCGATCACTCAGCGCAGGGAGGGCGTAAATTTCCGGCACGGCGACGGCCAGCCGGCCCGCGTCACCTTCAAATCGCAAGGTGTTGTCCACGCTGCCCATGGCCAGGCCAAACAGATGCCCGCAAACACCGGCGTCATTCTCATTGAGCAACGGAGCGATGCTGATGATTTTGGTTAGTTGTTGGGTAACCAGCCGGGAAACATACGAGCGGCGCCCGACACCTTCGCCCTTCCTGCCAAATTCCAAATCGCCCCAAACGAGATGCCCGACGATGGCGGTGTCCGGGTTGTAAAAAGTTTTTTCGTCATAACCGGCTTCCGCCGCGCCGGCGGCGGTCACGCCGAATCGGGCGGCGAGCCTGAAGTATCCCGCCGCGCGCAAATCGTCCGCGCGTTTATCCCAAATAATGATGTGTTCGCGCGGCACACCGGCGGCGAGCAGCCCGCGTATCACGGCGGCGACGACAGCGGGGCGCGTGCCACTGAGCGACCCGGCGGCGGAAAAGACCTTGATGCCGACGACGTCCTGGGTGGCAACGAGGCTAAGCCAGGCTTCGGTGACAGTGGTTTTACCGGTAAGATGGGTAATGCCGCGATTCACCATCGTTTCCACCCGGGCGTTAACCGGCTGGAAATTGATCGTGGCGCGCGGGTCCTGGACGACGACGACGGGTGTCAGGGAGTTGGTTGAGGAGCCCAGCGAAAGCAGGCCGGCGGCTTGCGCCTGCAGGGGTGCCAGACCAGTGGCAGCCGCGGCGAGCATCCAGCCAAAAATTCGAATCAATTGAATCGGTTGCAGCATTTAACCCTCGCAAGCCGTTTTGATACTGCGATTAAGATCAAGGTTACGACGGAACCGGATTTGTGCGTTTCTTGACACTTCAAGGCGTGGATGCTACCACCAGCGCCGATGCTGGCCATAAAAAAGAGACGCGAGGATGGAGAATGGAGGATGGAGAATGGAAATTTTCGGCGTCGCGCCGGATTCCATCTTCCATCTTCCATCTTCCATCTTCGTTTTCTGACGCCACTCGCGCTCGCCATTTTCATCTCGGGTTGCTCGCCGTCGGGACCGGGCGCGATGCACAAAGGCAAAAAGTTGCTGGACCGCGGCGACTACGCCGGCGCGGTGGTGCAATTGAAAATCGCCACGTCGCTGCTGGCGACCAATGCGCAGGCATGGAATTATCTCGGGCTGGCCTATCATCACGCCGGCCAGCCGGCCGACGCGGCGGCGGCTTACCAGCGCGCGCTCAATCTGGACCGCGACCTCATCGAGGCGCATTACAATCTCGGCTGCCTCTGGCTCGAGCAGGACAAACCCGACGCGGCGAGGACGGAGTTCACGGCTTACACGCTCCGGCGGGGCAACGCGCCCGAAGGCTGGCTCAAGCTCGGCCTCGCGCAACTGCGCGTGCGTGAACTGGCGGGAGCGGAAAAGAGTTTCAACACCGCGCTTTATCTCAATCCCAACAACGCCGAGGCGCTGAACGGCCTGGGCCTGGCGCAAATCCAGCGTGGCCACCCGCG
>Ga0265338_10011599_pt1 | contig 10158 bp, 5 predicted proteins | sample 42126metaG_FD_193579 | JGI IMG/M metagenome (GOLD analysis project Ga0265338, IMG submission 193579) | Rhizosphere microbial communities from Carex aquatilis grown in University of Washington, Seatle, WA, United States - 4-21-26 metaG | ecosystem: Host-associated > Plants > Roots > Rhizosphere >... | reverse complement strand
AGCGATGTCCACCACGTCGTCCCCCGGCCGGCGGCCATTCGGAAAGCCGGCGACATCGCCTCCAATCACCCCCAGATTATTTTGCGCAGCCGCTGGCACGGGAGCAGTGCTGGTGTTCAAGCGCAGCACTTCGGCGGCGGTAGCGGTCTGATTCAGGGTGGGGATGCCCGTGAGGAACACTTCCACTAGGTCCGTTCGAGGGAACAGGGTTGGCGCTCGTACCCCTGCGCTGCCGAATAGCAACTCAATCAGTGCCGGCAGCGTGGGATGGGTAACATAATTGGCGAATTGGCCATCATCTTTCGGCTCGCTGGAGTTAAAGGCATCCTTGTCTTTCAGGCCGATTACCACCTCATTAACCAGCGGCTGCCCCAAACGTGACACTTGCACCAGATTGGTTCCTTCGTAATGACTCGCCGTTGTCCAGGCGGCGATCACGGGGCTCACGCCGTTGGTCAGGCAGAGCGTAGGTACTTCCAAAATCAACGAGGTGACATTTTTGTCGGACAGGCTGTCCTTCTCTCCATTCACCGGGCCGAGCGGGTTGCTCAGGTTAATCAGGTCGAATGTTTCCCCCAAATTCACCACGAACGGGTCTTTGCGCTGGCCAACGAACAGACGGCCCGGGGTTGCACAGCCCGGGATATTCACGTTGTAAATGTAAGAGTTGGCGTAGGAATTGTAATCGGGCAGGGTTTTGTTGCCAATGTTGTCCACCGGCTTGGTAAAAACGATCGATCCATCTGCCGCATTGGTAAGGTATTGGGCAACACCATTCCGCCGGTCTCCCAGAATCATTTTCACGGAATAGTTTTCCACCACGTTCAACGCCGAGTTGTTCGTGGCAAAAATTTGCCCGGCCACGATCAATGGGATTTCATTGGTCACCTGGTTTCCGGGAGGACCGATCGGCAGCGCGATGTGCCGCGGCGTTTCCCAGAACTGAAACTGAAACGTGATGTGCTCATGCGCGTCGCCCGCGTTGTCGATCTCAATCTCATAGACACCGTTGGTATCGAGCCGAAAGTAGTTTGGCCCGCCGTAAGCATCCTGGAGCGGCACATAATCGGCTATGAACGTCACGTAGTTTGAGCGTCCCGCCTCGTAGCTGTTGAACATGTAGAAGTCCGTCCCGTCGAGCTTTGGTGTCGCCGTGATGAGTGGAGCCTCGCGGTGGCTTGAGGCTAGTCCGCTGCCGCCGGCCAGCAGTATGGCCGCTAAACTTATGCTGAGTTTCTTGTGCTTCATATGAGATGTTTGGTCGATTGCTTTGTCCTATGAACGGTTACCTAAAGAGAACGAACGCCAAAGCGGATCGGATGCATGAAAAGAGTTGAATCAAACCAAACTTCTCAATTCGGTCTTTTGCCGTTTCTGATTTTGGCTTTCTAACTTCCTTGGTGGTCTATTTATGAAATGGACCACTTACTTCCGGCTAGGCCGGCGCCTCAGTTACCGTGAGTGAGCAGGATCGTACGATGCGAAGCGGACCTCAGTGTGGCTTGTCCGCTGCGTTTCCTGTGCCCCCGTTCAACGCTGCCTGGTAAGTAGCCGCATCGGCGTTCTTTTCGAGTTTGCGGGCAAGCGGCAGGAGCTGCCTGTAGATGGAGGGCTTGTCGGGATAATCCGGAAAGTCTTGCAGGAATTTCTTATAAACGTCGTACGCTTCCGTAGGCGGATCCTGGGAGGATAGCTTTTCAGCCAGAGTGAGCGAAAGTCTTACCCGCTGCTGAGGCGAAGGTTCCAGTTTCAGCGCTTGCTTGTACGCATAAGCGGCGGACGCCGGCTTGCCCTGGGCGGAATACAAATCGCCCAGTTTTTCGGTCAGGACCGCGCTGGTCTTGGTCTTGTCGAAGGTTTCCAGGACCGTGACGCCTTCCGAAATGGGCTTCCCGGCAACGAGATTAGCATTTAGGAGTCGTAGAAAGTACCACTCGAGCAGCTTACTATTGCGCTGCAAGAGCTGGTCTTTGAGGACATCGGGATTCGTTCCGAACGGGCGGTATAACGGATCACCTACGACAGTGGTTTGCCAGGAAAGGACCGATTGGCAAGCGTAGGCTGACTCGCCGAAGCTCATGCCGTAAAAAACCAGGCGTGCTGTGAAAATCGTCATATCGGGTGTTCCGGATAAATAGGGCTCCTCGACGCAGCCCATCGTGATAGCTGCTCCCTTGGCTAGCAACGGGCCGACCCAAGCCTGGGTGCTGCTGCGCAAAGGATGGGCGCTGTACGAGTGCAGATGATACGCAAAAGCGCCGGGCATGAATTCGACCGTCGGGCGGGTAAAAGGGCCTGACACATTCATGTCATACCAGCCGATATAAATGGCTATTTGGCTCATGGGGAAGCTGGCTGGAAATGTTCCCGGATTATCATCCACAATCGTCTCAAATCCCAAACGCCGGCATATTTCCGAAGCGTTGCGAATCCAATCATCCCCGATCTTGTAGGCCGGGTCGGTCGTGTTTCGCAGGTCAAAATAGGTCCGTCCCCAAAGGCCGTCTGTTTCTCCCTGCAATGCCTTGTCCACAAGCCCGCGCGCGATTTCCGCTGTCGGGCCATCCAACCGTGTGACCAGCAGCACTCCGTTCGTCGGGTGGAGCATCGCTTCGTTGGTCGAGCTGTAGACGGGGTTTCGCAACGGACCGTCCAGCGGTACTTTCTGGTTAATCAGTGGCAACAGCGCCAGCTCACTGTCAACCGCGGCTTCATTGCGCCGCATCTCCGGCCTTAATTTCTCCGTGCCTTCCTCTTGGTAGGTCGGATCAGAGTTGATGCGGACGGGCACGCCGTAACAAAGCACCGCATAGCGGATCTTTGAATGGTCCAGCCTCCAGACGACTTTTCCCGGTTGGTGGTTGGTCGCGGATACCACTTCGCTTTCGAAATGCCACAGCTTGTTCGCCTTGATTGCGTTCGCCAGCGGAAGTTGCAGACCATTCTTATATTCACCGCGCGACATCGTTTCGCCGATGGCTAGTTCGAACCCGAAGATCTGATTTGTGGGAACGTGTCTTTTTTGGGCATAATAGTCAGCGATCGCTTTGGATTCAGGGACGCGACTGTTGTACACCACGATTACCTCGTCTCCCGGGTTGGCTCCCAACACAGGAAACGCGGTTGAGAACAGAAACCCTCCCAATAACAGCGTCAAAAACTTCATTCCAGCGTCTTCTTAGTCATGGACAGCTTCCGGGCGGACCGGTTCAACCTGGGATTTATCGCTTTCCGAAGGTTGCAACCTGACCATCAGGCCGTCATACGCCAGTTGAACTCCTGCGGGAAGCTCGGCTTGGGCTAAGTCGTGGTCGTAATCGTGTGTGAGATGAGTAAAATAGGTTTTTTGAGCGCCAATTCTCCGAGCCGCCGTCAATGCTTCATCGAGGCACATATGGGTCGGATGCGGGTCGCGGCGAAGGGCGTCGAGCACCACTGCTTCGACTCCGCGGATTTGCTGCACCACATTGAGAGGCACCTCCTTGCAATCGCTGAGATATGCCAGAAGTTTACGGCCCTCCTGTTTGAACAAATATCCATAGGTTTCGATTCGGCCATGGGGCAAGGGCAGGGGAATCAGTTCGAGGTCGCCGATCCTGAATGGGCCGTCGATAATATGGGGATCCGGGATAAAATAGCCGCGCGGCCAGGGACCTTCATGAAAGGCGTAGGCAAATACCCGCCTCAAATCCTTCATGGTTTGCTCGTTGGCATATATCGGAAGCGACTTTCCACCACGGGCATCACAAATACGCCGGCAATCATCCAGCCCCATAATATGGTCCGCGTGCGAATGAGTGAAAACCACGGCGTCGAGGTAACCGAGCTTCTCCCGAAGCATCTGAATACGAAATTCTGGTGTCGTATCCACAACGATTTTGGCGTGATCGCTGGCCACGTAAATCGACGGCCTGGTCCGATGGTTTTTCGGGTTGGCCAGGAATTCGGCCGGATATTCCTTGCCGATGATTGGCACACCCTGGGAGGTGCCGGACCCCAGAAAAATAAACGAAAGCGCCATTTGCTGTCAGGGACTCTAGCAGCCTCCTCCGGCCCTCGCAAGGAAGGCAATTCTTGCACTGCGCTCATCTTCCCAGGGCGGGCTCCATCGGCGGCCGTATTTTTTTTCTTAACTTTTCTTTTGCTCAAGCAGGCTTGAGCGGACAAATTCACTCCTAAGAATCTGACATGCTCACGACGTTGCGAATCAAGAACCTGGCCTTGGTAGACGATCTAACGCTTGAGCTCCAGCCCGGTTACAACGTGATCACAGGCGAAACGGGTGCGGGCAAATCCATTCTCATCGGAGCTCTCAGCCTTGTGCTCGGTGATCGAGCCGATCGCACCTTGATACGCGGCGGGAGCGATGTCTGCTCAATTGAGGCCGTGTTTGATATTTCCCGGATTAAGGCGCCGCTGGAGCATTTGATCGAGGAGAATGGCCTCGAGCCTTGTCAGGACGGCCAGTTAATCCTCAAGCGCTCCTTCACTAGCGCTGGCGCCAATCGTCAGTTTGTTAACGGCTCGCCCGCCACCTTGAGTCTCCTGGCAGAACTTGGCGAATGGCTGGTGGATTTTCATGGCCCGCACGATCATCAGTCGCTGCTTCGTCCCGCGCGCCAGCTGGCAATACTTGACTCCTTCGGAAATCTGGATGACCAGCGCGGGACGTTCGCCAGTATGGTCCGGCGCCGAGCTGAGCTCGAGGCCGGGAAGTGCGCTCTGATTGTTGATGAGAAAACGTATGCCCAGCAACTGGAGCTGCTTCGGTTCCAAGCCAGCGAGATCGCCAATGCCCAGGTGCTGCCGGACGAGGATCAGCAGCTCGAACGGGATCACCTTCGCGCCAGCAACTCCGCCCGGTTGTTGCAGCTCAGCCAGTCTGCTTTGGACTCGCTGAGCGAGAATGAGAGCTGCTTGCTAACTCAGGCCGGCCTTATTGGCCGCACTTTACAGGAATTGGGCCGCGTCGATGCTTCGGCCGATGCTCTCGCCCAGCTGCATGAGCAGGCGGTCTCGTTCTTTCAGGAATTGCGAGCATCTCTCTCGCGCTATGCTGATCGGATTGAGCTGGATCCTGCCGCGCTGCAACAACTGGAGGAGCGACTCAATCTGCTCCAGTCGCTCAAACGCAAGTATGGTCCTTCTCTAACCGGAGTGATTGCGTTCGGCGACGAGGTTCGGCAAAAGCTGACCACCCTCGAACGGCGCGATGAAGAGCTATCTCGGATTAATGCGGATCTGGAGCAGCTCAACGCCGCGCTTTTTGCAGCGGGCAAAGCGCTCTCAGCCAAGCGGCGTAAACTCATCCCGCAACTCAGCAAAGCGGTGAGCCACCAACTGGCCGACCTTGGATTTGCCCAAAGCCGGTTCGAGATTGTGATTGCAACGCGCGATGAGTGTCAGTTCAAGCAACAAGTTCAACAACTGTCACCTCAGGGTTTGGATACCATCGAGTTCCAATTCGCGCCCAATCCAGGTGAACCAATTCGGCCGTTGCGGGCCATCGCATCCTCGGGCGAGCTGGCCCGCGTCATGTTGGCGCTGAAGACCGTATTGGCTGCTGAGGACCAGGTTCCAGTGCTAGTCTTTGATGAGGTCGATGCTAATGTCGGAGGCGAAACAGCCTGCGCCGTCGGTGACAAGATGGGCCAAATCGCTCGAAGAAGACAGGTGCTCTGCATTAGCCATTTACCTCAGGTCGCCGCGACAGCTGCTGCTCACTTCCTGGTTACCAAAGAAATCCAGGGTGGCCGAACGGTTTCGCAAATCGCGCTCCTCGACAAAAAAGAGCGCGTCACTGAACTGGCGCGCATGTTAGGGGGCCAAAGCGACGCAGCCCGCAAACATGCTCAAGCTCTTCTTGGCCCCCGATAATCCCCTGGGAGCCGGCGTCTCGCCGGCGAGACACCGGCGCTCCCAGCAAACCTCCTGCCTTGATGAGTCGTATTGGGTTGGTTACGTGGATTTCTTCAAAAGCTCTCTGCAGCAGATTGGAATAATCGACGACGTCGTCGATTATTAATATGCAACCTTCCCCAATGACAAAGACGCGCTTTCATTTCGATAAGGCCCCCACTTCACCTAGTAATCTGGCTCTCGGGCCGCCTGAAGGCATTTGGGGTATTCACCCCATGGCAGACAATTAGGACCATCGCGACTGTATATTCTTTTGATGTTTTATGTCTGACCAGGCGGTGTTTTTGCTCGTCGAAGATAATGAGGACCATGTTCTTTTGATTCGACGGGCTTTTGCCAAGAGCAAGGTGGTCAACCCACTTCAGGTCGTCCGAAACGGCGAGGACGCCATCGCTTATCTTGAAGGCACGGGACGTTTCTCCAATCGTGCGGAATTCCCACTCCCAGCTGTCATCCTGCTGGATCTTAAGCTTACCGGCATGGATGGGTTCGACGTGCTTCGATGGATTCGACGGCAGCCCGGACTGAGAGCCGTCCGTATCGTAGTTTTGACTTCTTCGAGCGAAATCCGGGATGTTAATCTTGCCTATCAATTGGGAGCAAACTCATTCCTGGTAAAACCCGTCGATTTTGAAGATTTCGTGAGAGTTACGCAGGCCCTCCAGGGGTATTGGCTCTGGACGGATAAAGAGCCTGAAATTTCACGCAGTCCCAAGAATGGCAATTTGAAGAACGGGCGAGCAGGGGAAAAGTAAGAAAACCAGGAATGCAAAGCGCCGCGCCTTTTGCTCATGCCCCTCGGTTCATCAAACAAGTTGCTAATGATATGATTTAGCCCGCGCAATGGGTTTATCACCCCATATCTTCGGTCAGGGTGTTTGCCATTATGGAACCGCCTTAACGTGTCGTGGCCCGAGCAAAAAATGCGCTTCTGTTGTGTTGTCGTACCCGCGTGAACCGCGTTCCTTGATCTGCCAAACTTTGTAAAACCACCGATGAAAAAAGAATCTCTGTCCACCCTGGGGCTCCAAAGCTCCTCTCAAAAGATTCAGCAGGCGCCTTTGGCTGCGGGGCCGCGTGGCGGCAACTCCAGACCGAGCTCATCTGCGCCCAAGCCGCAACGCCAGGTTGCAATGCCTGCCAACGGCAAAACGGGTGACGGAGTCAAAAGCAGCAACGGCGATCAACAACGCACGTTGGATGCGGAGCGGGTTTTGTCGGGCCTGATTTCGCTGAAGAAGGGAGATTTCAGCGTCCGATTGCCTGTGGGTTGGACAGGCATCGCGGGCAAGGTGGCCGACACGTTCAACGACCTTGCCGAAATGATGGCCTTCTCAACCTCCGACCTCAGTCGGATTAGCCGGGTAGTGGGTCAGGAGGGGCGGATTCAGGAACGGCTGTCGATCGGGCACGTTAGCGGCGCGTGGTCCGAAAGAATCAGTTCGGTCAACGCGCTCATCGATTGCCTGGCGCATCCAGTGAGCGAAACGGCCCGTGTGATTGGAGCCGTGGCCAAAGGCGATCTCTCCCAAAGCATGGCTTTGGAAATCGACGGGAGAAAGCTGGAAGGAGAGTTCCTGCGTACGGCCAAGACCGTCAATACAATGGTGAACCAGTTGGGGGCTTTCGCCTCGGAAGTCAACCGCGTGGCCCGCGAAGTCGGAACCGAAGGCAAATTGGGCGGGCAAGCCAAGGTTAAGGGGGTAGCAGGCACGTGGAAAGACCTGACCGACAACGTGAACCTCATGGCCTCCAACCTGACGTCACAGGTGCGTAACATCGCCACGGTGACTACCGCAGTCGCCAACGGCGACCTGACGAAAAAAATCACGGTGGACGTTCGTGGAGAATTCCTCGAACTCAAAGATACCATCAATACGATGGTCGATCAGCTTCGTTCCTTTGCTTCGGAAGTGACCCGTGTGGCGCGCGAAGTAGGCACCGAAGGCAAGCTGGGTGGCCAAGCCAAGGTCGAAGGTGTTTCCGGCACCTGGAAAGACCTGACTGACAACGTTAATTTCATGGCCGGCAATCTTACTTCTCAAGTGCGCAACATTGCCGCTGTCACCACGGCTGTGGCCAATGGCGACCTCTCGAAGAAGATCACCGTCGATGTCAAAGGCGAGATCCTCGAACTGAAAAACACCATCAATACGATGGTCGACCAGCTCTCTTCCTTCGCCGCGGAAGTGACCCGCGTTGCGCGCGAAGTCGGAACCGAAGGCAAGCTCGGCGGCCAGGCCGAAGTCAAAGGCGTGGTCGGCACTTGGAAAGATCTGACTGATTCGGTCAATTCCATGGCCGGCAATCTCACCGCCCAGGTCCGCAATATTGCTGAAGTTACGACGGCTGTGGCCAACGGCGACCTTTCCAAGAAGATTACCGTCGATGTCAAAGGTGAGATCCTGCAGCTCAAGGATACCATCAATACCATGGTGGACCAGCTCCGTTCGTTTGCCTCTGAAGTGACTCGGGTGGCGCGCGAAGTCGGCACCGAAGGCAAGTTGGGTGGCCAGGCCGAAGTCAAGGGCGTCGCCGGCACCTGGAAGGACCTGACCGATAACGTCAATTTCATGGCGAGTAACCTGACCGTGCAGCTCCGAGACGTTTCCAAGGTCGCCACCGCCATTGCCAATGGCGATTTGACTCAAAAGATCACCGTCGATGTCCGCGGTGAGATCCTTCAGATCAAAAATGTCATTAACACCATGGTCGACCAGCTTTCTTCCTTCGCCGCGGAGGTCACACGTGTCGCGCGTGAAGTCGGCACGGAAGGCAAACTCGGTGGCCAGGCCGAAGTGAAAGGTGTCGCCGGCACCTGGAAAGATCTGACCGATAATGTCAACTTTATGGCCGGTAACCTGACCTCTCAGGTTCGGAATATCGCTGAAGTCACGACCGCTGTCGCCAACGGCAACCTCTCCAAGAAGATTACGGTCAACGTAAGGGGCGAAATTCTTGAGCTGAAAAACACCATCAACACGATGGTCGACCAGCTCTCTTCTTTTGCCGCAGAGGTTACGCGCGTCGCCCGGGAGGTCGGCACGGAAGGCAAACTGGGCGGCCAGGCCGAAGTCAAAGGCGTCGCCGGTACTTGGAAAGATCTCACCGATTCGGTTAATTCCATGGCCGGCAACCTTACAGCCCAGGTCCGTAACATCGCTGAGGTAACGACCGCCGTGGCCAATGGCGACCTTTCAAAGAAGATCACCGTCGATGTCAAAGGGGAAATCCTTGAGCTGAAGAACACCATGAACACCATGGTCGACCAGCTCCGCTCATTCGCTTCCGAAGTCACCCGCGTGGCGCGTGAAGTCGGAACTGAAGGTAAACTCGGTGGCCAGGCCGAAGTGAAAGGTGTCGCCGGTACTTGGAAAGACCTGACAGATTCCGTCAATTCCATGGCCGGTAACCTCACCGCTCAAGTCCGCAACATTGCCGACGTTACTACCGCGGTAGCAAATGGCGACTTGTCCAAGAAAATCACCGTCGACGTCAAGGGGGAGATTCTGCAGCTCAAAGACACCATGAACACCATGGTGGACCAGTTGCGTTCGTTCGCAGCCGAGGTCACCCGCGTCGCGCGCGAAGTCGGCACGGAGGGCAAACTGGGCGGACAAGCGCAAGTCCGTGGCGTGGCCGGCACGTGGAAGGACCTGACTGACTCCGTCAATTCCATGGCCAGCAACCTCACGGCCCAGGTGCGTAATATCGCCGAAGTTACGACCGCTGTCGCCAATGGTGACCTATCCAAGAAGATCACCGTGGATGTTCGTGGCGAAATTTTACAGCTCAAGGACACGATTAATACGATGGTCGACCAGCTTTCTTCCTTCGCGGCTGAAGTGACTCGCGTAGCCCGCGAAGTCGGCACCGAAGGCAAACTGGGCGGACAAGCTGAAGTGAGAGGCGTGGCCGGCACTTGGAAGGATCTCACCGATTCAGTCAACTCGATGGCCTCGAATCTGACGGGCCAGGTCCGCAATATCGCCGCTGTGACCACTGCGGTGGCGAACGGCGACCTATCTAAAAAAATCACGGTCGACGTCAAAGGCGAAATCCTCGAACTGAAGAACACCGTCAACACAATGGTGGATCAGCTCTCATCGTTTGCGGCTGAGGTCACTCGCGTTGCGCGCGAAGTCGGCACCGAAGGCAAACTGGGCGGACAAGCTGAAGTCAAAGGCGTGGCCGGCACCTGGAAGGATCTTACTGATTCAGTCAACTCGATGGCCTCGA
>Ga0265338_10011598_pt1 | contig 10158 bp, 11 predicted proteins | sample 42126metaG_FD_193579 | JGI IMG/M metagenome (GOLD analysis project Ga0265338, IMG submission 193579) | Rhizosphere microbial communities from Carex aquatilis grown in University of Washington, Seatle, WA, United States - 4-21-26 metaG | ecosystem: Host-associated > Plants > Roots > Rhizosphere... | reverse complement strand
CATCGCATCCGTTCGGGCAAGGAGACGGTCCCACCATCGCCCACACTCAACTCCGCAGCCAATTTCCTCTACATGATCAATGACGAGCCGCCCAGTGACGAGGCTGCCGCGACGATGGATATGGCGTTCGTGCTGCACGCCGAGCATGCGTTTAATGCCTCGACGTTCGCCGCGCGCGTCACCATTGCCACGCTCTCGGACATGTACTCGGCCATCACCAGCGCCATCGGCACGTTGAAAGGCCCGCTCCACGGCGGCGCGAATGAGGGCGTGATCCAAATGCTGCTGGAAATCGGCGATGAAAGCCGCGTGGATGATTACGTCCGCAGCGCGCTTGCCAACAAGAAACGCATCATGGGTATCGGGCATCGCGTCTACAAGACGCTCGACCCGCGCGCCCCGCATTTGAAGCGCCTCGCGGAGAAACTTTCGGCGAATGTCGGCGAACCGAAATGGCTGCGCATGAGCGAGCGCATCGCTTCCATCATGAAGCAGGAAAAGAACCTCAACGCCAACGTCGATTTCTATTCGGCCACGGTGTATTACAGCCTCGGCATCCCCACTGATCTGTTCACGCCGATCTTTGCCATCGCACGCATGGCGGGCTGGACGGCGCACGTGTTGGAGCAATTGGCCGATAACCGTCTCATCCGCCCGCTTAGTGAGTACACGGGACCGGAAGGTCTCAAGGTCGCGCCCATCGACCAGCGCTGAGCCGGAGTTGATCAGTCCATGAATATCCACGAATACCAAGCCAAGGAAATCCTTCGCCGCTTCGGTGTGCCCGTCGCTGACGGCGGCGTCGCGTTCACACCCGAAGAAGCGGAAAAAGTGGCGCGCTCGTTGAAAACCGACGTCATTGCTGTCAAATCGCAGATTCACGCCGGCGGACGCGGCAAGGCAGGTGGCATCAAGATTGTGAAAACACCCGAGGACGCCGCGAAAGCCGCGCGCGAGTTGATCGGTAAAGTACTCGTCACCCACCAGACTGGCCCGCAGGGCAAGCAGGTGCGCAAAGTTTTGATCGAGGCCGGCAGCGTTCCCAAGCGTGAGTTGTACCTGAGCATTCTGATCGACCGCACGGTGACGCGTCCGTCGTTTCTGGCCAGTACCGAGGGTGGCGTGGATATCGAGGCGGTTGCCGCGAAAACACCCGAGAAGATTCTGAAGGAGCCGATCGATCCCGCCGTCGGGGCGCAGCCGTATCAGGCGCGCAAGATTGCCTATGCGCTGGGCCTTGGCGGAAACCATCTGCAACCCGCCGTCAACCTCATCCTCAGTGTCTATCGCGCGTTCGTCGAGACCGATGCCTCGCTCATCGAGATCAATCCCCTCATCGTCGACCAGCAAGACCGCGTGATGGCGCTCGACGCGAAGATGAACTTTGACGACAACGCCCTGTTTCGCCACAAAGACATCCTTGCCATGCGCGACATCAACGAGGAAGATCCGCGCGAAGTCGAAGCGAGCAAGTTCAGCCTCAATTACATCGGCCTCGACGGGAATATCGCTTGCATGGTCAATGGCGCCGGCCTGGCGATGGCCACGATGGACATCATCAAATACTATGGCGGCTCGCCCGCGAACTTTCTCGACGTTGGCGGCGGAGCAAGCACCGAGCAGGTCACCGAGGCGTTCAAGATTCTCTGCGCCGACAAAAATGTCAAAGGCATCCTCGTGAATATCTTTGGCGGCATCATGAAGTGCGACGTGATTGCCAACGGCATTCTGACCGCCGTCAAGCAGGTGAATGTCCGCGTGCCACTCGTCGTCCGGCTCGAAGGCACCAATGTCGAACTGGGCAAGAAAATCCTGAAAGAAAGCGGCCTCGCCGTCATCGCCGCGGACTCCATGGCGGATGCGGCGCAAAAGATCGTTCAAGCTGCGAAATAAATCACATGAAACTCTACCTTTATTACGAAAACGTGGATCGCCCACTGGCGATCGACATCCCCGACAACGAAGTCGACGGATTCCTGCAGGAATATGAAGAAGCGCTGCACGACACATCAGTCGAGACGTTCCAATGGAAGAACTCCAGCTTCCGCATTGGGGGCCTGATGGCCGTCGTGCATGAGAAGCACGCCCCGGTACGGCCATGAGTATTCTGGTCGACGCCAACACACGCCTGATCGTCCAGGGCATCACCGGCACCGCCGGCAAGTTCCACGCCGAGCAATGTCTCAAGTACGGCACGAACCTCGTGGGCGGTGTCACGCCGGGCCGTGGCGGTGAGGTCGTGGAACTTAACGCCCAAAAGATCCCCGTCTTCAACGCCGTCACCGACGCCGTGCGCGAGACCGCCGCCAACGTTTCCTGCATTTTCGTGCCCGCGCCGTTTGCCGCCGATGCGATCCTCGAAGCGGCGGACGCGGGCATCGAATTGATCGTGGCGATTACGGAAGGTATTCCGGTCGAGGACATGGTGCGTGTGAAACGCGCGCTGCAGGGCACCAGTGTCAAACTTATCGGCCCAAATTGTCCCGGCATCATCACGCCCGGTGCGTGCAAGATCGGGATCATGCCCGGTTACATCCACAAACCCGGTCCCGCTGGCGTCATCTCCCGCAGCGGCACGCTTACGTACGAGGCGGTGTGGCAGCTCAGTTCGCGCGGCATCGGCCAGTCCACGTGCATCGGCATCGGTGGCGACCCAGTCAAGGGCCTCGATTTCATCGATCTGCTGGAAATGTTCGAGACCGACCCGCAAACCGAGGGCGTGATCGTCATTGGCGAGATTGGCGGGAACGCGGAGGAAGAGGCCGCCCGCTGGATCAAGGACAATTTCACCAAACCTGTGGCCGCGTTCATTGCGGGCGGGACCGCGCCCAAGGGCCGGCGCATGGGGCACGCAGGTGCGATCATCAGCGGTGGCACCGGCTCTGCGGCTGACAAGATCAAGGCGCTCGAATCCTGTGGCATCGCGGTTGCCAAAACCCCGGCCGAAATGGGCGAGACCCTCGCCAAACTGATGCAGTAAGATGGCAAACGACGGGCCAATTCGTTCCCCGGTACGTCAGCCTCAAGCTACGGACGACGCCGGTGCGCGTCGCACCATTCCCCACGAGGACCTGATGAAGCTTCCCGTGGTGCGGTATCGTGGCCCGATCCGATTGGCAGCGACGGAGTCGGATCTGCAGCGCGCCGTGACCGAGATCCGGTCGGAACGCGTGGTCGGTTTCGACACAGAGACGCGCCCGGCGTTTCGCAAAGGCCAGTTTCACGCGCCCAGCCTGGTGCAGATCGCCACGAGCCATGCAGTGCACTTGTTTCCTCTCGCGCGCCTGGACTGCTCACACGCGCTGGTCGAGGTTCTTGGTAGTGCGCAAATCGTCAAGGCCGGCGTGGCCCTCGGCCGCGATCTCGCCGAACTGCAAAAGTTGTTCCCGTTCACGGCGGCGAATGTGGTGGATCTGGGCGACATCGCCAAGCATCGCGGAATGGAACAAACCGGCTTGCGCAACCTGACGGGTCTGTTCCTCGGCGGGCGCGTCACCAAAGGCCCGCAAACGTCGAATTGGGCACGGCCCCACCTTTCGTCGAGCCAGCTGTGCTACGCGGCCACGGACGCCTGGGTTTGCCGTGAATTGTACCTGCGCTTCGAAAGCCTCGAGTGGTTGCCTTCGCCGCAACACCGATGATCTGAAACGAACCCCTTTGCATCGTGACCGCATCTTACCCACCGGATGAATTATGAAATCGAAGATTGTAAACCCATCCGATCTAACACAACGACCACCACGCAGTCCGCGCGTGCGGCTGGGCGGTTACGCCATTCTCGCCCGTTGCCTTGACAAAGGCCGCGCCACGCTGGCGGGTAAAAACGGCGAGTATCATTTTGCCTGTCCACTCGACCAGGGTTTCCTGGAATTCGCGGGCATCAAGGCCAACGACTTGAAGAAACAGTTGGCGTTGGGCAAGAGCGACGGGGAGATCCTTGAGTGGATCGCGAAACGTTCGTCAACGAAGCGGCAGCCATGGGAGATCGCGCAGTGGAGCGCGCACGCTGAGCAGCGCGGCCCGACCGACGTGGAGACCCGCGAGTATTTCACCGGGCTGCTGGCAAAGATCAGCAAGAAACGCGATGATGTTGTCGGGTGGTTTGACCTGCTTGACCTCGACGACTACGTAAGCTTCGGCGGAAAAGCCTGAGCCCCTCACGTTGACTTCAGTTCGACGCGGACCGGCTCCTTGAGATGAAGATCCCGCTGGGGAAACGGGATCTCAATGCCGTTCTCCTTGAACTTGTCCCAGATCGCGAAGTTCAACTGGCTCTCGAGCGTCCCAGGACGGTGTGCCATGTCGCCCGACCAGACCCGGAGTTCGAAAGTGAGCGAGCTCTCGCCGAATTCCTTGAAGACCACTGTGGGCGCTGGGTCTTTGAGCACGTTTGGATTCCCTTCGGCAACTTCCAGGAGAAGTTTTTCAACACGATGCGGATCGCTGTTATAGCTAACGCCCACAAGGATACGAAGGCGTACGCGCGGATCAATATGCGTCCAGTTGACGACACGGCCGGCGATGAACTCGGAATTCGGCACGATCACCATGATGTTGTCGTTGGTCAACACGTGCGTGGCGCGCGCCCCGATGCGCACCACCTTCCCCACCGTGCTATTGCCGAGATCCACACGGTCGCCAATCTGGATCGGCCGCTCCGCCAGGATGATCAGGCCGCTGACGAAGTTGCTGACGATGTTCTGGAGACCGAACCCGATCCCGACGCCGAGCGCGCCCGCAATCACCGCCAGCGAACTGAGGTTCACGCCCACCGTTTCCACGCCGATGAGCAGCCCGAACACCACCACAAAGTAGCTGACGATGCGGGCAATGGCGTATTGCTGGCCGACGTCAAGCTTCGTGCGGGCAAGGACGCGCGTGCGCAACAAGTGGCGAACCAGCCGCGACAGCAGCAGGACGATCCCGGTGACCACGACGAATTCGACCACCGTCGCCAGCGAAATCCACGTCTGCCCCAGTTGAAACAGCGGCTTGGTGAACACCCCGAATATCTCAGCCCATGTCATTGCATTATTTCCCGATGACAATCCACCGCCGCGTCCGCGCCGATTTTTCGACGGCATCAAGGACGATCTGGTTCATCAAGCCGTCCTCGAAGGTTGGCTGCACGGACTGTCTATCCACAACCGCATTGATGAAGTCGGCGATTGTATGCACGAAGGTGTGTTCGTAGCCGATGATGTGCCCCGGCGGCCACCAGTTGCCGACGTAGGGATGGACGCCGCCGCCTTGCGTGACCAGGATGTCGCGAAACCCACGGCGATCGGCCGGGTCCGCTTCATTGTAGTACTTTAGCCGGTTCATATCCTCGAAATCGAAAACCAGCGAGCCCTTGCTGCCGTTGATCTCGATCTGGATGCCATTCTTGCGACCGAGTGCGAAACGCGTGGCTTCGAGATTGGCCAGCGCTCCGTTTTGAAAACGGCCAATGAACATGACCGCGTCGTCGACGGTGACCTTGCCCTTCCGACCCGGTTCGCCGGGCAACGGGCGCTCCTTGACGAATGTTTCCGTCTGACCGCACACCTCGGCGAACTCCCCGACAAGATAGCGACCGAGATCGACAATGTGCGAGTTAATGTCTCCATTCGCACCCGAACCAGCGATCTTGTCCTGCAACCGCCAGTTCAGCGGGAAGTTCGGGTCGGCAACCCAATCCTGCGCGTACCGGGCACGATAGTGATAAATTCTGCCAAGTTCGCCCGCCTCAATCATCTTCTTCGCCAACACGATGGCGGGGATGCGGCGATAGTTGTGGCAGACCATATTGACGACACCGGCCTTCTTCACCGCATCCACCATCTGTCTGGCCTGCTTCACATCTAGCGCGAGAGGTTTCTCGCACAGGATCGCCTTGCCCGCCTTGGCCGCGGCAATCGCGATCTCGGCATGCGTGTCGTTGGGCGTGTTGATGTCAATGACGTCGATGGTGGAGTCATCGACGACCTCGTGCCAATCGGTCACGAACTGGCTCCAGCCCCAACGAGCGCAGGCGTTCATTACTCCCGCCCTCTGCCGACCACAGATGACCTTCAATACAGGCCGGGCTTTGAGGTCGAAGAATCTGTCCGCTTTGAGCCACGCATGGGAATGGGCGCGGCCCATGAATTTATAGCCGATCATCCCAATATTCAGGGTCTTTGGCATACGTTCGCGTCTCGCTCGCAAAAAGGGTTGAGATTCAGCGCGAAACATTATACTCATTGGCTTGCCCCGTTTGTCACGAGAAAAGAGAGGATAAGGCCCATGAGCAAGCCCCATATAAAGTTGTTTATCCCTGGCCCCGTGGAGGTTAGCGATGACACGTTCCAGGCAATGAGCCAGCCGATGATCGGGCATCGTGGAACGGGGTTTCAGGACCTCTACGCCGCGATCCAGCCAAAACTCCAACAAATCCTCTACACGAAGAATCCCGTGTTCATTTCCACGTCGTCAGCGTGGGGCGTGATGGAAGCGTCGGTGCGCAATCTCGTCGCCAAAAAAGTGCTCAACTGTTGCTGCGGCGCGTTCTCGGACAAGTGGTTCGACGTGAGCCAGCGTTGCGGGAAACAGGCCGAGGCGCTTAAGGTCGAGTGGGGTCAGCCGATCTTGCCCGAAATGATTGACGCCAAATTGAAGACCGGACAATTCGATGTCGTCACGCTCGTGCACAACGAAACGTCGACGGGCCTCATGAACCCGTTGCCGGAAATCGCCCAGGTCATGAAGAAGTATCCCGATGTGATGTTCGTCGTCGACACGGTCAGTTCGATGACCGCGTTGAAAATCGACACGGATGCGTTGGGAGTCGATGTGTTGCTGGCGGGCGTGCAGAAGGCGTGGGCCATGCCGCCGGGACTCGCCGTGTTTGCGGTGAGCGCGCGCGCGCTAAAACGGGCTGAGTCGATTCCCGGCCGCGGTTACTATTTCGATTTCCTCGAGTTCAAGGCGAACCATGACAAGAACATGACGCCGTCGACCCCGAGCATTCCGCATATCTACGGATTAAAGTTCAAGCTCGACCAGTTCGAGAAGGAAGGACTGGAGAATCGGTACGCGCGCCACCTCAAGATGGCGCAGAAGACCCGTGACTGGGCCAAATCGCATGGGTTCGAGTTGTTCCCGAAAGCCGGCTACGAATCCGTCACGCTCACGTGCGTGAAGAACAACAAGAACATCGATGTCGCCAAGCTGCAGAAGACGCTCAAGGACAAGTACAAGGTCCTCATCGACGGCGGCTACGGCCAGATCAAGGGCAAGAGCTTTCGTCTCGCGCACATGGGCGATGAGACGCTCGAGACCGTTACGCAACTGCACACGATGCTCGATGATTGCTTGAAGTCGCTGTGAAGATCACGAAGAAAGCCGTGCTGGACGCCGTCGCATCACTCATGCGGCGGCGTTTCAATGTGGAAGCGGAATGCAACAAGCAGTTCGTCTGGGGCGATGCGACGATCTTGGCCGATCTCTACCTCCCTGCTCCGCTTCATTGCATCGTGCAGTTCGACGACGCGACGCATTGCACGCGCGAAAGGTCGATGACATTCGCCAAGTACCCATCCGACACACCGCTCAACTTCGATGTGCGACGCTATCACGCCGACCAAACATCCGGCAGCGACGCCATCGTTCAAGCCGACGTGCTCGCTGATCTTCTTCCGCCAAAGCATGGACTTAACCCAACCGTCCGCATCCGCTTTGACGAGATTGATGAATTGACCGGCCCGCTCGTCGACCGTATCGAGTCGCTGCTTGCGAAGCGTTTCGCTTACCACGCCGGCACCACCTTTCATCTGATGGTGGACAACGCCGGCGCCAAACCCCATTCCCAGACAATGCACCGGGATTTGTCAGGCTAAGTTCCAACAACGATTGAGAATATGAATAGGATTACTCGTTTCACACTTCTCCTCTGCCTGCCATGCTTGCTTTCCATTTTCTCCGCCTGCAAAACGAGCAGTTCCAGCAACTCTGATTTTAAGCCGATGCTCGAACAGTCAAAAGAGATCGACTATGATGCTGCAAAGCAGAAGCAGATTGTCGAGAGAATCTCCGGAGGCAACTTGCTCCCGGATTCGACCGGCGCTGTGGCTCTGCCTGCCGATTTGGCATCCGCCGCCAAGTACGGTTACGCCTACGTCACGCAAAAGGATAACGGTCAGATTCTGATCCTTGTTCCGACTTGGAGGGGCAAGGGTTCGAACGTGAAGGGCTACCTCCACTGCAAGTATCCACTGCAAGCTGGTGATAAACACACGGATTCTTACGGCAAAGAGGCTATCGATGTGAACATCCCGGTTGGAAACGCGACGAAAGCTATCGAAGTTCAGATCCTGAGAGTCGTCGATGACAAGACCCTATATGTTTATCGAGGTCTTGATTGACAATTTCCACCCGATACCACACATTTGTGTGGTATGCAGGCGCGACCCCAACGAATCCTCCATGTTGACGGCGATTCGTTCTTCGCGTCGTGCGAAATGGCGCTCGATCGATCGCTCGAAAAGAAGCCCGTCTTCGTCGGTGGCGGACGCCGTGGCGATGGCATCGTGATCGCCGCCAACTATCGCGCGAAAGCTTACGGCATTATCACCGGCATGGCGTGTTTCGAGGCCAGGCACAAATGTCCCGAGGGCGTGCTGGTGCGTCCGCACTACGACGAGTACCGGCGGCTCTCGCTGGAAATTTTCCGGCGCGTGCGCCATTACACTCCCCTGCTCGTGCCCACGTCCATCGATGAAGGATTCATGGACTTCACCGATTCGCCCCGCGTGTTTCGGTGCGGTACCCCGGCGGAACTGATTAGCCGCATGCGACGCGAACTCATGGATGAAGTTGGCGTCCCCGTCTCCATGGGCCTCGGCTCCTCTCGCTGGCTGGCGAAGCTGGCGACCGAGCATTGCAAGCCCGACAACTTCCACGAAGTGCCCGAAGACAAGGAACGCGAATTTCTGCGCGACGTGCCCGTGCAAAAATTGGCCGGCATCGCCAAGCGCCGGGCGCTATCACTCCGGGCGCTTGGGGTCTGGACGCTGGGCGACGTGACGCATCTGCCGCTGGGATTACTGGAGAAACGCTACGGATTTTTTGGACTCGAATTGTGGCTGTTGGCCAACGGCCAATTGCGCGAACGGCTCTCGCTGGCCAACAAGCCGCGCTCCTGCATCGGCAGCGCCACCACCCTGCCCTACGATGAGCCAAATTATGAAACCGCGCTATTGTTCCTGCTCAACCAGACCGAAAAGGTCATAACGACGTTCTTCAGGGAAAACCTCAAGGCCCGTGAGATGGGTGTGTACGTGCGCTTCAAAAATCTGGAAGGCAACGGTGTCAGCGTGAAATTTCCCGCGGCACAATTCGAGCCGCGCCTCATCAATCCACAGGTGGAGCGATTGTTCTGGCAACTCGTCGCGCGAGAGACACAGCCAATCCGCCAGCTTTGCATCAATTTTTGGAACATGAAACCGCTGGAACTGGAACCCGACTTCTTCAACCACGACGTGGAGTTCAAGCACCGCGAACTGCATCACGCCATGGAGGCAGTCGAGGCGCGCTACGGCAAACGCAGTGTCAAAACGGGTACGCGCCTGTTGCTGGAAAAAGAAGCGGCCCATCTTGTCGGCGACAAACCCAAATGTCCGTTCATCCCCCAACGCGAGATGGAAATCAAAATGGACAATATCCCCGAGCCGATGCTCGATCTGGTGTACGAAGATGAATGGACGCCCTTGGAGAGCGAAGTGCCAACCGCGCCGCTTCCCCTGCCCCGCACCTGGGGCCGCTCGACCAGTCGTGTACAGAAATTTGCGTAGTCGCCAATCATATCCACGACCGTCTTCGCATCCCGGAGCGCCTACATTTTGCTTGCACCGGCACTCAGCCGACCTATGCTTCCAATGCGCGGGACAACACACCGTCGACGCCCCGAAAGGACCGACATGGCCACCGTCAGGAGACGCCGCCGCATCATTATCGTCATCATTATCGGACTTGTGCTCATTGCGTCCGTTTTCGTGACTATCTTCAACCGGCGCGAACCGGCCATTTCCGTTCAGACGGAGAAGGTCACGCACCGCAACCTCATCGAAACCGTTGTCGCCAATGGCCGGATCCAGCCGGTCGTGCAAGTCAAGATCAGCCCCGAAGTCAGCGGCGAGA
>Ga0265338_10011597_pt1 | contig 10158 bp, 18 predicted proteins | sample 42126metaG_FD_193579 | JGI IMG/M metagenome (GOLD analysis project Ga0265338, IMG submission 193579) | Rhizosphere microbial communities from Carex aquatilis grown in University of Washington, Seatle, WA, United States - 4-21-26 metaG | ecosystem: Host-associated > Plants > Roots > Rhizosphere... | reverse complement strand
CGGTGTAGCCCTCGGCCCACGCGACACGCAGGTCATGGTTGCGACCGTCAAACGGCGCGTCCAACTCTTCGCGGGTCGCGTCCACAATCCGCCACAGCAGCGCATACAACTCGTCGCGATCGCGCTCCTTCCGGTCAACAGACATCACGACACCGCCGAGGGGGATAGGTCGAACGCGTTGCGATCAAGGCGGATCACGAGGCAGTCCGGCTCGGTGTTGTCGACCTCCCATGCCTCGTCGGGGTAGCGGCTCAGAATCCAGCCCAGCGCAGATATGGAGTCGATGCGCTGCGACCCGAGCTGCGTCACACCGGGCTGCCCTTTTGGCCGCTTGAAGTAAGTCACGATCCGATGCGTGATCACCGCAGACTCTTCGCCCATTTTCGCCTCTTTCGGGTCCTGACACGGGACAGCAGGAACAACAGGGTCAGGCATCAGCTGCCACCTCGATCTGCATGGGGAACTCGTGCCGGTCGAACATTCGCCGGCGGCCGTCGCGGACCGCGAAGCACCGCTGCTCGGATGGTCGTTCGAGCGCGCCTATCCCGCACCGGGTGCATTGGATCCGGCGGAGGATGTCGCGGGGGTCGCTGAACATTTCGACGCGCCGCGGCCGTGGGATGTTGGCCGCTGGGGGGGGGTCGGGTTCGTTGAGCCGGATCGGGTTGCGGGCGGCGTCGAGCCTGATCGAGTGTTCCCAGCATTCGCCGCACGCGCCGCCGAGGCGTAGGTCCGGGTCGTGCTCAGCGTTGCGGCACCTGGCGGCGGCGTTGCCGTAGAGCTGGTGTCGGCTGGTGAAGTACGGGACGACGATCCCCATCTTGTGGGCGCGGCCGTAGTCGGGTCGGATCTGCCCTTTCTTGGCGCGTGCTTCCTGCGCGAGCCGTTTGGCGGTGTTGACGCCGAGCTGCCCGGTGAGGATCCGTCGTTGCGCGTCGACGGAGAGGGTGAGCAGCTGCAGGTAGTCACTGACCCTGGATTGGGTGACGCCGAGGCGGCGGGCGACTTCGGCTTGGGTCATGCCGGTGTCGATGTACCGCTTGTAGACGCGGGCCTCTTCGATCGGGTTGAGTTGGCGGCGGTGGAGGTTTTCACTGGCCATGAGGTCGATGCGTTCGAGTTCGGTGCCGGGGTGCGGGATGACGAGGGCGTCGGTGGTGGTCCAGCCGAGGGTGAGGAGCGCGAGCCGTCGGCGGTGGCCTCCGGAGACCATGTAGCAGTCGTGGGTGGGGTAGACGACGAGGGGTTGCAGGAGGCCCTTCTGCTTGATGTCGGCGGCGAGAGCGGGGATGTCGGCTTCGGCGGCGCTGTCGCGGATGTTGTCGGGGTCGGGTTCGATGTCGGCGAGCGGGAGGGTGGTGAGTTTCATACGTGGGTGTCCTCGCGTGGTCGGGCTTCGCGGCCCGGGTGGGTGGCTTCGGCGTGCCAGCCGCGGGGCCGACCGGTTCGCCCGAAGTTGTGGGTGCAGACGTCGCAGCAGCCGCGGATGAACGCGCAGCGGGCTTCGCGGGTGTTGCAGTTCGTGCAGGCGCGGCCTTCCATCGGCAGGGCCTCGGTGCTCACGCGGTCACCTGCTCGCTGTCGACACGGGCCTGATCTTGGCGACGGAGAGCGACAGACTGCCTGTCAACGTTTCCTGTCTCACGCTCGTGGCGGGTGCGGTAGGCGGTCTGGGTCTGGCCGGAGAGCTTGAGCCGGCGAGCGATCTCCGCGCACGAGACTCCGCGCTCGCGCATCACGGTGTAGGCCGCGTAGCGCTCGGCCTTGTTCAACTGCTGGCATGGGAACCCGGCGACGAAGCGTTCGACGAGCACTTCGTCGACGTTCTCGACGCCGATGAGGCAACGGAGGTCCGTGGCCGGGTCGGCGGTGGGGTCGTCGATGGTGGTGTCGTCCCAGGCGGTGTAGGGGTGCCAGTGGTGTCGGGCGGCGTACCCCCGGGTCCGGTCCGAAGGACCCGACTGGCCCGCAAGCTGGGCGTAGAGCGCGGCGATCTTGTTCGCGGTGGCGCCGAAGACGGTCGGGACTGCGCCGCGGCGGATCTGGCTGACGGTGACGTCGTGCAACCCGAGCTGCGCGGCGAGGGTCGGGGCGGTCCAGCCGTCGACCGCGAGGGCTTGGAGGCGGCGGCGGGCGCCGGTGGCGTCACAGGACGGAGCGACCGCGCCGCAGCGTCGGCGTTTCTCGTAGGTGTTGCCGAGCCTGGACGCGGGTGGGCAGCAGCAGCCGTGGATCTTGCGAGCCGCGAGGGTGTCGTGGCGGCCTGCGGTGCATTCGATGGTGGTGGTCTGCACCCAGACACGGCGGGAAGGCGTGTCGGTGACGAGCTGCTCGCTGGTGTGCCGCGTCGCGGTGCAGTCGACGGTGAGAGCCATCAGCGGGCCCTCATCTCGGGCCAGTCGATCGGTGCGAGAGCCTTGCGGTGCGCGTCGGGCAGGATCACGAGCGGGCAGCCAAGATGATCCAGCCCGGCGGCCATCAATCCGATCGCGTCGGCTATGTCGTTGCCGGTCACGGTGAACATCGGGAACCGGCGCGCGATCGCGAGCATCACAGCGTCTTTCTTCGCGTTTCCGGCGCCGGTCGCGTACTTCTTGAGGTTCGCGGGTGGCATCACAGCGAGCGGGATCTCCCCGCGGACGAGCCGGTCGACAACGAGCCACCACAGGCCGGAGCGGTCGTGCATCGATCCGTGCTGCGAGGTGAACGCGGGGCCTTCGATCACGACCAGGTCGGCTTTCGCGGCCCACGCGAGGATCTCCCCGGCGATCTGCCGGAGCCGCCAGGATCGTTCGGTGATGCTGTCGCCTTTGTGGCCGGTGGTTCGGATCGTGGTGGTGTCGTGGTTGCACGCGAGCCCGGTGGAGGTGAGGCTCATGTCGATCCCGACGACGTGAGGGACGGACGTCCCGGCCGATTCGCCTTCCCCTTGCGCCCCGGCCGGGTCGCCGTCGTCGATACCGTCGAGAGGCGACACCGAGCTCATGGTGGTGTCGGTCACCGAGGCAACCTCGTGAATGTCAGGGCCGAGCTGCGGGCGCTCGCGAGATGGGTTAGCCAGGATAGGTGTCTGACGCACACCTCGCCACGGAACCGCTCGATCGACGCCGACACGACCGGGAACCACCGGCAGCCACCAGGCACCGGCGTCCACTCGCATTCACGGACGCGCGCGGCCGGCTGGTCAGACCGCGCGCGTCCTTCCTTCGTGGTCGGCATGATCAGTCGGCTACCAGCCGGACCTCGTCGGCCTGCTCACGCTGCCGGCGGACCTCGTAGTCGCCAGGCGCGATCCCGAGATAGCCGTGCTCCGGGTGCGCGAGGTACGCCTCGGCGTCGGTGTCGACCGACAGCACCCCGAGAACCAGGTCGGTCGCTGACACCGACCGCGAGTCGAAGCACACCGCGCCAGCCGCGAGCAGCAGGTGGGTGTTGCCGCCGGCCTCGCCGCGGACCACCGGGTAGCCGGCGGCAGGGACCGGCGTGGTCGCGCGGCTCTTCGACGTCGGGACGATCATCACGTCGCCCTGACGCTGCGGACCTGCGAGGACCGGGATCTCGAACGTCCGGTCCAGATGAGCGTCGACGTCGACCTCGAAACGGTCGATCGCCTCCGCGAGAGTGGTTCCTGACATGGTGTTCCTTCCTTGAGAGGTCAGCAGGCTCGTTCGAGCTGCCGGTACTGCGAGGGGTTGAGCCCGAACGACCACGCCGCCGCAGCGACCGGGTCGGAGATCGATGCCGGCACTGTCAGGCCGAACCGGTGCCGGGTGCCGTCGCGTTCCTCGGTCGCGTTCGTGCACAGCAGTACCCGGATCGCGGCGTTGTAGATCCGCTCCGGCACGTCGTACAGCGCCAACATCTGCCCCGGGTTACCGGGATCCGGCACGCACTCACCGACCTGGGTGAGCTTCGCGTCGGCGACGAACCGATCCCAGCCCATCAGCTCGATCGCGACCCGCCGCACCTCAGCGTTGCGTTCGGCGAGGATCCGCTTCGTGCTCCAGCCGTGCGTGATCAGATCAGCAGGCACCTGTACGCCGTGAAGCGCGTACACACCCCAGCCGTCCTGGAACGCCACCGCTGGTCCGGTCTCGTTATGCAGCCGGAACTGACTCCAACCCCACTGCGTCGGTGAACCGAATGACTCACGGTGGATCTCCGTCGGGCGCTCGCAGATCATCACGAACCGGCGATGCGGCCACCACCAGCACGCCGATTCGATCGTGCCCTCATAGGCCCGGGCGCGGTCCCACGGATCACCAGGGAGCTCGAGCCCGCACACCTCGCGGAAGTACGACGTCCACGCTCCACCCCATCCCCACCAGCCGCCTGGCGCGAGCTGTCCGCCGAAATAATTCGGCCACAGCCTCGATATCGTGGTCATCGCTCCTCGCGCGATGACGGCCGAGTCGACGGCCGAGCCGACGGCCGAGCCGACGGCCGAGCGGACGGCCGAGCGGACGGCCGAGCGGACGGCCGAGTTGACGGCCGAGTTGACGGCCGAGTTGACGGCCGAGCCGACGGCCGAGTGGACGGCCGAGTCGACGGCCGAGTTGACGGCCGAGTTGACGGCCGAGCGGACGGCCGAGTGGACGGCCGAGTCGACGGCCGAGTGGACGGCCGAGTTGACGGCCGAGTCGACGGCCGAGCGGACGGCCGAGCGGACGGCCGAGTGGACGGCCGAGCCGACGGCCGAGTCGACGGCCGAGTTGACGGCCGAGCGGACGGCCGAGTCGACGGCCGAGTTGACGGCCGAGCGGACGGCCGAGTCGACGGCCGAGCCGACGGCCGAGCCGACGGCCGAGCCGACGGCCGAGCCGACGGCCGAGCCGACGGCCGAGCCGACGGCCGAGCGGACGGCCGAGCGGAGATCAACATCGCAGCTACGACGTTGCAGCGCCTCGATGAGCTCGATCGAGTACGCCGCTGCCGGTGCGGCCAGCGCCATGACGAGTGGCGACGGCACCCACACCACGACGTCGGGCCACTCGATGCCGGCGAACCGGTAGCACTGTCGTACGGAAGCTTCCATCCGTTCCCGGTCGGCGGGGCCGGTGCGGAGCCCGATCTCGATCCAACGGCTTGACCACTCGTCGAACCGTGCCTTCTGCTCGTCGGTGAGGCTGTCGACTCGTGTGACCATCAGGAGGCCCTCCGTTGTGCTTCGCGCTGGCTGTGGCAGGTGCGGCAGCGCCGGTGCCCATTGGCGCGGCGCAGGGTATTCGTCTCGTCGTAGGGGTGCCCTTGGGGGCAGTGAGTGGTGAGCGCGCCTTTGATCCCGCGGGACTGGTTGACGCGCCGCGTGACAGGTTCGAGGTGTTCGGGGTTGCAGCAGAGTCGGACGCGGCAGAGGTGATCGAGCTGCATTCCGTCAGGAACGGGACCGATGATCTGCTCGTAGGCGTAGCGGTGCGTGCTGACCATCCGCCACTGGCCGGGAGCGACGCGCACGTTGAACTTGCCGTAGCCGGTCTTCCCGCCGGTGCCTCCGGTCCAGATCCAGCAACCGTGCTCGTCGATCCGGACTCTGGCCATGAACCGACCGGGTAGCGCGGTGAGGGTGACGCTCATGTGGCGTCGTCTTCCGGGTCGGGTACCGCTGCGAGTCCGGGCTTGTCGTCGTCCGGGCCGTCACCGTCGCCATCGGATGCATCATCCGGTGTGGGATCCCCACCGTCGATGTCGTCTTCCTCGTCGTCGTGGGATTCCTTGATCGCGCCGCACTCGAACGCGAACTCCCCCAACCAGGCAGCTGGCGACTTCCGGTACTCCGCCGGCACGCCACGGTCACCGAAGCTGTACTCCTCACCCGCGCCGATCGACCAGTACGAGCGCCACCGCTCCTCGAGCTCCGCGCCGGTGATGTCGTTCGCTTCGGCCCACGTCTCGATGCGTTCCATCAGCGCCTTGCGGTTCTCCTCGTCCATCTGGCCGGGGAACGACAACGGCAGCACACCCTGGTCACCGGAGGATGTGCGCGCCTCGTAGGCGGCCTGGATCATCAGCCGCGCGTTCGCGGCCTGCTCCGCGTCGAGCAACGGCTCGAGCTTGATGGCCTCGTACTTGACGGTGCGGTGCTTCCCGCTGGCGGTGTCGGACTCGCCGAACCCGACCTGCTTGAGGATGCAGAGCCCGACGATGTGCGGGACGGGTTTCCCGGCGGCCGCGGCCGCGAAGTGGGTGTCGGTGATCCGGCTGGTGAGGCCATGGCCTTGCGCGGGGCTGGTGACGAGTTTCGCTTCGGTCATACGGTCGTGGCTCCTGGGGTCGTCGGTGTGGGTGATGTGAGTTGGCCGCCGCTGGTCGGCGGCTTCGCGGCGGTGGCGCGGATGTCGGTGCCGTAGGCCGCTTCGGTGAACTTGAGGCCCTCGTCGAGCGCGTAACGCATCCCGTCGACTCGTTTGGAGAACAGGATCACCGTCGACCAGTCCTCCGAGTGCGCCATGTAGACGACCGGGTCGGCCTTCGGTTTCGCTGCGGTTGCTGGCTTCTCGGTCACGCGGCTGCGCTCCTGACCCCTCGCCATTGCCGGACGAGGCTGAAGTGTGTGGTGGGTTTCGCGGATTCGGTGGCTCCGACCGGTTCGATCAGTCCCTGTGTCGCGACGCGTCTGGTCAGGACACCGTTGATCGACTGGCGCCGGTCGGGTTCGGGATGCTCACCGATCGGGGTGAGGATCTCGGCGATGGTGAATGTGCGGCCGGTGGTGGCGGCGGCGCGGATGAGTTGGAGCGCGGTGGTCTCCCAGTCGAGTGGGGTGATGGGGCGGTCTCCGTGTCGGGTTCGCTGGTGGGCTTGGAACTCGGGGGTGTCGCCGGGGGTCCAGCCGAGGTCGGGGCATCGCGCGCATCGGAACTGCGGGGCACCGTTCATCGGGTCGCCGCCTTCTGGTGCAGCCGCTTGTGTAGCCAGCCCGCGGTCGCCTCATCGGCGGGTGCGTCGACCTTGTGCACGACGCGCAGGTGAGCCTCGCGGCCGTACTTCGTCCATCGCGTCCTCGCGGGGTGCGTATGGGTCGCTGGCGTCCACTCGGGGGCGGTTACGCGCTGCATCGACATTGCCCGGTCGTGTCGATCGGGGTGCCGCACGCCTCGCACATGACCGGCGCGTAACAGGACAGGCACGACCGGTCACCGCACGGCACGCACTCGACCGCCTCGACGGCGGGGAGCGCCCCGACAGAGTCGGTGGTCATTCGATCACCAGCAATGCGGCCCAGCCCTCATCCATCAGCCACTCGACCTGGACGTAAGAGATGTCCTCATGCTCGGCGAGGTCGAGGCCGTCAGCGGCGCGGCGCAGGAACTCCGGCAGCGACTCGCCACCGGACACCCCGACGTAGGCGCAACGTGCGGCCAGCAACCGAACCGGAGGCGCCGGGAGAGCATCACGTTCCTCCTGTGCGTGCATCGCGGCGAGCAGTCGGGTTGCTTCCTCGTCGGTCAGCGGGGAAACCAACGTCGGCTCCGTCACGTCGTCACCCCGGAAGGCAGCCCGTGCACGACCGTGATCGCCTGACGCATCGACCGGATGTGGCACTCGCGGCGCCAGATTCCGACCAGGGTGGCGATCGCCGGCGAGGAGTCCAGTCGGTAGACGACGAGGATGTCCGCGAGTACCCCGCGCGCCCGGACGCGCAACGTGTTGACGTCCGGCGAGTGACTCCATGATGAGAGATCGCGGTTGTATTTCTGTTCGGCCAGCGTGATCCGCGACGGGCCCGCTGGCGGCTGCGGGCGGAGCGTCTGGGCCCCAGCAGGGTGCCCGCAGGCAGTGAGAACGAGCAGCGCGGTGACCGCAGCGGTGCCTAGGCCGCGCGAACGCGGAAAGGGTCCATCATGGGCACGCTTAGCCGTGGCTGTACCAGCAGGAACGGTCACCGCGCTGGTCATGAGTCGCCGTCCTCGTCACCGGCGAACTTCAACGTCACCGACGGGCCGGTCCGCTTCATCGGCGGCTTCGCGCCGGCCGCGGCGTACTCGGCGCGGACCGCAGCTGTGTCGATCCGGTTCTGCCCTTTCGACACCTGGAACTTCAACGGCACGTCGAACCCGACGTCGACGGTCTCCGACCCTTCGATGTTCGGGCGGATCGCGTCGAGCGCGCCCTTCGCTTCAGCCTCGAGCTTCTTCGCGGCCTTGATCGTTTCTTTCGCGTCCCACAGCTGCTGGGCCCACCTGGCGGCGTCGGGGTCCTCGACGTACAGGACACTGCGCGGGTCGCGCCCGACGACGCCGCCTTCCCAGCAGATGTCGAGGAACGGGCAGTGCTGGCAGAACGGGCCATCCGGTTCGTACTCGCGCGGGAGCAAGTCGACGGGTGACTGCCGGACCCGGTCGAGCCAGCCGAGCGCGTCCCGGAGGTAGGCGGGGTCGAACGGCGCCGCCCAGGTGTATTCCTCGCCGGTGTCGCGGGCGATGTAGTCGATCCGGACGTGCCGCACCCGGATCCCGTCAGCGACGAGCGCGCCGCCGTAGCCGTGGACCTGCCAGATGTGGTCGCGTGAAGGGCCGTGGATCCGGATGTGTTCGAGCCACCGCGACGAGGTGGTTTTCACGTCGACGACCGTGAGCGTGTCGGCTTCGTACCGGTCGAGCGTGCCGGGGATCCCAGCGAAGATGACAGCGTGCTCGGCGAGGTCGTTCGGGCCGGCCGTCTCCCGCAGGACGCTCGCGACCGCGTCGTGGATCGCGGTGCCGAGGACTGCCTGGACGCTGCCGCCGACGTTCGACGGTTCAGTGCCGGCGAGGCGGTAACCGGCGCGGCGTTCGCAGCCACCGATCTCCGACCAGCCGAGCTCACGCTGCTGCGACCGCGGGCGGCGCCGGTCCCATTCGAGCAGCAGCTCGGACGTCGACGGGTAGCTGATCCCGGCGGTCATGCGGCACGCACCGCGGCGGTGTCGGAGTGGCCGGTGACGAGCTGAGCGGCGAGGATGTGACCGCACCGCTGCCCGGCCATCCCCCGCGAGCAGGTGCAGTCCCAGCCGCTGTCTGCGGTGACCCGGTAGTCGACGACGTAGGTCCCGCGGGAGCCCTGGACGCGCGCGACGACCTTCGTGACGGCGAGCGTGTCCGGATCGGATCGGACGACGAGCAGCGTCACCCGGCCCTCCCGGAGCACGGCGAGGGCCTTGCGGCGGACCGCGTCGGGGGCGGTCATCCGAGGGTGCAATCGGTGTCGTGGTCTGGCGCGGGAAGGCCGCACGACGGGCAGTTAGTCGACGGGTCGGGCTCGTCGAGCTCCGCGTCGACGGGCTCGGTCTCGGTGCTGTCACCAGCCGCGGCGAGCACCGCGGCGCGGATCGCGTCGTCGTCGACCTCTTCGACGGTCGGCTCGGCCACGGTGTCGCGGGCTGCGGCGATCTCCGCGAGCGACTTCGTCGGGGTCGCTGCAATGTCGAGGACTTCCTCGACGGTCGCGAGACCGTTCGTGACGTCCGCGAAGTACGCCTTGGCCAGCCGCGACGTGGCCCGGGCGAGCAGCATGTCCGCCGGGTACTTCTTCCAGTTATCACCCGTCAGCCCCGCGGCCTGGGCCTGCTGGATCGTGAACGACGCCTGCCGCCAGTCGCTCGTGCCGGCCCGGCGGCCTTCGATCACGCACTTCTCTTCGGTCCACTCGACGACGTTGATCTCGTGCCCGGCGGCGGTGATCAGCGCGCGCATCCCCTGCGCGTTCATGCACGGCTTCCCCTTGATCACGTCGATCAGGTTCAGCGCCTGCATCGGCCGCAACCCGAGGTCGAGACCCTGCATGAGCGCCATGAACACGTTGCCGGGCTTCCCGCGCAGCCCGTCGGGGAGGAGCTCGGAGACGGCGAGGACTTTCGCGAACTCCTGGAAGTCGGCGACGTGGTGACCGAGGACGATCCCGCGGGTGCCGCCGGTCGGGTCGTAGGTGGCGACCGCATTGGACTCAGGTGTGGCCATCGAGGTGTCTCCTTGTTGAGTGGCTGCAGCCGTGTCGCTGCCGCTCGTTGGGGTCGTTGCGGTGGTCACAGCCGACCACCGGTCTGTGGTGACTGACGGTGTTTCGCGGCGATCTTCGCTTGCAGGTTCCGGTCGTACTCGGCGTTCCGGGCGCGGATCCGCCGGTCGTCCCACCAGAGGATCAGCGCGAGCGCGACGCCCATCGCGACGTACATCACCAGCG
>Ga0265338_10011595_pt1 | contig 10160 bp, 10 predicted proteins | sample 42126metaG_FD_193579 | JGI IMG/M metagenome (GOLD analysis project Ga0265338, IMG submission 193579) | Rhizosphere microbial communities from Carex aquatilis grown in University of Washington, Seatle, WA, United States - 4-21-26 metaG | ecosystem: Host-associated > Plants > Roots > Rhizosphere... | reverse complement strand
GGGGGATTCGACACGGCGGCAGCAGAGCAGGAGGCACGTGACGCCGGCCTGGCGCCGATCGCGACGCTGCCGCGCTTCGTTTGGTAGCCGGCGCAGCGCCCGGGACCGCGGCGTCTCGGGGCGTGCGGCCAGGAAGCCTTTGACCACGCGCGTCTCGCGGATTTCCCGATCACGCCCGAGCAACGCCGTCGGCCACGAATCCATCGTGCCTACTTCGGCAACGAAGCGCAGCACCGACTTCATCGCGTTGTTGGAAACACTCGATGGCGAATTTGGGCCCGGGCCGGGCGAGAGATGAAACTCGTTGTCCTGGTGCTCGACAACGGGCCCGTCCATACCTCGACGGCCAGCGCCGCGGCTCACGCGGCACGCACCTGGATCACCGTGGCGTGGCTACCTCGATACGTACCCGGACTCAACGACATCGAACGGAGTTGGCGGGATCTGAAGCGACTTCACCTCGCCCATCGGACGTTCCGCGATGTCACCGAATTCGACGTGGCGACCCAGGCCGCGGTGACCGAGCTGAACAAAGAGCGGTTCGTGACCCATTCGTGTGACCAGCCGGCAATCGCTGCTCAAGTCAGGTCGCAGACCGCGGCTGCCGCGTGCTCCCCATCCGTGATCGTGAGCTTGCCGGGGTCGTTATTGCTGCGCGGTTCGAATATGGCGCGACGGCCACCCGGAAATCCAAAGCGGAACATATCAGGTTTCGCCGGCACGTTGAATTCCGACCGGAAATTCAGTGGCCGACTGTTGCGTGATCACATCGTCGCGGAGTCCACGCTTTGCCTTGTCGGTCGTTCCCAATGGCGGCCCGCGCGAAGCGTTCACTGGCCCGGGTGACGCTTCGGCCTTGCTCCGGCATCATCGATGCCTTGCCCTAAGAGTCTTCCGGGGGAGCGAGACCCCCATCATCGGCGTTCTACCTGGAGTCAATGCAAACGCACGATCAGGCCAGAGATCGGATAGATGATTACTGATTATCATTGGACTGTTCATTTTGAATATATTATGAGAATGTTTCCGAGAAATTACATACGGGGGTTGGCATTGTCAATTGACATTCCGCGGTATTTCCTCCGTCCGGAGAATTATTTTGTGTCAACTTCGGGCTCCCGACCGGCGAAGACGCGCGATGTCCCCCGATCAGCAGGCTGAGCACGACCGGGAAACAAACCGCGACAGGACACAGCGCCACCGACATCCGTGGCACCGCGGTGCACTGTGAACCGCATGCCCCCGCGGCCCGCGGCGAGACGATGGTCGACGAGGTGTTCGCGGTCCGGTGGACGCGCGCTCGTGTTAGCCGGAATGAGACCGCGGCCCCTGCAACAGGCGAGGCCAGGATGCCAAACGTGTCCGGCGTTCGCCTAGGGGTGCGTCGCGATGTAATGCCGCGACAGGGTCTCACAGGTCGGCATCCAGACCCCAGGCATCACTTCTATCCGCGTGCTCAACCGATCGAGCATGTCGATGCGCTGCGCCCGTCCCGACACGAACGGATGCAGGCAAACAGGCAGATATCCGCCGGGTTGGCGGGGTAGAACTGCGGAAGCTTCGATTTCCACCCGAAAACATACCGCTACGGGTCAGCGTGGCCGGGAAACCCTCGAGATTTCGGGGTTCTCCCGCAGCCTGTTAAGGTCGGGTCGTCAGGCCGGACCTGCAGGGCGGTGCCCGCCGGATGGATACGACGTAGCGTGGATGCGCGTTGCGCAATGCAATGAAAGGTGGGGACCATGGGAAGGCTCGACGGCAAGGTCGCGGCGGTGACGGGCGGGGCATCGGGGATCGGCGAGGCGACGGTCAGGCGGTTCGTCGCCGAGGGCGCGAGTGTGGCATTCTGCGATCGCGACGGCGAGCGTGGCCAGCGCGTGGCAGCCGAACTCGAGGCCGACGGCGCCAAGGTTGCCTTCACGCAGGTTGATGTCGGGTCCGAGGCCGCATGCCTCGGCTTCGTTAACGGTGCCGGGGAAAAATTCGGGCGCCTCGACATCCTGGTGAACAATGCCGGCATCCGTAAATACGAGAAGGTCGATGAGGCGAGCGCGGCGAGCTGGAACGAGATCCTCAGCGTCAATCTGATGGGCTACGTGTTCTGTGCCAAGGCGGCGGTGCCGCTGATGCGCCGTGGCAAGGGTGGCGCCATCGTTAATGTCGCCTCGGTGCGGTCCGTCGTCGCGGGCGGCGGCAATTTGCAGTACGACACCACCAAGGCCGCGGTCGCGGGCTTGACGCGGGGGCTCGCGGCCGACCACTCGGCGGAGGGCATTCGGGTGAACGCCGTCGGCCCTGGCCCGATCTTCACGCCGTTCCATGCTCGCCGCATCGCGGCGGCCGGCGAGACCGTGGAGCAATACAACGCCAAGGCCGCACAAGGCACCATGATGAAGCGCCCGGGCAGGGCCGAGGAGGTCGCCGCCGCGATCCTGTTCTTGGCCTCCGACGATGCCTCCTACGTCACCGGCGCATTGCTGTTCGTGGACGGCGGTATGACGGCGATGTGAGGGATATTCGGCTTGGCCTCACAGTCCGAGTCGCCCGCTGCGCTGGGTCGCGATTGCCAAGTGGCGATCACGGTCCATGAGTGGGCTATGTTTGACTGTCCGGCGCTCGGATTGAGCCGGTCTTTCCTGGGGACAGTCTGGTCGCGGTCGAGATCACGCGGACCGTCGCGGGGAAAATCGTTGTGACACTCGGCGCGGCCCCGTCGGCGACATTGCTTCGATCATTCGCCTGATCCGCTTCCGGGCACCGCAATCGCCGCCGGGTTCGGCCTTAGGTGGGTGTTGTGTTGACGCCCGTTGCCATAGCCGTGAACCTCGTCTGAATTTATCGCGGCGTGCCGGGATACGGGATGCCACGAAGCACACGAGCATGAGCATTTTCGGATGGAGTCGCCTGCAAAAACATCGCCGCCCGATAGTGGACCGACGGCTGGCACTGGACCGCCGCCCGCGGTGGACCCCGTGGGAACGCGAGATCCCGACGCGGACGCCACATATCGTGGCCTGACCACCGCGGCGATCATCTGCGCCTGTGTCATGCAGGGGCTCGACACGACGATTGTGAACGTGTCCCTGCCGTTCATCCAAGGCAGCCTCTCCGCGACTCAGGACCAGATCTCGTGGATCCTGACGTCCTACATCGTGGCGTCGGCCATCGCGATGCCGCTCACCGGCTGGCTTGCCTCCCGTTTTGGCATCAAGCCAATCTTTCTCGCCTCGGTAATAGGTTTCACGATCGCCTCGGCTCTTTGCGGCGCAGCAACCAGCCTCAACCAACTCGTGGCGTTCCGTCTGCTGCAAGGCATCTGCAGCGCCGGCCTTGTGCCACTGGGGCAGTCGACGCTGTTCACGATCTACCCACGCGAGAGGCACGGCTACGCGATGGCAATCTTCGCGTCGGGCTCGATGATGGGGCCGATCATCGGTCCGACCCTCGGCGGATGGCTCACGGACGTGTACGGCTGGCGCTGGTGCTTCTACATCAACCTGCCGGTGGGAGCGTTATGCGCCTTCTCACTCTTTGTCCTTCTTCGCCCAGGTTCCGGCCGACGATATCAGGGATTTGACCCGTTCGGCTTTGCCGCTCTCAGCATTGGGGTCGGCGCATTACAGCTGATGCTGGATCGCGGACAAGACAACGACTGGTTCCACTCGACCGAAACCTGGATCGAAGCCACGATTTCGGCGCTGAGCTTCTACCTGCTGATCGTTCACACCCTGACGACCGGTGCGCGGTCGTTTCTCAATCGCGAATTACTGAAAAACCGCAACTTCATCGCGGGCAGTCTCCTGATGTTCGGTGTCGGCGCGCTGCTCAGCGGCACGATCGCCCTGATGCCGTCGATGCTGCAGGTGCTGCTGGGTTATCCGGTGTTCGACGCGGGCTGGATGATGGCGCCGAGGGGTTTCGGCACGATACTGGCGATGGTTGTAGTTGGCCGGCTCATCAATCAGGTCGACAACCGCGTGTTCATTCTGGTTGGTTTCCTCCTGACGGCTGCGTCGTTGTGGCAGATGACCGGCTGGTCCCTGCAGATGGGGGCCGGACCAATCCTGTTCGCGGGTTTCGCGCAAGGTTTTGGGCTCGGGTGCACCTTCGTGCCGCTGAACATGCTCGCGTTGTCCGGCATGCCGGTCCAACTTCTGACGCAGGCCACGGCGCTACGTTCGTTGTCGCGCCTGCTCGGCGGCAGCATCGGCATCGCGATCCTTGAGGCCCAACTGACCCGGAATACCCAAATCGTGCATTCCCAACTCGTCGAATGGCTGCGTCCCAATAACCCGCTGACGCGGGCTCCCTTCATGCATGCACCATTCGACATGACCACCGCGCGCGGCATCGCGTTATTGAACCAGGAGGTTACCCGGCAGGCGGCCATGACCGCCTATATCGACGATTTCCTGCTCATGTTGATCGTCATTCTTGGTACATTGCCTCTCCTGCTTCTGGTTCGCGTTTCGCGGCCGGAACCAGCAGCCACGAACGCATGAGATGGTCAATATTCGTTGGCAGGCGTGATGGTGAGGACGCCCGTCTCTTACCGCTCACGCATTGCCTGACTCGACCTGCCCGACGCTTTGCCGAAGGACCGCGCCCGCTCACTTCGGCCGTTCGATGGGCGCAGAGCGCAAAGCTACTACAGCAGTGGGTGGGACACCTTGCCCACTTGCAACCTATCCAGGAGTTACAGCGGCCGGTCGGCTGCAATTCAGATCTGTATAAGTTCATGCCTCAAAATCAACCGGGTCCGCCCCACAGATTCGGGTCCGCCGGATGGATCGTGCTGCCCTCATAGTGCAGCCCCGGAACGCGATCGGATGCCAAATGCAATGGCCCGTCGAGATCGACGATCTCGGCAAGCTGCGCGACGAGCAGTGCCGGCGCGATCATGTTGCTGGCCTCCGACGATGCCTCCTGCCTCACCTGCGCCCCGCTGTTCGTGGACACTCGGTATGACCGCCCTGTGAGGCTTGCCGGCTCGCAGATTGCCCGCTCACCCTCGGAGCATCAGGTTACCGGCGCGCGGCGATACTGACCGCAGATGCATTGAATGCCCCTGCGCGTTACAAGCGCTCGCCGCCAAATGGGGTCGCAAAGTCATGACGGTCGCCACTCGAGAGAGTGATTGGGAGGCATGGAGCCAGAGCCGGTTCCTTGCCTGGGCTGAGGCCCGCCCGGAAGGCTGCCGATACGAGTTCGACGGTTTCCGGCCAGTCGCGAGGCCCCCAGCCACCGTTGGCCACAACCGGATCGGTCGCAACATCCGGGATGCTATCCGCTCCAGGTTGCCGGCGGGCGCGCCGTGCGACACCTATGGGCCGCAGGATGCGATCGAAACGGTCGGCGGCGCCCTGCGAGATCCGGACGCATTTATCGCGTGTTCCAGGCTGCACCGGAACGCGGTCGCCGTCCCGGCTCCGATCGTTGTATTTGAAGTCGTCTCGCCCGGGCGGGGTCATCGGCAAGGGGACGAGGAGAAGGTCGATGAATACGAAGCGGTCCCCTCGAGACTCCGCTATATTGTCGTTGACTCCGAGAGTCGGTCATTCCGTGCGTTCTGGCGCGAACCTGGAGAGCAAGCGTGGCACCAGGAAGCTGCCGACGCGGCCGGACCAATTCGCCTGCCGGAATTTGGCATCGACCTCTCGCTTGACGACGTTTATTCCGGGATCGAGTTCGATTGAGGCCGATGGCCTTTGCGGTTTGGTCGAACGCCCGTGTGAGAAGTTCCAACTTTGGCGAGCAGCGAACTCGGGGCGATGCTATCGGTTTTTGTTGCTGCACCGCGATCGCCAAGTCTCGATCGCGGTCCATGAGCGGGCTCTGTTCGACTCTATAGGCAGACCCCAGTCCTTGGCCGAGCCGTCTGGACGATGGTCACGGTTTTGAGATGTCTGGCGGAATCGCCTCGGCGGGGAACTCATTGCGAATTGCGGACTTCAGCTCTTCGACTGCCGCCGCCGGGTTTGCCGCGTCCCACTTCACCGTGAACATATGCTCCGTGTCGAAATGACTCCTGGCAGCGTCGCAGATCGGGCAATTATCCACCTCTCCCTCCCACTTGTGAGATCACTCACGAAAGTCCTGCTATTGCTTATTCCGAATCTCATGAAGCTTTTGCTGGAGGTTGGCGCCGAGTCCCATTTGATATTTCACTGGACATACCGGGTTTCGATGTTCCTCCGGGATGACCACAATTTGCATGATATTGGGCATTTTTAGATGATCGGAAGTCCAGGAAACGAAGACACTCTCGCCCAGTACGAGCAGGTTATGGATGGACCCATCTAAATCGGCGCGAAGGGACGAGACCGGCATGACGGTGCGCCCGTCTTTCGTACGATGCCACATGGGCTCGGCTAGGCGACCGTCGGGTTCAAGGTTAAAGTTCTCGATATGCAGTGTCCCGCTGTAGCCACCCGGATGTTCCACCGCGTTCCGTGCATTGATAATCAACTCCACGCAGGGGACGGCCTCACGGAACAGTTTGGTTCTCGCTTCGTTGGCGCCGATGGTCTTTCCCGCCCAATCGACCAGCGATAGCCGTGGCTTTTTCGTCCTCGAGAACTCGCTCGCCTCTTTGAACCCAGTGCCATAGAGCGCGTTGACCACCAGCAGGGTATCGCGGATGTAATTCTTGGCCTCATACAGAAAATTGTGGCATTCCGCTTCCAGACGGCTGACCTGAGGAATCTGGGTAACCGGATGCGTTGGCGAGGAATAGGTCGATATGGCACCGTTGAATTCCTCACGGAAGCGTTCCTGAATTTCCCAACATCGAAGGAGCCTTGGCTGGAGGGAATGCATATACAATTGGCCAACCTTATCGCTGACTTCCTGAGAAACATCGCATTGCTTGAGGAATGTCAGGATTTGGAGGCTGAGCCGGGGGACAATGGGATTCGTCGTTCCATGATCGAGCAACTTCTTGAAAATGAACGGCATCTCTCTGGTCCACTGCGTCAGCGCGCCTATCATAGCGGCATAACAGGTCGAGTGCGCACTCTTTTCCGACCGATTCGAAGCGGCTCGATCTCGTTTGTGTATCGCCCTTCAGCAGCTAGGCTCCCTTGTGTATAGTATTCCGCATTTCACCAGATACAGGAACGGTTCACCCTGTCCGGCGGCGCTTCTATCAACTGGGTCCGCCCCAGAGACTCGGCTCGGGCGGCTGGATCGTGCTTCCCTCATAGTGCAGCCCCGGAACGCGATCGGATATCAAATGCAGCGGCACGGCGAGATCGATGATCTCGGCAAGCTGCGCGACGAGCAGCGCCGGCACGATCCCAAGCGACCTGCCGATCGTGCCGCCGACCATGATCCGCAAGCCGCGCCGCTTCGCTTCTGCCGCCAGCGCGAGCGCCTCGGTCAGCCCGCCCGCCTTGTCGAGCTTGATAGTAATGGCCGTGTATTTCCCGTCGAGCCGGTCGAGATCGGCAAGCGTCCGGCAGGATGTGTCCGCGCAGAGCGTGATCGCATGCTCCAACCGCGCCAGCGCATCGTCTGCGTCGGCCGGCAGCGGTTGCTCAATCAGTTGCGCATTCCAATCGCTGAGGGCCGGCACGAAATCGAGGGTCCGCTTCCCATCCAATGTCGAATCCAGGCCCGGCCTGCAACCCGGGCAGATCGGATCGTGGCGCGCGAACCCCCGCTGTGATACCGTCTCGCCATGGACACCGCCGCACGCGACACAAGGTTCCTCGACGCCGACGCATTTCTGCGCACGGACCAGTCGGAATTCGGCAGAGCCTGGCGCTACGAGCTTGTTCGTGGCCGGATCGTCGCGCACGCGGCCCCCAGTCCCGATCACGGCATCATTCTCGCCAACCTTGCGCGCGAACTCGGCAACCGGCTGCAGGATCATCGCGAGTGCTGGCCGGAAGTCGGCAGCGGCGCGGTGTCACGTTACGAACAGCGAGACACGGCGCGCATTCCCGACGCCATGATCCGCTGTGGCAATCATCCCCGCGTGATGTTCGATGTCGTTTCCCCATCGGAGCTGCATCATAAACGGGATCGGGACCTGCGGCGGTCTGATCTGCAGGCGGTCGAGGGTGTGCAGGAGATTATTGAGATCTACCAGGACGAAATGCTGGCGCATGCCTATCGCCGCCAGGAGGTCGGGTGGGTGTTCCAATCGATCAGCGGAGCGGAAGTGGAGATCGCGCTCCCCAGCGTCGGCATCGGCGTCCCGCTGGCGGCAGTTTACCTACGGGTTGCGCTTGCTGCGTCCGGCGAGCAGCCGACCGCGACCGAACCCTGACGGCGCCCCCGCTCCAACCTCAACCCGGCCCGCCCCAAAGAACCGGATCAGGCGAATGGATCGTGCTGCCCTCATAGCGCAGCCCCGGAACGCGATCGGACGCCAAATGCAACGGCCCGTCGAGAACGACGATCTCGGCAAGCTGCGCGACGAGCAGTGCCGGCACGATCCCAAGCGACGTGCCGATCGTGCCGCCGACCATGATCCGCAACCCGCGCCGCTTTGCTTCCGCCGCCAGCGCGAGCGCCTCGGTCAGCCCGCCCGCCTTATCAAGTTTGATATTGATGGCCGCGTATTTCCCGTCGAGCCGGTCGAGATCGGCACGTGTCCGGCAGGATGCGTCGGCGCAGAGAGGGATCGCATGGTCCAACCGCGCCAGCGCGTCGTCAGCGTCGGCCGGCAGCGGCTGCGCTATCAGTTCGACCCTGCAATCGATCAGCGCCGGCATGAACTCGCGAAGCTGCGCCTCACTCCAACTCTCCTGCGCATCGACGATGAGACGCGACGCCGGCACCGCGTGCCGCACTGCCTGCACGCGTTCGACATCGCCGTTGCCCCCCAGTTCCAATTTCAGCAGCGGCCGGGCTCGATTGGCGGCCGCCTGCGCTGCCATCTCGTCCGGTGTATCGCAGGCGATCGTGAACGCCGTCATCAGGGGCGGCACCGCGCCGAGCCCGGCCAGCTCCGCCACGCTGCGATAAGCGCGCTTCGCATCCATATCCCAGAATGCGCAGTCGAGCGCGTTGCGCGCCGCGCCCGGCGGCATCGCCTGTTGCAGCGTGTCGCGGCCGAGCCCCGAGAGCACCGCGCCTTTCATCGCATCGAGCGCGGCGACGACGCTGTCGATGCTCTCGCCGTAGCGCGGAAGCGGCACGGCTTCACCGCGGCCGCGCGATTCGACGTCGGAGATTTCGGCGACGACGACGTCGACCGTGGCCTTGACCCCGTGCGCGGTCATCATTGGTCGCGCGAGCGACCAGGCGCGGCGGGTGACTGTCAGTCGCTGAGGATGCGGCGCCATGTCCGTCCTGGTCCTTTCGGCAAATTTCGACGCAAGTGATCTGATCGAGCGACTGTCTTCGCCGCTTATCGGTTGCAGCCGGCGGCGACGTCGGATTGCTCCAGCACAACTCCCAGGCTGGCGAGATCACGCCAGTAATCCGGGTAGGTCTTGCCCGCGCAGCCCGGGTCCAGGATGGTTACGCCCGGCACACGCAATCCCACCAGGGCCATGCTCATGGCGATGCGATGATCGGAGTAGGTGTGGATGCGTGCCGCGCGGAAGCTTTCCGGCGGCGCCGGGGTCACTATCAGGTCGTCAGTGTCCTCTGCCGCCAGCCGCGGGGACAAGCGTGAGAGCTCGGTAGCCAGGGCTGCCACTCGGTCGCACTCTTTCACACGTAGATTCGCGAGGCCGACAAATCGTACCGGCGTTGCATTGAAGGCGGCCAGCACCACCAAAGTCGGCACCGCATCCTGCATCTGTGAGCCGTCGATCTCGGCTGGCATGTGGGGGAAACGGCGAATGAGTTCATGGGCGCTGGCATCGGGTTGGGTGAAGCCGTCCGGGGCGGTCCCGATGTCGATGGCGCCTCCGGTCAACACCTCAGCCGCCCAGAGATAGGTGGCGGCCGATGCATCCGGCTCCACGTGCAGGTCGCTGGCGCGGTAGCCGCCGGGCTGCACCACCCATGCCGCCGTGCTGACCTGCTCCACTTGTGCGCCGAAGCGCCGCATTGCAGCGCAGGTGAGGTTGACATAGCCGCGCGCACCGATGGCATCGCCCTGCAAAACCACGCGCAACTTCTGCTGACCGCAAGCGCCGAGCATCAGGAGTGCCGAGATGTATTGGCTGGACAGCCCGGCATCCACTGTCACTACGTCG
>Ga0265338_10011594_pt1 | contig 10160 bp, 5 predicted proteins | sample 42126metaG_FD_193579 | JGI IMG/M metagenome (GOLD analysis project Ga0265338, IMG submission 193579) | Rhizosphere microbial communities from Carex aquatilis grown in University of Washington, Seatle, WA, United States - 4-21-26 metaG | ecosystem: Host-associated > Plants > Roots > Rhizosphere >... | reverse complement strand
GCCCCCGCCCCCCCCATCCAGACCGCAGATTCCCACTTCGGGAATTCGCAATTTTCGTTGCTGGCCTCACCCTCGCCCTTTTGTTTTCCCCAAGGCTCGCCTCGGCACAGGCGCAACGCGGCACTCTGGTCCACGAAGAGACCATCCGCGTCTCTCCCAGTGCCGACGTCGCCAAGCTCGGCGAAGCTGGACGCGGTCATGAACTCGTAATCATCGAGACCAGCCGCGATTGGGTTCACGTCGAGGCCATTCTCAGAGAACCAAGGCGAGACGCAGACGAGGATGACCCGGAATCCGAAGGCAAAACCATTACCGGATGGATCCCCAACAAAGCGCTCGTGAGCCTGTCGACGCCCAACGGCGACAAGATCATTTTCGGCGAGGCTGCCGATTCCGAAGACCAGGCGAGCCGACGCCGCGGCCGCCGCGACGCCGCCCAGGACGCCATGCGTCTCTACTACCGCATTTACGATTTGTTCCCCACGTCGCCGCTAGCAGCCCAGGCGCTGTATCGCGCCGCCGATATTCGCTGGCAGGTCGAACGATCCGATGTTCTGACGCGTCCGTCAGCGCGAGAGCGAGACGCCTACATGCGCGGCCAAATCGAAGAAGAGTGGATGAAGCTGGTCATCAAGAAGTATCCCGGCACCAAGTGGGCCGATCTCGCAGCCTTCCATCTCATCGAGAACAAGCTCTGCGGCGACTGGCAGGGCGCGTCGAAGTGTCCTGACAAAGAAGCCGACATGTATGAAAAGTACGCCAACGAGCACGAGCAATCGCCATCGGCCCCGGAAGCCTTGTACGACGCGGCTTGGCGCCGCTCCGCGCTGATCGAGATTTACAAGACCGAGGCCAACCAGAAAAAATCTGAAGACTCGAAGAATCGCGCTCTAGCGCTGGCACAGAAAATTGTCAGCCAGTACCCGCAAAGTGATTGGTCCTTGCGCGCCCAGAGCTTGATCTTCTACGTGCAGCAGGGCGTTCCAACCTTTGGCAACGCCAGCAACTAAAACATTCTTTACCTTCTGTCATCCTGAGCGAGGACTGTCCTTCGCGCCCAAGCGCGAAGGACAGCCGCAGTCGAAGGAGCCCTTTGCACACCGACGCGGCAATGAACCCCAAGAGGAATTCTCACGGCGCTCCGACGTGTCGAATGAGGCTCTGACGTTCGAGAGGCGCCCGCTCACATGAGATACTGTTCCCTTGTTTTCGGAGGCTGATTGAACGACTACCTGCTTTCCCTGATCCTGGGCATTGTTGAAGGCGTCACAGAATTCCTGCCCGTAAGCTCGACCGCGCACCTGCGCCTGTCTGAAGCGCTGCTGCACATCAGCCTTTCCGACGGCTACTGGAAGATGTATTCCATCGTCATCCAACTCGGCGCAATCTTGTGTTTGCCCGTATATTTCTGGAGCCGTATCGCCAGGTTCCTGTCGACATTTCCCGGTGGAGAAAATGGAAACAAGACAGCTCTCACTCATCCCCTTGGCTTAACCACGGTCGCCTTCCTGGTTACCGCGATCCCGTCATTCCTTCTGACAAAAGTAATTGGCAAACACCTGGAAAACATCTACATCATTGGCTGGTCGCTTCTGATCGGCGGAATCATCATGTGGATCGTCGACGCCATGCACGCCAAGGCCGAAGCCGCTGGTCCGAACGGCAATGGTGGTATTCGCACGTGGAAGATGGAAGACATGAGCCTCGGACAATCGATCTGGATCGGATTCTGCCAGATCTTCTCCGCCGTCTTCCCGGGAACGTCTCGCTCCATGTCGACGATTGCAGGCGGTCAACTCGTGGGAATGTCGCGCGCCTCAGCCCTGGAGTTCTCCTTCTTCGTGTCCATTCCAACCATGGCTGCAGCGACGCTTTACACGCTGTACAAATCGCTCCGGGGAAAAGGCGAGAACCCAATCGGCGTATCGCAGATCGACGCTCATGGCTGGATCGTGCTTGCCATCGGCTTCGTAGTCTCGTTCATCGTCGCCTACGCATCCGTTGCCTGGTTCATGGCCTATGTCCGCAAGCGCGGCTTCGCTCCGTTTGCTGTCTACCGAATTATCGTGGGAGCGCTGGTGCTGGTGTTTGCGGCAAGGCTGTTGTAGAAATTTCGCTGGCCATGTCTGGCGCCGCAGGCGGTAACCTTCGTCCATAGAAGACGTTGCAAGCAACGTCTCTACGGGAAGCTAAGTGAACACTCCCCGTCATTTCCTGCATTGTCGGATCTCCCGCTTCTTGGCATAATGTAAGGGCTCTGGCCGATTGCGGCACCGATGCGCGGTAGTGTCTTCGGTGTGTGAATCTGGCCTACATGGATTATTTGGCGACCATTTTTGTTCCCACCGGGAACCGGCGGCTCAATGAGCTGATCGGATTCCTGATGTGCGTCTTCGCGCTCCTCCTTTTCCTCGCACTCGTCTCGTACTCCCCGCTCGATCCGTCATGGAACAGCGCCTCGGTGTTGACCGGCTCGCACGCGGCCCGCAACTGGATTGGCGTCGTCGGCGCATTCGGCGCAGACATGTTGCTGCAGTTTTTTGGAATTGGCGCGTTCCTTCTCGTGACCTTCCCCTCGATGCTGGGCGCGCGCTGGTTCCGCTCGCTGAAAGTGCAATCACCGCTGGCGAAAAGCCTGGGCGGAATCTGGCTGGTGATGTTCATTCCGGCGATGCTTGCGCTTTTGCCCGGACACTTGCGCTGGATGCACGTGATTCCGATTGAAGGCCTGCTGGGCCGCGTCGTCGGCGACGTGCTGATTCACTACCTGAATCTGGTGGGCGCTTACATTGTTTGCGGCACCGTGCTCGCGGTCGCCTTGTACCTCTCGACTGCATTCTCGTTCTCGGCGATTCAGTTGTGGGCTCCGACGAGGTTCGCCTTCGTCACTGCGTTGTGGAATCGCTACAAGGATTGGCAGGAGGAGCGAGCCAAGAAACGGCAGCAGAAAGAACTGGAGCAGCGGCGAATCTCGAAGCCGATCGTCAAGACGCAGCTCATTCCATCGCGGCCTGCGTCGCAGGTTGCGCAAGCTTCCGAGCCGCGCCGCACCGGAATTGAGCGCATGATGGCCGAAGAGGAAGTGCCGAAGTCCCCGCCAGCAACGGGTGGAATTCTGGCGGAGTCACTCGCTACCGAAAGCTCGTCCGCATCGATCGCCGACCCCGAAGTTACCGCGCGCGCCGATAGCGATCACAAGGCCAAGACCACAATGCCGCGCATCGCCGGCGGATACAAGCTGCCGTCGAGCAGCCTGCTGCAGCGTCCCGACGAGCAGCAGCAAGTCGACGTCGACGAACTCAAATTGCTGGCGCAGGTTCTCACCGAAAAGTACGCCGAGTTCGAGATTCACGGACAGATCACGCAGATCAATCCCGGTCCCGTTGTCACCACGTTCGAATTCAAGCCCGAAGCTGGGATCAAGTACAGCCGCATTACCAACCTCTGCGACGATCTTTGCCTGGCGCTGAAGGCGGAGAGCATCCTGATCGAGCGCATGGCTGGCAAGAGCACGGTTGGAATCCAGGTGCCAAACCGCCAGCGCGAAATTATCTGGCTGCGCGAGAACATCGAGTCGCAGGAGTTCATGGGCTCGAAGTCGAAGATGACGATCGCCATGGGCAAGGACATCAATGGGCGCATCGTCACCGCCGATTTGGCCGGAATGCCGCACTTATTAATTGCCGGTTCGACAGGCGCAGGCAAGAGCGTCGCGATCAACGCGATGATCATGTCGATCTTGTACAAGGCGACGCCCGACCAAGTGCGCCTGATCCTTGTCGATCCGAAGCGCCTGGAACTGGGGAACTACGAAGGCGTTCCGCATCTCTACACGCCGATCATCACCGAGCCGAAGCTTGCGGCGAATGCCTTGCGTAACGCGGTGCGCGAAATGGAGCGGCGCTTGAAACTGCTCGCCGCCAAGGGCGTCCGCAACATCGACCAGTACAACAGGCTGTTCGATCAGAATGGCACGCCGAGTTTGTTTGACGAAGCGTCCGACGAGAAGCCGATTCCGTACATCGTCATCATCATCGACGAGTTGGCTGACCTGATGATGCTCGATTCCCACAACGTGGAAGAATCGATCACGCGACTGGCACAAATGGCGCGCGCGGTGGGCATTCACCTGGTGCTGGCGACGCAGCGGCCCTCGGTCGACGTCATCACCGGATTGATTAAGGCAAACTTCCCTGCCCGCGTTTCGTTCCGCGTGGCGACCAAGGTGGACTCGCGCACCATTCTCGACGCCAACGGCGCAGAGGCTCTGCTCGGTAAAGGCGACATGCTGTATTTGCCGTCAGGCTCGGCGCGCGTGCATCGTTTGCACGCTCCGTTTGTGACGGAAAAAGAGATTGCTGCCGTTGTTGAGTTCTGGAAGGCGCAAGGCACGGCGGAATATCAGCAAGCGTTCCTGGAAGCACCTAAAGGAGAGCGCGAGGCCGGAGCAGAAGGCAGCAGCGGCGAACCGGGTGAAGACGGCGAAGCTCAGGACGATCCCATGTACGGTGACGCGGTAAAGCTGGTGGTGGAATTCGGCAAAGCGTCCACTTCCCTGCTGCAGCGCCGTTTGCGCATCGGTTACGGCCGCGCCGCACACCTCATCGACTTGATGGAGCAGGACGGCATTGTCGGCGCTGCCGATGGTCCCAAGCCGCGCGAAGTGCTCAAGCGTCCCGATTGGATTTCAGAAATCGAAGAGACCATGCGGTAGTCCGCGAAGAGCGGAAAACATAAAGAAAAGGGCACGAAGTTTCACGAAGGAAAGCTAGATTAATCGTGAAACTCCGTGCCCTTCGTGACGTAAGGCTTCTCTAGAACCGGAACACAACTCCGGTCGAGATGCGGAAGTTCTTGCTGCTCGTACTTCCGTTGCCATGGGTCAGTAGCCAGTCCGCTTGAGCTGCACGGAAGGCCAGGTGCCCGCCAAAGTTCAGATCGACTCCTCCGCCTGCCATGATGGCGTATCCATTGGCGGACGCTCCTACGCCGCTAATCGCAGCGGAAGCATGATCGCCGCCAATCAGCGCATGCACGAACGGCGTATACGCCTTGTTAGCGCGCAACGAGATCACCGGACCAAAGGTGTAGGTGTAGTTGTTCAACTTTACGCCATCTACAGTTTTGTAGGCAGCGCCGAAGTCGGCAGTGATTCCCAGCCACTCGTTGAGGTTCCCGTTGACGGCGAAGTTCCACCCATTCGCGTTGAAGCCGCCTTCCATCCGAGTGAATTGATAACCACCAAAGACTTCAGCCTTGGGATAGTCCGCAGCCATGGCTGACACCGCAAACAACCCGATAAGGCATCCTAGAACGATGAATTTACGCAAGTTTGAGTCCTCCTAAGTTAAGAGCAGAATATTCCCCGCGCCTATGCGCAGGCCTTCGCCAATTCGCATGGTCATGGGGCAAAGAAAAACAGCCGACCTATATAGTGGAATTCAGACGCAGGGAAAGGGACAAGTAACTGAAGCTATGGACCTTAGTAATGTTAGTGTGCTGACTCCCTATGGTCCGACCCAACTCGAGAAACGGTCCTTCATGCGCCGGAACCATTCGGGCAGCCAACTCTTGTAGCGCAATAGTACTGTGGCGTGAACGGACTTCGGTGTTTTTATCGAGGCCTTGTTGCTGAAGACAAGGTAATAGATTCCAGCGCCAGCCGGAATGTCGGCTTGCACAGTGCCTTCGGCGACTTTGTCGCTTTCGTATAGAGAATTGGTTTCGTATCCGTTTTGCCAGACAGTAAAGGCGGTATCGGTGAGCACGTAGACTTCGATGTTGTTGTCGGTTCCTGCGTCCTTGTCTTTATCTTTACTGTTCTTGTCGTTCTTGCGGAGGCCGACAACGTGGCCTTCAGCCACCGACGTGAACTGCCCCACGACGGCCACATTCACAGATCCTTCAGGCAAGGCGAACTTGTAATACCGGAAGGTGTGCGGGCCGACGGTAAAGGGACTGTCGAGGATGGTCTGATCATGTTTCCATCCCGCGAGTTCCTGCGCCTGCTGGGCGAATGGGCTGTCGCTGGTAATGGCCCACACCGCCACCGCCAGAAACAACACAAAGAGCAGCCAGAGAAGCAGGCGGCGCTTGCGTGGCGGCTGCGGCAGTTTCGGTGGATTCACCTCGATGACGGTGCTGGTTTTCGGTGGAAGGCTTACCGGCTTGCCGCATTTGAGGCAAAATTGTGCCTCGGCCGGAAGGTGCGCGCCGCACTTAGTGCAGCCCAGAAGAACCTGGGATGTGGGCGGTGTAGTGCTGTTTGTTGGCATACTCAAAAGGTTTCTGCACTTAGCTAGAAGTGCGAACAATCTGGAGGATTCGCGCTGCCTTCGCCGTGCATCGCGACTGGGGATTCCTATCCAGAAATGTGTGCAGATATTAGCACAGGGTTGGGTCTAGTGACGCCTAGAATTGCGGTTCAGTGGTGTGGAGTTTGGCTTGCGCTCCGGGACAGATGATCATGAGATCCTTCCCTTCGCCTGAAGAACGGCTGCGCTCAGGATGACAACGATTTGTAAACGAGCCCAACTGTTACTACTAGCACGCGCTCCGGTACACGTGACATTGCTCGCGATCATACCCGCGATCATGTCCGCGGTCATAGCGGATTCGTTGAGTATCTAGTAGAATCGCGCGCACCTGCACAGTTCCGGAGGTTTCGGCACTTCAGCGCTGATGGAGATTATCTTCTACATCGGGATCGTGCTGTTTGTGTTGTTTGGTCCGTGGGTGCTGGTGTGGCGGGTGAACTCGCGCCGCAAGAGCGAGCGCCGCGAGGATCAGCAGCGCTGGGGTGACATCACGTCGCGGGTCTACGCGCTGGAGCGGGACTTGCGGGAGCTTCGCAGCCACGGATCCGTTTCCGCCGCAGAGCCGCCTTCGCGGGAAGGAACAGTTGCAGAAGTACTCCCGGCGTCGCCACCTGAGTCATCTGTTCCCGCGTCGGCTAGGGTCTCTGAACCTACGTCCTCACAGAAAGTCGCGGAATCCTGGGTAACAAGTAAGCCAGAAACTCCCCCGCCGAGTTCCCCGCGATCTGCGCCTCCTGTCTTCGATGCGAATGCCCCGTCCGCAGAACCACGAGTCGTCGAGCCGCCGCAGGTTGACAGCTTCGCCTCCAGGGAAATCGGACCGTCTCTGTTCGATCGCGTCAAGTCGCTTCTCGATATTGAAGAGATGTTGGGGACCGACTGGCTGTTCAAAGTCGGCATCGTTCTGCTGGTTTTAGGAATCGCATTCTTTCTTTCCTACGAACTCAAGACGATGGGCCCTGCCGGCAAGGTGATGGTGGGATTTGTAACCGCTGGCGTGATGCTGGCCGCGGGCATCTGGTTTGAGCGTGGCGAGCGATATCGGATCCTGGCGCGGGCCGGGATTGGCGGCGGATGGGCGCTGCTGTTCTTCACCACCTATGCGATGTATCACGTGCCGGCCGCGCAGGTGCTCAACTCGCAACCTGTCGACCTTGTGCTGATGCTCGTCGTGGCCGCGTGCATGGTTGGGCACACGTTGCGCTACCAGTCGCAGGTGGTGACGGGACTGGCATTTCTGCTGGCCTTCATGACGGTCACGGTCAGCCACTCGAACGTCTACAGCCTGTCGGCCGGAGTCGTGCTCGCGGCGGCGCTAGTGGTGATTGTCGGGCGCATGCAGTGGTTCGAGCTGGAAGTGTTCGGAATTCTGGCAAGCTATCTGAATCATTTTTTGTGGCTGAGGCCGATTATCGAACCCATGCAGGGGAAGCGGCATCCGTTTCCGGAGTTCCTGCCGAGCGCCGGAATTCTGGTGCTGTACTGGCTAATATTCCGGATGTCGTACGTATTCCGTTCGCCCAAAGAAGCTGGGCAGGAGCGTATTTCGACCGCGGCCGCGCTGCTGAATTCGGCGTTGCTGCTGGCATTGCTCAAGTACCAGTCGGTGCATCCGGAGTGGGCGTTCTGGGCTCTGCTCATGATCGGGGCGGTGGAAGTCGGGTTAGGACAATTGCCGGCAACGCGGCGACGCCGGAACGCGGTCATCGTTTTGTGCACACTGGGCGTCGTGCTGCTGATCGCGGCATTTCCGTTCCGCTATTCGGGAACACGCCTGTCTGTCCTGTGGCTGGCAGAGGCCGAGGCTCTGCTGCTGATCGGCGTGTGGACGAAGGAGATCGTCTTCCGGCGGCTGGGCGTGATTGCATCGGTGCTGGTGGCGGGGCAGATGATCGCCTACGACGCTGCGGAGATTTTCGGACGCCGCATGGACGATGCGGACCTGCGTGCCGACTTTACGGTGGCAATTCTATTCGTCGCCGCCGCGGTTGTGTTCTACATCAACTCGCATTGGGTTTTGCGCCGCTGGCCAGAGATGTTCACCACCGAGGTGGACCGCAGGGTGATGCAGCGCCTGTCCTACGCAGGCGCGGTCATGATGCTGGTGGCAGCGTGGATTGCGTTCCCGGAGTCGTGGACTGCGGTGGCCTGGTGCGTGCTGGTCCTCGCATGGGCAGGGGCCGGAAAGAGGCTTGCAGCGCGGGATCTGGGCTATCAGGCGTATTTTCTATCGGGCATCGCGGTGGTTCGCGCTCTGGCGATCAATCTGGACGCCACGGACAAAGTTCATGGGCTAACGCTACGGCTGATCACGATCGCGCTGGTGGCGGTTCTGCTTTACGTGACTTCGCGTTGGAGTCGGGGCGCGCAGAGCGATCGCGAGACGGGAGGTTGGTCGTTCGACAGAATCGCGGCCAACGCCTACACCTGGGCGGGTTCGTTCCTGCTGGCGCTGCTGGCGTGGTACGAGTTGCGTTCCGCCGGCGTCGGCGATGCGTGGATGGTAGGCGGACTCGTGTTGCTCGAGTTGGGGCTCACGCGAAAAAGTTTGAACTTCCGGCTGCAGGCATATGTCTTGCTCGCGGCCAGTTTCCTGCGCATTTTTTATGTGAATATGAACGCTGCGGGAGCTCCGGGGGAAGTCAGCCCGCGCTTCTACACCGTTGTGCCCATCGCATTCGCGTTCTTCTACGCGTACTGGAGACTTCACCAACAGAGCGGCGATCTGGTCGAACGGGAGCGCCGTTTTCGCGCGGAGGAGATCTGCTGCTGGCTGGGAACCGTGACGGTCGGATCGCTCATGCGCTTTGAGTTGGAAGCGGACTGGGTAGCCGTGGCGTGGGCTGCTCTGGCGTTTGCGCTGCTGGCGATCGCGTGGCGAAGCGGGCTGAGAGTATTCCTGTATCAGGGACTCCTGGTGGCCTGTGGAGTGTTGTTCCGCACCGTGCTGCACAACTTCTACGAGCGCAGTTACTTTCCGGCGCCGCTGTGGGAGAGTCGTTGGATTACCGCCGGGGCGGCCATCGCGTTGCTACTGGCCACATTGCCGATTGCATTTCAGATTCGCAGGAAGGGTGAACAGGACGATGCGACCGGAATCGCCCACCTGGTGCGGAGTTTGGGGAGACGTCCGGAGCAGCTCATTTTTTTCATTGCGATTGCGTTGTTGAGCACTCTGCTGGGGCTCGAAATGCGGCACGGGATGGTAACGCTGTCGTGGGGACTGGAAGGCGTGGGCGTATTTCTGCTTGCGCTGTCGCTACGGGAGCGCAGCTTCCGGCTGACCGGACTGGGACTGCTGCTGCTGTGTGTGGGGAAGATCCTGATCGATGACGTATGGCGACTTAACCCCCGGGATCGCTACTTGACGTTTATTGTGCTCGGCGGAGCGTCGCTGCTGGTGTCGTTCCTGTACACGCGGAATCGTGAGGCCTTGCGGCGGTATTTATGACTTGCCGCAAGTGAAGTGCTGGATTTGAAGTCCTGAATATGAAGCGTTGGATTTTATTGACGGGAATTGTGGTGCTCGGCGTCGCGGCCGTGGTGGTGAGCGAGCGCCGCAAAGTGGACGCCGAGGCGAGTCCCGCGGCGCTGCTGTACCTGGTCGCTGACACGGAGCAGGAGCTGACGCGGATGCCAGTGCGCTTCGCGCGGATGTCGGATGCGGAGGAGATCCGCATCGGCGACGAACTCGCGACCATGTATACAGGACAGACTCGCGACAGTGAGAAGAATGTCGAGACGCTCGCCGTGGAGCGCTATCTAAGCAAGGTGGGCGGGCCGTTGGCGAGCCACGCACAGCGCAGGCTGCCGTATCGCTTTCACTACATTCCCGATGCTTCC
>Ga0265338_10011593_pt1 | contig 10161 bp, 9 predicted proteins | sample 42126metaG_FD_193579 | JGI IMG/M metagenome (GOLD analysis project Ga0265338, IMG submission 193579) | Rhizosphere microbial communities from Carex aquatilis grown in University of Washington, Seatle, WA, United States - 4-21-26 metaG | ecosystem: Host-associated > Plants > Roots > Rhizosphere >... | reverse complement strand
CGCGAGAGCCACAGATTCGCCCACGAAGATTGAAAGCACGCGTTGGCGAGTGAAGCCGAGCGTCTTCAGCACAGCCACTTCGCGGGTCCGGCCGCGCACCGACATCGCCATAGTATTCGCGGAAACCAGCATGATAGTGAACACGACGGCTCCACAAATGCCAAGGATGAATGCCTTGATGTTCCCCAGCGAAGCGACGAAACCCAATTGAAATGCTCTCTCGCTCTCTGTTTTCGTCTGTAACGGCGAATTGCGGAACATGCCATCAATCTCACTCGACGCGCGCGATACATTGTCCGCCGAGTCGATCTGCGCTGCGTACCAGCCCGCCTGCCCTTTAAACCACGGTACAGCCTCCTCCAGGTACTTGGCGTTGAAGTACAGCGCATTCTGAGGAGGATCGCGGTGATAGATGCCGCGAATCGTCAGATCGAGGTTCGTCGGGAAAATATTCGCCTGCAAAGTAATGCGATCGCCGATCTTCCATCCATATTTATTCGCGAGCGTCACATCCACCAGGGCTCCGGCGCGATCTTGCTGCCAAGCCTTCACTTGTTCTGCCGGAACGATCTTGTCCGAAGCTACCTTAAGATATTCGTCCGGATCCGTTCCTAGTTGCGCGAAGAAGTGCTCTGGACGATCATCGATATAACGGCCTCCGAACCAGGTGAGCGGCGCGACCGCTGTTACACCCGGGACGCTGCGAATCTTCTCGCGGTAGAAAGCCGGCAGGAAAAACGCCAGCGAGACGCGGTCGCGAATAATCAGCCGCCGCGAGGCTTCCGGCGCCACCTGATCCACATAGAACGATCGCCAGATACAAATCATCAGGGTGAGCAACAGCAGCGAGAAACTGATGCTGATCATGGTCAGCAGGCTGCGCCGTTTGTTCCGGAATGTGTTGCGCACGACAAAACTGCCCAACGTCATGACTTCACCCGATGTGCCGCAAGCCGTCTACGATGTTGACCTGGGAAGCAGTATAAGACGGTACTGCGGCACTCAGCAGTCCAACTAAACCGGACGTCAGCATCGCAACCACCCAAATCCCCCAAGTCACCTTCATGGGGAAGAAACTGAAAAACTGAGGAGAATGAGTCAGTCCATACACCATCATCCAGCCCAGCGCCGCGCCGAGCAGCCCTCCCACGAGTGATAGCGCCACGGCTTCACTCACGAACAATCCCAGCACGCTGCGCCTGGTGAAACCCAGAGTCTTCAACACGGCCACTTCGCGCGTGCGCTCGCGGATCGACATCGCCATGGTGTTGGCCGATACCAGCAACGTAGCGAAGACCACGGCCGAGCAAATGCTCAAAATGAACGCCTTAACGTTTCCCATCATGGCCACGAATTCGAGCCCAAACGCCTTCTCGCTTTCGGTCTTGGTGGGTTGAGGCGAGTCGCGGAACGAGTCATCGACGGCGGTGGCAACTTTACTCACATCTTCCGGAGAAGCCGCCAGAATGCTGAATGTGCCCGCTCTGCCCTTGAAAAAATCTACGGCTTCTTCCACGTACTTGGCATTGAAGTACACCGATTTGTTATCGGGATTTGTGTGAAAAATGCCTCGTACGATCAACTCAAGATTGACCGGGTAGATGGTGCCCTGCAATGTAATGCGGTCTCCCAACTTCCATCCATACTTCGTAGCCAGGGAATCGTTCACAATTACGCCTTGCCGGTCGCGCTGCCACGCCGTCACTTGTTCCGCCGGTAAGGAAATGTCTCGATATACTTTGAAAAATTCATCCGGATCGGTTCCGAATTGCGCGAAAAAATTCTCTGGCTTCTGATCCTTATAAATTCCCCCAAACCATGAGACTGGCGCGACCGCGACGACTCCGGGAATCGCGCGAATCTTCTCGCGATAGTAGCCGGGCAGATTGAAGGTGAGCGACACCCGATGTCGGACTACCAACCTCTCTGCTGATTCAGGGCTGCCCTGGTCAAGGTAGAAAGCCCGCCAAATCGTCATCATCAGGGTGAGCAACAGTAAAGAAAAAGCGATGCTCAGTACCGTCAGAATGCTGCGGCGCTTGTTCCGAAACGCGTTCTTGGTAACAAACCGGGTCAACGTCATCGGCAAACTCCAGAGGGAACAAGGAGCCGGGCGTCGGAGGCAAGCTTATCCCAGCGGACCAAGGATAGACGATGTCGATCGTTATAGACAACCCGGTCAAATCCGATTTGTGCCGCCCTCAAGATCCTGAACTCCACCGAACCTACCCTTTTCATGATGTCCTCATACTGTCGCGCTGCGGCAGAGCCCGCAAGTGGAGATCGTCATCCGGGCAACGTGACAAATGTCACACTAATCCATACATAACAAGTACAACGGTCGCCACATCGACGAAGTTACGCAACAAATTTGGGGTGCGGCGAGGTGCGCAGAAGGCGTTGGCGGATGAGGCGAGTTCTGCAATCTTCTAGAACATCGCGCACGTGCGAGGAGTCCTCATGCCCTAGGGCACGTCAGTCCGTGGCAACGCAAAATATCGTCAACCATCTCTCGTTGCGGATGCGCTAGGCCGCAGCCTGGGAGCGCGGCGTCGCCCTGCGGGTAGTCTTGGTCCTCTGACCGGCTGCGGATTTTTTCTTCTTGCGCGCCTCCTGGCGGCGCACCTTTGCCATCCACTCGCGCGAATACATGGTGCCGCGGCATTTCCGGGAGCCGCAGTAACAGGGCGCAGGGTCGTCGTCGTCGTAGAGGTTATAGTCCCAGACAAGTTCTTCGCCGGCGGCGATATCGCGGATGGCGAAAATCCAGACGCGGCCCTTGATCTCGTCGACCTCGCAATTGGGATCGCAGGAGTGATTCAGATATGCGCCAAGGCCTTCGCCGTCGATGACGGTCTTGCCGTCGTCCAGTCCATAGAGGTAGGTGCGAGACACGCCATCGTAACGGCGGTCAGCTTCTTCGGCGGTTATGCGCTCACCGTCATACTCGACCAGGCGTGTTCCCTTGCGGATGGGAGTGGAGGCGTAGACACCGACGGAATGAATGGGCGAAGGGCGAACGACTAAGGGCATGCACTAATTTCGCATGGCGGGGCAGTTTTGGGGAATGTGAAAATTTCGCTTTTGTCGATTTCAGTTGGCGTTCCTCCACCCCGGGGCGCCTGAATTTCAGAATGTCCCCCGGTCACTCTCGGCAGCCGAAACGTACGCGGGACGGGGCTTGAGCGTGGAATCCAGAAGAATGTTCAGGCGATGCATTCCGCCCGTGGTAGACTTTCGCGGCTGATCAGGCGGTCTACTTAACGCAGATCCAGGGAGAGTCGTATGCGCTTCGCTCGAGCAATGGCAGGGGTGGTGATGATTCTGGTCCTTTCGGGGACGGCAATTAATTCAGTCGCACAGACCAAGAAGAGCACGAAGCCGACGAAGGTCGGGCCTGAGGCGGCCTATTGTACGGCGACCGGCGGACTGGTCGAGGTCCGGTATGCGGTGTACGGCACAAACAATTCGCAACAGAACTGGCTCCCGCTCGCGGGAGTCGAGCCGTTCTGCCAGTACACGCTGGCGGAGGACGGGTCGCGGATTCATCTTTCCTTGGACACGTTGTTCACGGCCAAGCCAACTCTCGCGGCGCTAGCGTACTACGCGCAGGTGCCTTGGAACGGTCAGGGAAATGGCAATCCGGCATCGTACTATTGCACGCAGTTAGGCGGGGCCGAAATTGGCGCCACCGATCTTGCAGGTGGAGGCTGGGTTGCAACCAGCGGTATCGATGAAATCCTCGAAGCCTGCGTGTTTCCGGACAACTCGACGATCGATTCGTGGGGCCTTTTCTACCACTCGGACAGCATTGTTCGCGGGATTGATTTGTCGACGGTGTTGAAGTATCCGAATCCCTACCCGGCCAAGAAGAAATAACGCGCGGAGTTGTTCCGGCCAGAGTGTCACGTTTTGCCAACTAGCCCAGCGCATGGCGCTGGGCTAATTCATTGCGTGGACCCGAACGTTCTTGGGTCTGATCGGATGGCGCGATCTAGGGATCGTAGATCGCGCTTCCATAACCTTCTTTGCGGGACGACTCTTGCATTTCTTCGAGGCGCGTGCGCTGCTCATCCAGTTGGTGGTTCATGATTTCCACTCGATTCTGCTTCTCCAGTTGCCGCTCGTTTCGCTGCGCGCAGGTGCGGGGAAGACAGTTTTCGGGAAAGTGGATGGATCCGCTAAGACTCGTAATTTCGCGCTGCATGGATGCGATGGTGTTTTTCTGTGCCTGGATCCGGGACTTCCATTGATCCGCAGAAGTCTTTCGGCCAGCGGTGCCCGATGGAGCGTGTGCGGCACCGTACTGGTGCGGGCTGTTCTCCAGTGGCTGCGTCGATCCTTCACTCTCAGGAAGATCGTCGTTGGTGATGACTCGAGCCGTCTTGGCTGATTGAGCATCTGTCTCGGTTGGAGCTGCGTCCTTGGACTGAGTGTCTTTCTGCTGCTTTTGGATGCGAGACTGGCGCGCCGCTTCTGCGAGAGATTGCGAATCCTGACCATAAGCGAGCAAGGCGCAGAAGAAGAGATTCGCTATGAGTAAGGCGAAAATCTGCCGAGTCCTCATTGAACGGCCTCCGGCATCAGCATTCGTGGACGCGCGCACTCCGATCATAGTATCTCCGAGGGTGTGCCGTTCAGAGGTTACGTTCGTACAGGTCAGAGGCGGGCAGTTAGCCAGCAGCGTAGCTGGCAATCAGCGTGTCAAGCTTATCGAGAAGAGCGCGGTTGCCTTGGCGTGGATAGTGTGCCAGCGCTTCGCGATAATGCGGCAGATTGTAAAGGAAGGCCTCGGCCCGTTCCTTGTTCAGTTCCTCCCAGTAGGCGCCATAGCCAGACTTCTCCAGCCAGTAGGCATTGAATATTTGTTCGAACTGGTGGCTCACCGGAACAGCAAGGTAGGGCTTGCCAAGGTGCAAAGCCTCGGTGACGAGCGAGAATCCGGAATTGGCGACAATCGCCCGGGCCTTGGTCAGATCGGTAAAGAAGCCCTCGAGCGAAGGCTTCTTGTAAAGAATGTTGCCTTCTTGCCCTTCGCGGCCGAATCCGTACGCAATAAACGGGCAGCGGACCGAGCTCAACAACTTTGCCAGAGCCGGCGCGGGCGATGTCACATAGACCAGAACATGGTCGCCTTGCGTCGGGGTGGCGTCGAGAATCTCCTGACGAAGCAGCGGCGGAAACAAGAACGTATTGCGCTTGCGAATGGGCGCCGTAAAAAAAGAAATGACCAGATACGCATTGGCGCGCGGGGTCATCAGCTTGGTTACCAACTTGGCCGCAGCTGCGTCGCGGCGATACTGCTTGGGATAGGACACTACGGCATTGGTGAGGCAGTGCTGATTGTCGATGGAGATGATTGGAAGCTTCTTCCTGTGCCCCACGTGGCAGGTGAGAGGCTCGAAATCGGTAATGACCAGGTCGGTCTTCCACTCGTCGACGAGATCCTTCAGACAGGATAGGCTTTTGGCAGCTTCTGGGACGGTGACCAGGTTCTTCGCGATGGTGCGTTTGTAACGCACACGATTGTTGACGTAGGCAAAGCGGAAACCATAAATCTCGGTGACATCGAAGTCGGCCTTCAGATTTTGCAAGCCGCGGTCAAAAGACGCCACGTGGACGACATGTCCTTTGGCGACTAAATGCGACAGAACCTCCTTCGCTCGGGTGGAATGCCCTGCGCCTTCGCCGTTCACTCCATACAGGATGTTTGCCATGAGATTGCAGGGCGAGTATACCGCCTGGAGGGGCCTATTGCTGCGGGGTCAGCGTCGGCAGCGTCACCGTATCGACGGTAACCGGATCGTCGCGTAGCTTGATGTACAAGGTCTTTGTTTTCGTCGGCGGGATTGCCAATGCGTCCTCGACAAAACCCTCCGGAACAGTGACCGAGTTGACGAAATCCGCGTCGGTACTCACCGAGTCGAGCAGAAAGAGTTTGTCTCCGTTGAGCGTGCACTGCTTTTCGGGTGCCGACATACATCGGATTCCTGTGAGCATCGGGACGCGCACCAGATTTACCAGAGGCTGCCAGTCGCCATCAATGCCATCGAACGTTACGGGGCGAAACTTCAGCGGCCCGAAAGCCGACGGACCGAGAAGTTTCATCGGATCGAGAACGGCAAAAACCGTTTTCGAGTCCTGCAAAGTGAGATTGCCGTCCTTGACGCTCAGCAGAACGCGGAAGGACTCGTCGGCGGTCGCGACCTCGATTTTTTCTGTGGAAGGAAACGTCTCCGGCATCTGCGCCTTGAGGAAGAAATTCAGCCGCCCGTCCTGTGGCAATTCGTCCTGGCTGCCGAGTCGAACCGAAGGGGAGACGGCCTGATCCAGTTGAACGCTCTTGCTAAGAACACTGACCGCCGGCCGTTGCGACTCGACTTCTGTCTTGAGATCGAGGATGCGCCCATCTTTGAGAGTCACATGGACGAGGATTGAGTCTCCGGAATGCAGCTTCGTCCTGACGGTTGCGTCGGACGTGGTCAATTTCAGCTCGTCTTGCTGGTTTGCGCGGGTCAGCGAGTCTGGGTGAAAGCGCAGATCGTTCACCTCGAGGCTTGCGACGTGGTCCAGCCTCGTTCCTTTGAGGACGCCGTCCGAGTCGCCGGCGTGGATGCCGAAGCTGTCTAGCCGGCCGGCCTCGGCGTAGGTGTGCAGCGGGATTTCGTCTGCTTCGCGAAGTCCAAACTTCTTAATCACCATGGTGACCGATCCCGCGGTGGCTCTCTGCAGCGGGACTTTGACTTCGAGTTCGTCGGGCTTCGTCGTCTTCCACTCGGTCTCGAGCGCTTTTCCTTGCTCGTCGTTGACCTTTACCTCGCTCACGCAGCATGCGTCCGGCGACTGCAGGTGGAGCGTGTCTTCGCGGCCGACGATCAGCACGCTGGCATCTTTGGAGGCGACAATCCATTGCGCAGGCCTTGAGGATCGCAAACGGTAATGGGGTCCCTCGAAGGAATGAAAGCCCCATACCCCGCGCAGAGTTCCGGTGACTTCCCCCTCCAGATCGGTAGACTCCAGAGCTTGGGTTTCGACAAGGAATCCGCCTCGCATGGGATCGGGTTTTGCAGGCAGGTCGAGCGCATGGCCTGACTTCCCCTCCACGTGCAGAACGAAGTTGTGCGCGAGTTCGGTGGCAAAAACGAGCGGAGCGCCATCGGCTGGAAGAAGAAGGGAAGGCTTGCCCGCGCAAAATACTTGCGCTGCATCGACCGCTCGCAAGGGCGGAATCGGAGAAGGCCGAACCGGCGGCAGTCCAATTACGATCACCGATTTCGGGTTGCGAAAGGATGGAGGATTATTCAGCCGCAGATTGAGTTCGTCCTTCTTTGGCAATGCGAGTGCCGGGATGTATTGATACTGCGCCGTATGAGCGGTGCTCAGAATACGGGCGACGTCGACTACGGCGCCGATGTAGGGACTGTAATAACCACTGCGGGCATTGGGCGTCGAACTGATCTGCGCGAGTAGGTCGCTGGAAGGGCCGGTTGTCAGGGTAGCGACCATTGTCTGACTATGAGCATCGTCGAGCACCAGCTGATCGGTATTCTGGGTCAGGCAGGGTACTTGCTGGGCGCTGGGCTTGTCGAAGCACTGCTGGTCCACCCGAATGTTTAGACTGCGAGACAGCAACGTGGTGCGCAATTTCAATTGTTCGGGATCGGTGACAGAAATCTCGCGGACGGCCTCCAAATATTTTTCCAGACGAGCGCGATCGAGACTGGCTTGCACAAGATCCTGCGCCGCCCGTACGAAAGCACCTGGTTTTCCGCGGACGGCGGTGCGTAGCGTGCTGAAGGCCCCGCCCGTCTCAGGAGCAAGGAATACGAGAGCTTCCTCAGCCTCTTCCGGTACAGTGACGAAGACGCCCTCGTCGTGGACAGGTTTCGTCCACGTCTCCACGCGAGCGAACCAGGAATCCGGCGGAGGGTTGGTGGCTCCGCGCAGAAAAACGACAACCATCAGATAGCGCACCGACTGGCTGTCGGGGAGATCGGGATGCACCCACAGTCGGTCGCCTGCCTGAAGATTGGGCACCTCCGCGATCGGCAAAGTCACTCCGGCGCGTTGCACCCGAACGTCAACCTTGGGACCGACGAGATCGAAGGCCCCGCTATCCGCGCTAGCTGTGCCTGAAAACGCGAGAAAGTTGCAAACAAGAACCATCAGCAAAAGGACGATCGGATGCGCTATTTGGCGGCGCCGTCGAGAATGCGAGAAGGCATCAATCAAGCAATTATTTTAACTGATTTGCATCCGCAGATCAGAGCCACGGCGCACATCTGCGGAGGCACAAAGCTTTAATTTTCAATCGTCTCCAGTACCTGATTCGGGTCAGCAACCTCTGAGTCTTACGGAGTGGAGGGCCAGACTGGTCTGCCATAATCGTTACTATGTGCGGACGCTATCGACTGTCACGGAGAAAGCAAGTGGTGGAAGAGTATTTCGAGAGCGCCTCGGAAGAAGAAGATTGGAGCCTACGATACAACATCGCCCCCACCCAATCAGTGGCAACGGTTCGGCAATCGGGCGCGAACCGGATTCTCTCGTCGATGAGGTGGGGCTTGGTGCCGTCCTGGGCTGACGACATTTCGATTGGCAACCGGCTCATCAATGCGCGCGGTGAGACGGTTCTACAGAAGGCGGCTTTTCGGGACTCCTTTCGTACGCGGCGCTGCTTGATCCCAGCCGACGGTTTTTATGAATGGAAGAAGTCCGGCAAGGATAGACAGCCCTTCCACTTCTGTATGAAGGACGGTTCACTCTTTGCTTTCGCTGGAGTCTGGGATCGATGGAAATCCCCGACCGGAAAAGTGCTGCAGTCCTGCTCAATCTTGACGACGGCTGCCAACGACCTGCTGGAAGGCATTCATAATCGCATGCCCGTGATCCTGCCGCCACGACACTACCGCACTTGGTTGACGGCGCCATCAGTCGAGGCGGAAAGATTGGCGGAACTGCTCGTCCCCTTTGATCCCAGCTTCATGAGCCGGTATCCGGTCAGTTCCCTCGTCAATAAGCCTCAAAACGAAGGTCCCGAGTGCGCGAGGGAAATAGCAAATCGCGAGGCACAGGCGCAACTCTGGTGAGATTCCTGGAGAGCAAATCGTCGTCTTCAGCGCAAAACAAAACGCCCCAGACTCGGTTTGAGTCTCGGGACGTATGTTGATCAGCCCTCCCCCAAGTGCTGCTCAAGGAGAATCATAGGCGCAGGCGAGAAAGCGGGGAATGGCACTAGAGTGCTATGCGCTGAGCACTGACGGGTGGGGAGAGCATTCTTCCGTCTCGTGTATGATTCGGGGCGCTCTAACTCCGGTCTCGTTAGGTGGGCCTTCCCCCATATTTTCATCTGGCGAGAGCATAGTTCTGGAGGGGGTAGGGTACGTTGAGGAACGCGCGTACCCTTTTGAAATGACAACAGATGTGAAATAACTGCGGTCCCGGCCGCGAGAGGCGAGCCAAATCGACTAAGTCTCGGTGTGCCAGGCTGGTACAAGATTCAGCCTGCGCAGAGGGAGGGTTGCGATCTTGAGCGATTCCGGGAGACTTGCCTTCTTTTCTGTAGAACTCAATTGAGACGGGTGCTCGGCGAGCGGAAGGGTGAAAGCTCCCTCGAGCTTGATCGCGACCGCAAAATCACCCGAGACTTTCGGCTGCACACGCAAGACCTTGCCGCGGGCGCTCAACAGAATGCCTGGGTCGGCCAAGTGCGACACTCCAACAGACACCTCCACGGTCGCTCCCTCTGGGATTCGAACCGAGCTAGACAGCAAAATTCCACCGAGGCTGATATTTTCGGATCGAGTGTACATTTCCTTGCGCTGAGCGATCTTAATGAGGACGGGCAAGTGCAGGGGAAAGCGAAAGTCTCGTCTTTCGTGCCGCTGGGGGGAGTCCATCGGTTTTCTCCGAGTCGGGAATTAGGAAAGCATACGGCGGGAAGCTGCCCGGCGGCAGGTGCCGGAGGTGCACTTTGCACGGCGAAAAAGGACAGGGCAAGGCCGGTAACGTATTACCGCTGCCAGGGGACAGACTCAAAGAGGGGACGGCTCAGCAAAAATGGCGGACGCGAGGGGGGCGAAAATTCTCGTAAACGTAAGTTCAACAACCTGCAGGTCGACGAATGGCACAGACGTATACGGAAGGCAGTGTTAGACCAAG
>Ga0265338_10011592_pt1 | contig 10162 bp, 10 predicted proteins | sample 42126metaG_FD_193579 | JGI IMG/M metagenome (GOLD analysis project Ga0265338, IMG submission 193579) | Rhizosphere microbial communities from Carex aquatilis grown in University of Washington, Seatle, WA, United States - 4-21-26 metaG | ecosystem: Host-associated > Plants > Roots > Rhizosphere... | reverse complement strand
GCAACCCCTGGCAGTCGGTGGCCATCGCCGGCGGAGTGGGCTTCGTGCTCGGGTTCCTGCTCACGCGCGTGGGTTCGTCCTCCAAGTCATGATCGAAGAAGGCATCGCCATGCCTCCCCGGCCGACCCACGGAATCCTGGCATCCGCCAGGAATTTCGTGGCGACGCTGGTGGATATCATCGCCACGCGTGTCGAGATCGTGGCGAACGAACTGGAGGAGGAGAGGCTGCGCCTCGGCAGCATGGCGGCCTGGGCTGCCTGCACCTTCCTGTTCCTGGCACTCGCCCTCATCTTCCTCTCGATGCTGGTGATCGCCGCTTTCTGGGATGAGCACCGGCTCGCAGCGATAGCCTGTGTCACCGTGTTCTATGCGCTGCTCGCCCTTGTATCGGGTGTGCAGCTGCGCAATCGCATCGAGCGCAAGTCCAGGCTCTTCACCACCACCATCGAGGAGCTGCGCAAGGACCAGGCGCGGTTGCTGCAATGAGCCGCGCGCTCGATGCGCACATCGCGGAGCTGCAGCAACGGCGGATCTTGCTGGTGGAACGTGCTGAAGCGCAGCGCGTGGAGCTCAACATGGTGTGCCTTGAATTCGAGCGGCCGTTGCGGTGGGCGAGGGTGGCGCTCGGCGTCGTGGCCTTCCTGCGCAACAGCCCCGGCTTCGCCGCATTCTCCACGGCGGCAAGCATCCTGGTCGGCTCGCGCCTCGCCAGCGTGCGTGCTTGGTTGGCACGCGGCCTGATGTTCTATCAACTTGGCAACGAGGTCAGGCACAAATGGCAGCAGCACAAGTCGCATCAGGACGATGAGCAAGTCGAGACAACGACGTGACATGCTCACATAACGTCTTTGATTGCCATGGTTGTGCGTTACGGCACAGAAAATATCCCGCATGATGCACAGAATGTTTCCTCGGGCGTGAAGAGATTCCTCTTGGCGCCTCCCCTGTGAACGATCAAATCAAATATAGATAAGCTGAAAAGGAGTGATGATATGAAGATGTACAAATATTCCATGCCGCTGGTTGCCGGCGTACTGCTGGTCGGCTTGGCGGGCTGCGCCGGCCATGCCAACGATCAGACCCCGGTCGCCACGACCACCACCACCACGACTACCGGCAGCACTACCGCCGGCAACGTGACCACGGCCAACGGCTCGACCTCCAGCGCCGCCGCTGACGATGCTTCCATCGCCAACAACGTGCAGGCCACCCTGGCCAACACCCCGGGTGTGAATGCCAATGCCATCAACGTGCAGTCCAGCGACGGCGTGGTCACCCTGAGCGGTGATGTGGACTCGGCCACGGCCGCCAGCGCTGCGGTACAGGCTGCCCAGGGCGTCAACGGCGTGTTGTCGGTCCGTAACGACCTGACGGTCACGAACCCGCCGCAACAGCACTAAGTTGGTCGCCGCCGCCGCCGGGCCCTTTGGGGTCTCCGGCGGCGGAGTGGCGCTCACCGGTCGATACGATCCGTAGCCGTCCGGCTCGAAGTCTCAGATGGCTTCGGCGAACCGAGATAAGACTGGTGACCAACTTGGCCAAAGTGAGGATGAGGGCACTCAGGGCTCATAGGTTTGAGTCCATTGTCATGTCCGTCCCGCCAGCCCGATATCCCCATAATGCGCATAATGTATATTATGTTAATTAAGAGATATCGCTAAAACAGGCTGCTATCTAGCGCCCCGATTACTCCCCGCCTACCGCTAAGACCGCAAGGATTGCGACTGATGAACTTGCACGTCAGCCACCAACATCCCGTCACAGGTGCGCTACATCACCTGAATACTTCAAGCTATCAGCTTGAAGTTGAAGAACTTCTCTCTCATGCCGGTATCGAGATCGGTGGCAATGAGCCCTGGGACATCCAGGTGCACAACCCCGACTTCTATCAACGGCTTTTGGCTCATGGCTCACTCGCTTTCGGCGAGTCCTACATGGATGGCTGGTGGGACTGCCAGGACCTGGATGGGATGATCGCCCGGATCCTCAAGGCCAGGCTCGATGACCACCAGACCTGGGATCTGCGCCTGGCCGCCTTGAAGGCCCGGATCTTCAACCTCCAGAGCCCGGCCAGGGCCTTCGAGGTGGGACGCCGGCATTACGACCTGGATAGCCACCTGTACGGCGCCATGCTGGGCCGTCGGCGGGTCTATAGCTGCGGCTACTGGGCCCAGGCCGAGGACCTGGATACGGCCCAGGAAGCCAAATTGGAGCTGGTGTTCCGCAAGCTGGGGCTGAAGCCGGGCATGCGTGTCCTGGACATCGGCTGCGGCTGGGGCGAGACCCTGAAGCTGGCTACTGAACGCTATGGCGTGACGGGTGTGGGGATCACCATCTCCGAGGAGCAGTGCAAGTATGCCCAGGCGCTGTGCCAGGGTTTGCCCGTGGAGTTCCGCCTAATGGACTACCGTAACCTGGACGAACGTTTCGACAGGATCCTGTCCATCGGCATGCTCGAGCACGTGGGCCACAAGAACTACCGTACTTATATGGAGATGGCACGACGCTGCCTGAAGGACGACGGCCTGTTCCTGCTGCATACCATCGGCAGCAACGTCTCGGTGCATGACACCGATCCCTGGATAGCCAAGTACATCTTCCCCAACGGCATGCTGCCTTCCATCAGACAGATCGGTGAGTCCCTGGAAGGGCTCTTCGTCATGGAGGACTGGCACAACTTCAGCGCCTACTACGACCGGACCCTCATGGCCTGGCGCGACAACTTCGAGTCACATTGGGATGAACTCAGGGGGGATCTCGACGAGCGCTTCCACCGCATGTGGCTGTTCTACTTAAGCTCATGCGCCGCATCGTTCCGGGTCCGGCGGAACCAGCTCTGGCAGTTGGTGTTATCACCTGAAGGCGTGCCAGGAGGCTATGTGGCACCGCGGTGAACTATGCGGATATATCCACGCGTCACAAATGTTCCACCATGTTGTTATAAACTATAGAAATATAGTATAACTATATGATATTTAATGTGTTTTACATGTATATCAGTAAATACTAGAGTCGCGGCCTCGTGCTCAGTCCAGCATCAGCGATAGCCGAACCGTCCCATCCCTCAGAAGCGCCACAAGCCCATAACAGCGACGATCTGAGATGCGATATCACCCGCTGTAACTCGTCCCACAAGCCACTACACGGAGCCAGAGGCACACCGCCCTGGCAAAATTTTGCGCAGAGTCTGACGTCGCCGCACCCTTATCCCTGTGCGCCATGGGATCAAATCCTTACAATAAGTAACGCGGTCCGTACGGCACGGTCCCTGGGGTGCCTGATGTCCGACGAGAAACGTACCTTCGACCGGATCGAGACCGAACACTCGATCCGCATCCTCTGTGAGGATGGCAACAGCTTCCCGGGCATCGCCGCCAACATCTCCCTCACCGGCCTGCAGATACTCTGCGACCGGCCGACCATGGAGCGCATTACCCCCCATGGACTCGAGACCAAGGGTGTCCACGAAGTACCCATCCGGGTACGGGTGAACCTGCCGGACATGCCCGAGAACCAATCCAAGCTTGGCCTGTTCGGCCGGGTGGTCTCAGTGCGGCTGGGGGGCCAGGACGAGTACCGGATAGGCGTCCAGTTCACTGATTTCGAGCCCGGGAGCTACAACGCTCTCGAGCATTACCTCGATACGCATCTATAAAAGGATTCAGCCGGGCGGGCCCTTTCAGGGAGGGAGCGCCGGGCCGACGACAGAGGGATCTCCGCCGCCGCGGTGCCGTTCCCCTGCCCTGTGCATTCCCCGGTACCGGATAGGACACGGAGCTCCAAGCCATGCGGATAGCTTTCCAACGGACTGCCTTGCTGTTGTCTTCCACGGCATTGCTGATGGCCTGCAACAAGGCGCCGGATACCAGCCAGGCGCCCACGGTCGCCACCTCCTCCGCACCCGCCGCTATCACCGCCAAGGCGGCGCCTTCCTATGCGTCCCAGCACGTAGGTGAATACGCCAAGGTGCGGCTCGGCGCCGATCTCTCTGCCCTGGATGCCAACCAGAGACAGATGCTGGTCAAACTCATCCAGGCCGGACAGGTGATGGATGGGATCTTCTGGCAGCAGACCTATGGCGACAAGGACGAGCTCCTCTCCAACATCAAGGACCCGGACACCCGTCTGATGGTGGAATACAACTACGGTCCTTGGGACCGGCTGAACGGCGATCATCCCTTCGTGGCGGGCATCGGCAAGAAACCGGCGGGCGCCAACTTCTACCCCACCGACATGAGCGTGGACGAGTTCAACAAGGCCAAGCTGCCCGACAAGGATTCCCAGTACACCCTTCTGCGGCGCGACGCCAAGGGCGCGTTGACGGCGTTGCCCTACCACCTGGCTTACCAGGACCCCCTCGCCCATGCCTCGGACCTGTTGAACCAGGCGTCTGTACTGTCCTCCGACCCGGCTTTCAAGAAGTATCTCTCGCTGCGCGCCCAGTCGCTGCTCACCGACCAGTATCAGGAGAGCGATTTCGCGTGGCTGGACGTGCGCGACAATCCGGTGGACGTGATCATCGGACCCATCGAGACCTACCAGGACGGCCTGTTCGGCTACAAGGCGTCCTACGAATGCTTCGTGCTGCTCAAGGACCAGGAGTGGTCGCAGAAGCTGCTGCGCTTCGCCCAGTTCCTGCCCATGCTGCAGCAGGACCTGCCGGTGCCGCCCAAGTACAGGAAGGAGAAGCCGGGCAGCGACTCGGACCTGGGTGCCTACAACGCCATCTATTACGCCGGCGATGCCAACACCGGCGCCAAGACCATCGCCGACAACCTGCCCAACGATGAACAGGTGCAACTGCAGAAAGGCACGCGCCGCCTGCAGATGGAGAACGTGATCCACGCTAAGTTCGACATGATCATGCTGCCCGTGGCCCAGGAGCTGATCGCACCTGAGCAGCTGTCGCACGTGACCTTCGATGCCTTCTTCCAGAACACCATGTTCCACGAGGTGGCCCATGGCCTCGGCATCAAGAACACCGTGCAGGGCAAGAAGACTGCGACTACTACGGTGCGCAAGGCGTTGAAGGATTACGCTTCGAGCTTCGAGGAAGGCAAGGCCGACGTGCTGGGTCTGTACCTGGTGGAGTGGCTCGCCGACAAGGGCGAGCTGGACAAGTCCAAGCTCATGGATAACTACGTGACCTTCCTGGCCGGCATCTTCCGCTCTGTGCGCTTCGGCGCCGCGGATGCACACGGCAAGGCCAACATGGTGCGCTTCAACTTCTTCAGCCAGATGGGCGCCTTCAGCCGTGACCCCGCCACCGGCAAGTACCGGGTCGATGCGGACAAGATGCGCGAGGCGGTGAAAGCATTATCGGCGAAGCTGCTCACCGTCCAGGGCGACGGCGATTATGCCGCCGCGAAGAAGATGACCGACGAACAGGGCGTGATCGAGCCGCAGTTGCAGGCGGACCTGGCGCGGCTTGCCAAGGACAACATCCCGGTGGACGTGGTCTTCGATCAGGGACTAGCGGTGCTGGGCCTGAGCGACGTACCCGCGGCGCCCGCAGCCGGCACGAGTCACTGAGTCGAGTCTCGGCTCACTTCATCACGGTATCTATGACGATAGCGAGCGGCTTGCCGGTCGCCTTGTTCCAGTCTTGGTGCCCCACCAGGTCACCGCTGTGGGCTGCCGCGGTACCGCCCTTGGAGACACGCGCGGTGACGGTCACCACGTCGTAGCCGGATATCACGCGGCCGGGAACCACGGCATCCGCGTCGCCGAGCTTGAGGTCCACCGGAAGGTCCCGCACACGCAGGCGCTTCACGGCCAGGGGCGGGCCGGAATCATCCGCTACGGGTTTCGCATAGACGAACACGGTGTCATCAGGCCCGGCTTTCGCCGCCAGTTCCGGCGCAAGACTTACGTGCATGCCGATGAACACGCCCACCGCAGGCCCGTTCGGGCGGCCACCGGCATCGGTGATGGCCTTCTCGATGTAGGCCCGGTAATCCGCCGGCGGGTTCTGGGCCAATATGGCGTTCCAGCGCTGGATGGCGAGCTTCTGATCGCCGCGCTGCAAGGCTCCCAATCCCCCATACCAGAGTGCCTGAGTGTTGCTGGGATCCATCTGCAGCGCCTTCTCGAACAGCGGCAGCGCCTTATCCATGAAGGAATCCGGATCCGTCAGTGTCAGAGCTTCGGCATAGCTCGCCAGCTCCAAAGGATTGGCATCGTTGGTGAGCTTGCGCGCGTGATCGAAGGCCTGTGCCGCATCCGGGTAGCGGCCCATGATCATGTAGGAATGCCCCAGCATGTCCCATCCCTGCAGATCCCCCTGGCCTTCGGGTGTCCGAAGGCGCTGGGCCAGCTTGTCCACCATATCCACCACGGCCTGTGCTGAGGCCGCCTGCACGCCTTCTGATCCGACGCGCCAGTTGCCATAGCCCCAGTACAAGCCGCCGGCGATAGCCAGCACGAGGACTGCGGCGATGGCTGCCCACAAGCGTTCGGGCCCCGCGGCCGCGCCGGAGTATCGCTGTGCGAGCCCGCCTGCGAGGTCGGTCTCGAGGTCACCGCGCGCCGCTGCATAGTCATCGCGCGACAAGCGCCCTGCCTCCAGGTCCGAATCCAGTTCCTCGAGGCGTGACGCGTGTACCAGCCGGTTGGCATCTGCGGCACCCGCGCTCTCCGGCACGCGGCCGCGCCACAAAGGGAGCGCCAGGGTCAGTGCCGCGACCAGCACCATGCCGCTCGCGATCAGGAAGAAGATCACGGCGTCCCCTCTTCCGGTTGCCGGGCCCGGCGGCGCACCACGAGGGTGACGATACCGATGGCGCAGATCAACAAAATGAAAGGACCTATCCAGAGGAGCATGGTGCTGGACTGCACCGGTGGCTTGTAAAGCACGAAGTCACCGTAGCGCTGCACCATGTAATCCTTGATCTCGGCGTCGCTCTTGCCCGCCGCCACCATGTCGTGGATCTGGCGGCGGAAATCAGCGGCCAAGTCGGCATTGGAATCGGCCACGGTCTCGTCCTGGCATACCAGGCACCGCAGTTCATGGGTCAGTGCCGTATAGCGCGCCTGCAGTGCAGGATCGGGGAACGGCGGTTGACTGTCGATGCCGTAGGCGGCGCTCGCCGCCAGCAAAAGCGCCAGCCCGATCAGCAGCGTCCTCACTGTGCCTCCGCCTGGAGTTTCTCGATCTCGGGCACCAGCTGCTTGTCGACGATGTACTGCGTCAGAGCACCGATGACCTTGTCGCGGACCACGCCGTGCTTGTCGATCAGGAACGTCTCCGGCGCGCCGTACACACCCCAATCGATGGCCACGTCGCCGCTGACGTCGTTGAAGATCGCGGCATAGGGGTCCCCGCCCTTGTCCAGCATGGCCAGTGCCGCTTGACGGTCATCGTGGTAATCGAGCCCATAGATCGGGAGGAGCTTGCGCTTGGCGAAGGCCACCAGCACCGGATGTTCGTCCTGGCAGGCGCCGCACCAGGCACCCCACACGTTGAATAGGCTGACCTTCCCCACGAGCAGGTCCTGGTCGAGCTTCTTGCCGGGGTCGTGCAGCTCCGACAGCGAGAACCTCGGAATCGGTTTCCCGATGAGCGGCGACTGCACCTTGGTGGGATCCAGGAACAGTCCGCGGGCGAACAGGCCGATGAGGAACAGCAGCACCAGGCCGGGGATGACGAACGGAAGGCTGTTACGGATGTTCATGCGCGCTCCGGTTCGACGGCATCCACTGGGATCGTGGTCGCTTTATTTCGGTAGCGCCGGTCGCTGGCGGCCAAGAGACCGCCCAGCATCATGAACAGGCCGCCCAGCCAGATGAAACGCACCAGCGGCTTGTATTGCACGCGCACGCTCCAGGCACCTTGGTCCAATGGGTTACCGAGCGCGATATAGAGGTCGCGAGACAGGCCGGGATCGATGGCGGCTTCGGTGGTCTCGTTGCCTACGCTGGCGAAGTCCCGTTTCTCGGGGCGCATCACCGCCACCGCCGCTCCGTCCTTGCTCACCTGGAACACGCCCTGACGCGCGGAGTAATTCGGCCCCTGCTCATCGTGGGTCCCCTGGAAGGCGAAATCGTAACCGGCTACGTGGACGGTGTCGCCGGGCTTCATCACCACGTCCTGCTCCACGCCCAACACACTGGTGACGCTGATGCCAAGCACCAAGAGCGCCGCACCCATGTGCGCCATGCACATCCCCAGGGTGGAACGGCTGAAGCTGGCATGGCGTCCCTCGGCGCGCCGGCGGAAGTACCTGTAGGGTTCGATCAACGCGCTGGTACCGGTCCAGACTGCCAGCAGTACGCCGGCCATGAGCCCCACCGCGCCCGCAGCATGCATCATCACCAGTGACAGCAAGGCAGCGAGCAACGCCAGGACGCCGGCTACGCGTAGGGTGCGCGCAGTGACCTGGGCATCACCGTGCTTCCAACGCACGAACGGACCTATGCCGATGAGGATGAAGAACGGCAGCATCACCGGGATGAATACGGCGTTGAAATACGGCGGCCCCACTGAGAGCTGCCCCAGACCGAAGGCATCTATCAGCAACGGATATAAGGTGCCCAACAGCACTGAGGCAGCGGCCACCACCAGGAATATGTTGTTGAGCAACAGCAGCGTCTCGCGGGAGAACGGTTGGAAGCCACCACCGCGCGCGAGTGTTGGCGCGCGCCACGCATACAGCGTGAGGGCGGCGCCCACGAATACGCCGATCATGGCCAGGATGAAGATGCCGCGCTTGGGATCGCTGGCGAAGGAATGTACCGAGATGAGCACGCCGGAACGCACCAGGAAAGTGCCGAGCAGGCTCAAGGAGAATGCCGCGATGGCCAGCAGCGCCGTCCAGTTCTTGAACGCGCCGCGTTTCTCGGTCACTGCCAGGGAGTGCACCAGGGCCGTGCCCACCAGCCAGGGCATGAAGGAAGCGTTTTCGACGGGATCCCAGAACCACCAGCCGCCCCAACCGAGCACGTAATAGGACCACCAGCTGCCGAGAGTGATGCCGAAAGTCAGGAACAGCCAGGCCACCAGCGTCCAGGGTCGCGACCAGCGGGCCCACACCGCGTCCATGCGGCCGCCCAAGAGAGCCGCCACCGCGAAGGCGAAGGCTACCGAGAACCCCACGTAGCCCGTGTAGAGCATGGGTGGATGGATGGCCATGGCCGGGTCCTGCAGGATGGGATTCAAGTCCCTACCCTGCTCCGCCGCCGGCAACAGGCGCGTGAAAGGATCAGAGGTGGTCAGCATGAACAGGCAGAAGCCCAGGGTGATCAACCCCATGACCCCCAACACGCGTGCTGCGAACTCCTGGGGAAGGTGCCGGCTGAAGAAGCTGACGGCCAGGGTCCATAGGGCCAGCACCGTCACCCATAGCAGCAAGGAGCCCTCGTGGGCGCCCCATACGGCAGTGATCTTGTAGGGCCACGGTAGGGCCACGTTTGAATTCTCGGCCACGTATTGCACCGAGAAATCGCTGACCAGGAAGCTGTAGACGAGGGCCGCGAAGGCCATCAGCACGAATAGGGCCTGCACCACTGCGGCGGGGCGCACCGAAGCCATCCATATACGGTTGCCACGCTGGGCGCCAACGAGGCCAAACCAGGCCTGGGAGGCGGCCAGGCACAGGGCGAGGATGAGGGCGAGATGGCCGAGTTCAGGGATCATGGTGTTGAGATATCTTAACAAGCCCGCCGATGGTGAGCACTGGCGGGCGTGACGCCGTTATGCATTTACGGCGCGCGGATGGGTCAGTCGTGGGCCGATGGTTGCGGCTGCGCGGGCTCTTCGCGACCTTCAAACGGTTTGGCTTCCGCCTCGTTGGCAGTGGTCCCCACGAACTGGCCCTGAACTTGGCGCGTCTGCTGGTCTACGTTGTAGGGGATGTCCCAACGCAGGGTCTGGCTCTTGTCGGCACTTAGACCATATAGCCATACCGTCAAAGTGCCTGCACCTGCCCCGAACTGGTCAGCGGAGGGGCCGGGCACCTCCACGCTAAGGTCGTGCCCAGGCAGCAAGTCGGTGGCATTCAGCGGCACCGATGATACGGTCTTGCCATTGATGTCGAACGCACAGGTCGCCTGGGTGGTCCGGATCACATCAGCGGAGGTGTTGTGGAGGTTAATCCGCACCATCGCTTGCTCACGCTGGTTCTTGTAGAACGGGACCTTGCGGATGGTGTAGATCATCGGCGG
>Ga0265338_10011591_pt1 | contig 10163 bp, 11 predicted proteins | sample 42126metaG_FD_193579 | JGI IMG/M metagenome (GOLD analysis project Ga0265338, IMG submission 193579) | Rhizosphere microbial communities from Carex aquatilis grown in University of Washington, Seatle, WA, United States - 4-21-26 metaG | ecosystem: Host-associated > Plants > Roots > Rhizosphere... | reverse complement strand
GTAACTCTGTTGCCACATTGATTATCCAGAATAACCACTCGACACACCCTTTTTAATTCTGGGGGTGGGATGACTTCGACCAGGCATCTGAGTGGTTACGATCCAGGCGTAAAGCTCAATGGAAATGACCTGAAAACGGTTTGATAAGACATACCTGACCCTGCTTCGCTCACAAATAGTCGGGAGAGAGGAAGTTTGACAAAGCAGGTGGTTAAATAGCGCGAGGGAACGGAGTTTTCACATACGACCAGTTTCAGGCAGTGCAATTGCGAAGGCAGGTGAAGGGGAGAAAGAGCCAGAAAAACGTCAGAAAAAGTTCGCCTATCACTCAGGCTTTCCTACCCCACGCTGTAACCACCTGACTTGTAACAGCAAAATCTGGTCGCTCTAGCTCGCGCAGCATTTGCTCGTAGAGATTTTCATAGTCGTCGGGTATCCTGGTCCATTTCTGCAAAAATGGCAGATGGGTCCGAAAGAGGTACTTCATGTCTTCTACAAAAAGCTGACCCTGGGTTGTTCCTGCATGTACTTCTGCTCGGTAGATACAGGTCTGCACGTTTTGAACTTCCTGCTGTTCTAACAAACCTGCCAGGTCGTCACTAACTCCCGTGGCCTGCGGTCGAAAAGATTTTCCCGCCATATCATATGCCTGGATTAAGAAGCGAAAAAGCTGCAACAAGGTGGGGCTGCTGCTTTGCTCTGGAAAATCCGACTCCGTCACGCGGATAACTCCGCCTTGACGAACCACACGCTGCAGTTCACGTAACACATGCGGCCACTCCCACGCGCGCAAAAAGCTGGCAGCAAAGCGTAGATTGGCAAGGTCAAACGAGTTATCTGGCCAGTCAAGGCGAGAAAGAGCGTCCATGACGCGAAACGTCACCCGAGCCTGGACCTGCTGAGCTTCGGCCTCTACGGTAGCAGCATCAAGCATACGTTTGCTGATATCGATGCCGACGAGACGAGGGACGGTTGGATAGGCTTTTGCCAGTTCTATTAGCCATCCCCCGGTGCCACAGGCGACATCAAGCACAGAACGAAAACGTACTGGTTCTTCCTGCTCCGGCAAAACCCCGCCAAGCACGGCAGTGGCCATCTGATCTTGAAACTGTAAGCGCTGGATCTCCTGCTGGGAGAGATTCTGGACTATATAGGTGTTGGGACGCTCTTGCTGGGAACGAGGTGGTGTCACCATAACCGCATATCTCCTTTTTCCCCACTAATAATGTGTGCTTTAGTATAGATGGTGAGAACCGTTTCCATCTCAATTTTACCAAATCGCCAGTCATTTGTCGATAATTGATCGTCTGTTTATACTTTTAGCAGGCAAGCAGAAAAGCAGAAGGTCTGGAGCTGGCCAGATTTGCGTTTTGGCTCAGAATTGCTTATCATAAGAAGCAACGTTTCTGATCTCTATCAGAACATTGTCAAACGCATTGAAAGGCAGCAGAGACTATGCCACGTATGGTACAGTGTGTCAAACTTGGGCGCGAATTGCCCGGCCTGGAGAAACCACCCTTCCCAGGTGAACTCGGCAAACGTATCTATGAGCACATTTCACAACAGGCTTACAATATGTGGCCCGCTCAGAGTACGTTAATTATCAATCACTATGGCCTGAATATGGCCGATCCTGAAGCGCGAAAGATTCTACGCGAACAGATGGAAGAATTTTTCTTTGGTGCGGACTCAAAAATGCCCGACGGCTGGTCTCCTGAGCCGGTGGGAGCCGGAGCTGCACCCAGCCAAAAAGGCGGCGGCGGAGCCCCACGAAAAAAATGAAAAATCCTGGCGAAATTCTGCTCGTCTCGTGCTATGAACTGGGACATCAACCGTTGCACCTGGCCATGCTCCAGAGTCTGTTAACGCAGGCCGGATACGCTCCCACGCCTGTCGATACAGCAGTCGAAACGCTGCATGATGAGGCCATTCTGGGCGCGCAGTTTGTGGCTATCTCTGTGCCTATGCATACAGCCCTGCGCCTGGGAGAGCAGATCGCCCGACGCGTCCGCGCGCTCAATCCGCAGGCATATATCTGTCTCTATGGCCTCTATGCACTGCTGAACGCTGACTATTTGCTGCGTGATACGATAGACGCAGCTATCGGTGGCGAGTATGAAGAACCGTTGCTCAGGCTTGTCGCGGCCCGCGCAGAGGGCACGGCCACAGCGCTTCCCGGCGTCAAAACACGCCAGCAGGAGAGCGGTCCCTGGATACAACGCGCACCTGTGACGCTGCCACAACGCGGGCAGCTTCCTGAACTCAAAGAGTATGCTCGCCTGGAACTCAATGGCGTGGCCTGGCTGGCCGGGTATACTGAAACTACGCGCGGCTGTAAACACACCTGTCTGCACTGTCCAATTACGCCTATCTACCAGGGACGTTTTTTTGCAATTCCTGCGGAGGCAGTCCTGGCCGATATTCGCGCCCAGATCGCGCAGGGGGCACGTCATATCACCTTTGGCGATCCTGATTTCTTTAATGGACCCACCCACGCGCTACGCATCGCGCGAGCACTCCACCAGGAGTTTCCGGCTATCACCTTTGACGCAACCATCAAAATCGAGCATCTGCTCAAACAGCAGCATCTGCTCCCCGAATTGCACGACCTGGGCTGCGTTTTTGTGGTCTCCGCCGTCGAATCGCTGAACGATGCGGTCCTGGCGCACCTGGTCAAAAACCATACACAGGCGGATGTGATTGATGCCTTTGCCTTGATGGAGCGTGCGGGCATTCCCTTACGTCCATCGTTGCTGCCCTTTTCGCCCTGGGAAACGCTGGAGAGTTATCTGGAGTTGCTCAACTTTTTCGAGCGAGAACACCTGGTTGAGCACATTGATCCCGTTCATCTGAGTATTCGCCTGCTGATCCCTCCTGGTTCAGCCCTGCTGGACGGACCAGAAGCGCGGCCCTGGCTGGGTGAACTTGATTCAGCAGCCTATACTTATCGCTGGCAACATCCCGATCGACGCATGGACACGCTGCAAAGTCTGATCGCTGTTGTGGTAGAGCAGGCTCAGACTGCGGACGAAGATCCCGTACTCACATTTTTCCGGGTCAAAGAACTGGCGCACAGGGCCAGAGGACAGGAATTTAGCGCGCAGAAAGCACGTGAGCAGTATGGGGCAGGTAAGATGCTGCCTCACCTGTCGGAATCCTGGTTCTGTTGCGCGGAACCAACGACGGTGCAACTGCAAGCGCCGCGTCTGATTGCGCTGGGCACCACTGGAAGAAAAGCCAGACAGGCATAAAGGATGCATCAGGCGAATGCTATCCCTGACGCAGCCTCAACTCTGCCAGATCGATGGCTTTTTTCGCCTCACGTAAACCCAGACCTGTCCGGCTACGATACAGTTTGATCGCCTGGATCTTATAACCACGCAGAAGAAGGTCAAGCACATCATCGCCGACGGGCACAACAGCAGAGGCCCGCTGGCTCCTCTCCACATCAGGCGAGTAAGAAACGCCACTCAGCGCAAGCTGCCTCTCAGACTGCTCAACCGCATTTTTCGCCTCACGCAAGCCCAGACCTGTCTGTTCACGATACAGTTTGATCGCCTGGATCTTATAACCACGCAGAAGAAGGTCAAGCACATCATCGCCAACGGGCACAACAGCAGAGGCCTGCTGGCTCCCCTCCAGATTGGGCGAGTCAGAAACGCCACTTAACGCAAGCTGACTTTCAAACTGCTCAACCGCATCCTTAGCCTCGCGCAGTCCAACCCCGGTTTGCTCACGGTACAGTTTGACAGCCATGATCTTCTTGCCCTCAAACAGTAAACGCCTGACGCTCTCTTGCAGAGACTCTGGCTCGAAAGGCCAGGTCGTTTCTTCCTGCTCATTCGACATTTTTTGTCTGTTTCGCTTTGCGGTTCCATGGCTCAAACGCCAGAATGGCCAGAATAAGCACCGCGCACCCCAGTAAAATCCAACCAGCAAGCATAAGCAACCCCCTGCTGATCCCTCAGCGTTGGTGAAAGCAAAAAAACGATAGCAAAATAGCTCACATTGCTCTCTGCGTAAGCAAGGCGCAATGGTCGCACAATCAGCACTATGCTCCGGGATTTCTTCTTGTATATATTATACGCTCCAGACACCGATTTTGTTATAATGGCAACAGCACTCTTTTCTTTTCACATTCAGAGAGTTCAGTCAATGACGCGGAGGGTCTGCAATGAAAGCAGTGTTATGTAAAGTATTTGGGCCACCAGAGAGCCTGGTTCTTGAAGAAGTGGAGCCACTGAAGCCAGGACCTGGCCAGGTAGTTATCGCGGTCAAAGCCTGTGGCGTGAATTTTCCCGATACGCTGATTATCGAGGGGAAATATCAGTTTAAGCCAGATCTGCCTTTTTCACCAGGAGGCGAGGTAGCGGGCGTGGTCAAAGAGCTGGGGGCAGGTGTAGAAAAGGTCAAAGTTGGCGATCGAGTAATTGCTTTTACCGGCTGGGGAGGCTTCGCCGAGGAGGTGCTGGCCGAAGCCAGGCAGTTGATTCCCATTCCCCAGGAGATGGATTTCACCATTGCTTCGGCATTTGTAATGGTCTACGGCACATCTCACTATGCGCTGAAAGATCGAGCGAAATTACAGCCGGGTGAGACCCTGCTGGTGCTGGGCGCGGCTGGTGGCGTCGGGCTGGCAGCGGTAGAACTGGGCAAAGCGATGGGCACACATGTGATCGCCGCAGCTTCCAGTGCGGAGAAGCTGGCCGTTTGCCGGGAACATGGCGCGGATGAGGTGATTAATTACGCCAGTGAGGATCTCAAAGAACGCATCAAGGCCCTGACTGGCGGCAAAGGTGTTGACGTGGTCTATGATCCGGTAGGCGGCCCCTATTCTGAAGCGGCCCTGCGCGGACTGGCCTGGGAGGGTCGCCACCTGGTGATTGGCTTCGCAGCCGGGGATATTCCGCGCATTCCTCTCAATCTGACGCTGCTCAAGGGTGGCTCTATTGTAGGCGTTTTCTGGGGTTCGTTTACTTCGCGCGACCCCAAACGCAACCAGGAACATGTACGTGAACTGATGACCTGGTTCCTGGAGGGGAAACTGAAACCCCATGTTTCAGCCACCTACCCGCTCAGCCAGGCCGCTGACGCGCTTAACGCGATGCTGGAACGCAAGATCACGGGCAAAGCAGTGCTTCTGGTGGACAGGGCAGACTGATTGAGCGGGGCTTTTGTGTGGTTCGCCAGGCCGCGTGCGATCCGGCGAACCGCACAAAAAATATAAAGACTGATCTTTTGGACGATAAGCATACGGTCTGTTGGTCTTAAACTTATATGAGAGAACCACCAGGAGAAAAGGACAAAACGACCATGCTCACACAAACCATGCAAGCCATCTTTGTTCACCAGTATGGAGGACCGGAAGAACTCAAGCTGGAAGACAGTCCATGCCCGGAACCCGCTGCCGGTGAAGTGCTGGTGCGAGTTTACGCCACCGGGGTCCTCCCCATTGAATGGAAGATTCGCCAGGGCCTCATGCAAAGCTTCCTTCCAGCAACCTTCCCGTATATTCCAGGCAGCGCCTTTGCTGGCATAATAGAAAAAATTGGCCCGGAAGTCACAACGTTCCAGCCAGGCCAGGCGGTCTTTGGTCGCAGCACCAGGGGAGCCTATGCCGAGTATACAACAGCTTCAATCGCGACGATCAGTCTGAAACCTGAGACGCTGGGTTTCGCTGAAGCCGCGACAATTTCGGGCGGGGCCACGACCGCCTGGACAGCGCTCTTTGCAAATGGTGAACTGCAAGCGGGGCAACGTGTGCTGATTCACGGCGCCGCCGGTGGAGTCGGCATGTTCGCGGTCCAGTTCGCGAAAGAGAAGGGAGCACAGGTCATTGCGACAGCCTCCGAGGCCAACCTGGATTTCCTGCGCGCCCTGGGTGCGGACACCGTGATTGACTACACGACCATACCGTTTGAAGAGGTAGTGCGCGATGCGGACCTGGTGCTGGATACAATCGGAGGCGAAACCCTGCGACGTTCTCTGTCTGTGCTGAAACGGGGAGGAACGCTGGTCTCGCTCCTTGAACAACCCGATCAGGCAAAAGCACAGGAGTATGGCATCCGCGCCCTGAAAAACACAGCACCATTGCCCTTTCCCTCAACCAGGCTGCTCCAGACCATCGCTGAGTCCATCGCCACTGACCAGGTCAAAGTTACCATTGCACGGACTTTTCCCCTGGCAGAGGCCAGTCTGGCCCAGCAACTCAGTCAATCTGGCCATGGCCGGGGGCGGATTGTGCTTCGCATAGCTGAGTAATCCCTGATGTACTCTCGTTAACAAACTCGTCTGCGCAGTAACTCAGCGCCTGCACACTTCGCAAAGCATGTATGTGGCCCGATTGGGCGCGCCACATACATGCTTTGCACCGCCTGCGGCGTACAACTCAGCCAACCGGGCGCAGCATACGCAATTCCGGGCGAATCTCAAAGCGTAAAAGCTGGTGCGCCTGGCGAATGGCAGACTCAACAGCCGCAGGGGTCGCTCCACGGGCAAAGATAAAACCCAGGTAGCTGGCACCTTCAGGCAGAGGCACGAGGGAGTTATTCAGCTTGACCGTGATTTCGATGCCGGTGATCAGCGGTACCTGGCGCGCCTCTTCCACACCGTAGACCCCCTTGAGCAGACCAGCAGCGGGAATGGGAATCATCATCACTCCGGCAGCCTGCTCTTCGCGCTCAAGATCAGCGATCTCTTCGCCAATCGCGTGGCGCAGAATCAGTTCTTCCAGACACATGCCAGAACCAAATTCCAGGATCGTTGAGCAGAGACCGCCAATCGAGCGCCCGGCAATCTCTAACATCCAGGGACCACGCTCATTCACCCGTAATTCCGCGTGCACAGGTCCCTCACGCAGTCCCAGTGAAGCGGCGGCCAGAGAGACACAGCGCGCAATCGCAGTCTGCGTATCCCGCGCTAAACGCGAGGGCGTGATATAGATGGTCTCTTCAAAGAAAGGACCATCCAGGGGATCAGGCTTATCAAAGAGCGTCAATACCTTGAGCTGACCATGGGTCAGAATACCCTCCAGAGCAACCTCGAAACCAGGAATAAAATCCTCGACCAGTATTGAGGTCTCGGCACCAGAATAGCCCTCGCTCAGGAGCAGTTGCCTGACACGCTGAAACGCTCGCTGAAACTCTTGCGGGTCGTCCGCGCGGATCACGCCACGGCTCCCGGAGAGACGCAAAGGCTTGAGTACACAGGGATAGCTCACCTGGGTAGCCACGCTTTGTGGATCATCATTGAGCGCGAACTGGCGAAAAATGGGACAGGGTGCTCCACCTTGCGCCATCAAAGTACGCATCAATAACTTATCGCGCGCAGCCTCAGCAGCCTGGGGAGAGTTGTGCGGCAGATGCAACGCCATACTGGCGCGGGCAGCCAGTTCGCTCGCGCTATCATCAAGTGAAAGCACCGCCCGGAAAGGATGCTCCTGCGCATATGCCACGATTGTCTGTACAGAAACCTGCGGGTCGTTAAAATCCAGGCCCAGCGGAACATGCCAGTACTCGGCCAGCGTCTCAGGCAAATCAATCCCGACCACCACTTCGAGCTTGAGCTGGCGCGCGGCCTGTAAAAAAGCTCCCGCCCGATAGGTCGCGGGAGACATAAGCAATAAAATACGTGCTGCACTCTGCGTGCTTTCCATAGCAAAACCTACGCTTCTTTATTCGACATCTTCTTGCGCCACTTCGACCGCCAGACCTCTACTTTTCAGAGCCGCGGCCAGCCGAAACAGACGCTCGTCCCCCAACACCGTCCAGAGAACCTCTGGCCCATCCCAATAACAGGAAAACGTTCCCTGCCAATCATTATGCTGTACGCGACCCTGGTAATGCCATGACGAAGCCATAGGCCGCATATGGTTAAAGCCCAGACCGCCTCCATTGATACTGGCGAAATCTTTGCTGCGAAAAATAACTTTCATGTTATGTCAACCAGAAAGGCTCTCGTTTTTATTTCTCAGTCAGGTAGAATAGATAATCCTATTCTAACAAAGCTATGCAAGCCTCTGCCATCCCTTCTTTAAGCTCTTCAGGGCTGGCTTATAAGAGAAAAAACAGAGGCAGTATATGGTTATACCGATTCTGTATAGCCGCTACAAAAAAAAGTATTGGACATATCACCTGAACACCTTCTATACTTATTGCTAATAAGAACCGGTTTAGCGGGGCCAGCCAGTCCTTATCAGAAAATACTGAAAACACCGCACTTTTCCCCTGCCCCTGATTGTGGCCTGTGCCTCTACCAGAACAGGCACCCATCTCAGAAAGAAAGAACGACCTGCGCGACATGTTGGAACTGGCCAACAGTGGAGCAAACGAGATCTGGAATAGCACAAAATCCATCAAAAAGCCTGAACAAGATTGCAGAACAACCATAGAACAGAGGAGTCCTGGCAGCCTTGAAGCGACGCCAGCATAACGAAAACCTGGGATGATTTTTACGCGGAGCAAGAGTGTAAAGAGCAAAGAAGCATCATCCACTCTTCCTCCGATAAAAATAAAACCCTGCGCCTTGCAACCCTGGTGCAGGATATTATCGTCTGGCTTCTGTTATACCTGTCTTTCCGAGGAGGGAAAACGTTCATGGCATCTGAAGCAAGTGGCACAGTCCAGCCCACAGGAAATGATTCTGGCGCTCTCATCGTCGCGCGCCAGGACCGCATTCCTACCTGGTCCCTTTCGTACCTCTTCATCGGTATTATTGGCGTTGGTTTCATGTTTACTTTTTTTGACATTTTCGACATCAACGTCTCGTTCATCCAGACCTGCACTCAGATTGTGGCCGGGTGTAACCCTGGCAACGCCGCCAATTACCTGGGCCTGCCGTTGACCCTGAATCTGGTGGGCTATGTCATCGGTTCGCTGATTCTCTCGCCGCTGGCCGATCGCTTTGGCCGACGCGATATGCTGCTCGTGACACTGGTTATCACCGGCATCGGCTCACTCTTGAACGCCTTTGTCGGAGATTACACGACCTTCATCCTGGCACGCGTTCTCACCGGCGTCGGGGTCGGGGCTGACCTGGCTCTGGTCGCGACCTACATCAACGAAGTGGCTCCCAGCAATGGTCGCGCCAAGTACACCTCATTGATCTTTATTATGTCCTCGCTGGGTGCCTTCCTGGGCATCTGGTTGGGACTCTGGCTCACCACGCCAGCGGCCCCTTTTCCCGGTGGACTGCCTTTCGCCCTGGCAACCGTCAGTATTGTCAATAAAGCACCGGTCTTCGAGGGTGTGGGCTGGCGTTGGATGTATGGCGTCGGCGCAATCCTGGCCGTGATTGGCATTCTCCTGCGCTTCCAGTTGCCTGAATCGCCGCGCTGGCTGATTTCACGCGGACGCGTTGACGAGGCCGAAAAGATTGTGGCCGGGATGGAGCAGCGCGCTTTGCGCGGGCGCTCCGAACTGCCCCCGGTAGGAGAAGCGTTACCTGTAGTCAGAGAAGAACGCGTAACCTATGTTGACATTCTGACCAGCCGGACCTATCTGCCGAGGACCATCGTCCTGTTCTTGCTCTGGTTTGTCTCATTCATCACCGTCTATGGCATTTCTGTCGGACTCACGGTCATTCTCGCCAGCCTGGGATATACACCTTCGGAGGCTGGACTGGTCGCGGCCTTTGGCACTTTTGGCTTTATCGCTGTCGCCGTCTTTGCCTACTTCTTTAGCGAGGCCCTGGAGCGCAAATGGTGGCTGCCGATTGCTACGGTGCTGACGCTAATTGGCGGTCTGATCATCGCGTTAGCCGGAAGTAGCAATTTCGGTATCGCGGCGGTTGGTTCGATTATTCTCTTCTTTGGCTTTAACCTGTTTGTCCCCATGTGCTGGGCCTGGTCGGCGGAAAACTATCCAACACGGGCGCGCACCTCTGGCTTTGCCCTGGTCGATGGCATTGGACACCTGGGAGGAGGCGTTGGCATCCTGTTCCTGGCTCCTTTTATTCCAGGCATGGGAGCAGTCCTCACCTTCCTGGTCTTCGGCGGTTTTCTGATCATCTCTTCAGTCGTAGCCCAGTTTGGCATTTCCACCAGGAATAAGCGCCTGGACGAGGTTTCGCCGTAGTTCGTCCTGTCTTGATCTCACAGACCACTACATCGCAGTAACAGTCTATAAGGAAATCCGGGTTGCAAAAGAGCAAAACGGGTGTTTGAG
>Ga0265338_10011590_pt1 | contig 10164 bp, 13 predicted proteins | sample 42126metaG_FD_193579 | JGI IMG/M metagenome (GOLD analysis project Ga0265338, IMG submission 193579) | Rhizosphere microbial communities from Carex aquatilis grown in University of Washington, Seatle, WA, United States - 4-21-26 metaG | ecosystem: Host-associated > Plants > Roots > Rhizosphere... | reverse complement strand
TTGAGTTATGAGGCCATCGGCTTGCTGGTCGGGCAATCGCCCGACGCGGTGCGCGGCAAACTGCATCGCGCCCGCAAAACTTTTGCGGTCCTTTTTGAAAAAACCGCCTGAGGAGGCCACACCATGAAACATAGAATCAAACTTTCGCAGGAGCAGCAGCAACAGCACGCTGCTGAAAACCAGACTCAATCGCAGGCCGCGCAGGAATTCGCCAGTGCCGAGGAATTGCTGCGCTACGATGCCGCGCATACCACCGTGCCGCCGGCCATCGCGCAGCGGCTCCACAAGTCCACCCGGCAATCCAGCGCGACCCCGCGACCGCGTTCGTGGTGGAGAAATCTGCTGGGCGGATAATTCCATGAACCGCTTCTGGCATCGGTTTCTGGCTTCACTCACGCCCGGCGTGCGTGTCCTGTTGTGCCTGATGTCAGCAGTCTATGTGGCAGCCGTGACTGGCAAACTTACGAACAGCTTCGATTTGTATCGTTGGCTGACGCTAAGCGGCCCGGGTTTCTGGAACGGCCAGATCTGGCAGCTCGCTTCCTATCCGTTGCTGCCCGTAACGGTTTTGGATTTTGCCTTCAACAGCTTGATGATCGTCCTGCTCGGTGGGTTACTCGAACGATTATGGTCGCGGTCCGAGTTTTGGGTGTATTGCGCCGTGGCCGCAGTCGGGGCTGGTTTGGCCAAAGTGATCCTGCAATCTGCCAGTTCTTTTCCGATGGCCGGCATGGCCCCGGTCGTTTTCGGATTACTTGCGGCCTGGGGATATCTTTTGGGACACGAAAAGGTTCCGTTTGTATTTTTCGGCGAAATGACCGTGCGGCAAATGGTTTTGCTGGCCGGGGCAATCAGTTTTGTGACGACGTTGTTGTCCACCGGGTTGGCCAACGCAATCATCATGCTGGCCGGCGGACTGACCGGCTGGCTGCATCTTTGGCTGCGCTCGAAAATGGTCCTGACGCGCGCCAGCCGGGTCGTCAATTCGGAACGCATCAACCGGCTGGAATTATGAATTGCACAGAATCAGCCAAGCAAGGTCGGATCGCGGTGGGACGGCCGGCGATTGCGCGCGAGCGGGCGCGAATCGCTCAGACGATGCTGGCGGATTGCCGCTTCTGCGCCCACGATTGCGGCGTCAACCGGCTGGCCGGCGAAACCGGCCTGTGCCATGCTGGCGCCGAGGCGCATTTTTTCTGCGCACAAACCGAGGTTTCGGACGAACTGGAATTGATTCCCACCTTTGCCGTGGCCCTGAGCGGATGTGATTTGCGCTGCGACTTTTGCATCACCGGCGCGTCCAGTTGGAATCCTCGGGCGGGCACGGGTTTCAATGCGCAGGCGATGGCGGCAAAAGCCAACGCCGCTTTGCTGCACGGTGCACAGACCATCATGGTTTTGGGCGGCGAGCCGACCATTCATCTGCCGGCCGCACTCGAATTTGTATCGTTGCTACCGGAAACAGCAAAGCTGATCTGGAAGACCAACGCGCACGGCACGGCGCAAGCCCGGGACCTGCTCGACGGGATGTTTGACGTCTGGCTGGCGGATTTCAAGTTTGGCAACGACGATTGCGCCCAACGGCTGGCGAAAACGGCGGATTATGTCCGGGTGGTTGAAGAAAACCTGCTGTGGGCCAACGAACACAGCGAATTGATCGTGCGGCATCTGCTCATGCCCGGGCATGTGGACTGTTGCTGGCAGCCGGTGGCGGAATGGCTCGCCGGGAATTTGCCCGGGGTCAAAGTGAATCTGCGTTCCGGCTTCTGGCCAGCGTGGCAGGCTGCGCGACACCTCGAATTGTGCCGAGGAATTTCGACAGACGAGAGCGACCGGGCAGTCAGATTGGCGAGTAAATTTGATCTAAATTTAATTCCATGAAGACGCGACCAAACAAAACACACCACAAGTCGGCTGGTGAAAGCCAGGTCAGCGAGCTTTTGATTTTGCCGGACGGCCAGATCCTGGTGCACAACCTGACCCCGGCCTTTGCCGGGCTGCTGCATGAATTGAACCCCGACGCCGAACAAATCGCATCACGTGTCACCCGTCACCCCTCAGCCTAATATGAACTTCCAAACTGAACTTGAGACGCTCATCCGGGCGCGCTACCCGATCCTATACATCATTTCGAGCGAGGAAATGCGGGTGCAAAATGTCGTGGTCGAAATTGCCGCCAAGCGTCAAAAAAAAGTTTTCGAGTGGAGCTACAACACCGGCATCGTGCCCGCCGGCACCTCGATCCAGTCGCACAAAAACCGCAATATCTCCACCAAGGATCCGCTGATGGCGCTGGACCAGGTCATCGAACAGGTGGAGCCGGCCATTTTCATCTTCAAGGATTTTCATCCGTTCCTGACCAAAAACAACTTTGCCATCGTCCGCAAGCTCAAGGAAATTGCACTGCACCTGAAAAACAGCTTCAAAAGCATCCTGCTGATTTCGCCGGTGCTGGAGATTCCCACCGAACTCGAAAAGGAAATCACCGTGCTGAATTATCCGCTGCCAACGCGTGATGATTTGAGCGGACTGCTCGACAAAATCATTGCGGATGTGAAGCAGTTCAAGCAGGTGAAGATTGACCTGGACGATGCCGGCCGGGAACGCCTGTTGCAGGCGGCGTTGGGCCTCACGCTTGGCGAGGCGGAAAATGTATTTGCCAAGATCATTGTCAAGGACGAGCGCCTGAGCGGCGATGACGTCATCGAGGTCTTTGCCGAGAAGCAACAAATCATCCGCAAAAGCGGTCTGCTGGAGTATTACACCTCGGAAGAAAGTTTCGCGAACATCGGCGGCCTGGCCGTTTTGAAGGACTGGCTGGACAAGCGCGCGGCGGCCTTTACCACGGAGGCCCGCGCTTTCGGTCTGCCCGCGCCCAAGGGCATTTTGATGCTCGGCGTCCAGGGTTGCGGCAAAAGCCTCTGCGCCAAGGCGGTTTCCACCCAATGGCAGTTGCCCCTGCTGCGGTTCGACATGGGCCGGATGTTCGGCAGCCTGGTGGGGTCATCGGAAGAAAATGTGCGCCGGGCCATCGCCGTGGCTGAATCGGTCGCGCCGGCGATTCTCTGGGTGGACGAAATTGACAAGGCGTTTGCGGGTTCGCAGGGTTCCGGCGCCACGGACGGCGGCACCACCGCGCGCGTGTTCGGGACCTTTTTGACCTGGCTTTCGGAAAAGACCGCGCCGGTGTTTGTGGTGGCCACGGCCAACGACATTTCGCAACTGCCGCCCGAACTGTTGCGCAAGGGGCGGCTGGACGAAATCTTTTTTGTGGATTTGCCCAGCCAGGAGGAACGCCGGGACATTTTCCGCATCCACCTGAACCGGCGCGGGCGCAACGCGGACCAGTTCGACCTGGAGGCGCTCGCCGAATCGAGCAAGGACTCCAGCGGCGCGGAAATCGAGGAGGCCATCAACAGCGCCCTTTACGACGCGTTTTACGCCAAACAGGAAATCACGACCGAATCCGTCCTGAGAACTTTGTCCCAAACCGTGCCGCTGGCCAAAACCATGGATGAGCAGATCAACCGCCTGCGCAGCTGGGCGGAAGGCCGTGCGCGCAACGCCAGCGTGCCCCGGGAAATACAGAAACACAGCACGGAACGGCGCATGGAATTATGATCCACTAGCGGGTGCAAAATCCCAAAGCTTGAAACGACCGACAAATGAATTCGAACCGGAACAACCTCTATGACACTTTCAAGGATCGCCGTTACGGAGCCCTCTTTTTTGGCACCTTCCTGGTGCTCATGGGATTGCTGGCTTTGGGATTGATGATGGGTGTGATCATCGGGAGGCGCGATCTGCCGGCGGATCTACTCCAAGTACTGCCGGGAGTTGGATTGCTGGTGGTGGCCTTGGTTTGGCGGCGGGTTCGCCAGGAACGGGCGCGGCAGCGGCGAGAGCGATTGCAACATGGCCCCTTGTCGCGTGACGAATTGCGCGTGGCCCGGTCTAAACTGATGAAAGATCAAACCCAAAAGAAATCATGAGTGCAGTCTGCATTTTGGCTCCGGTGGTCATCGCGGCATGGCCGGCTTTCAGCGCAGCGGTGGTCGCGGCCGCGGCTTCGCTCGGATATCAGGTCGTGTCCGAGGTGAACGAACAGACGCGTTCCACCACCGCGCAAAAGGGAGCCAACTCGGTGCAGCTGGAAATCGCGCGCAGCGAGGTGGTCACCAACCAACTGGGCCGCGACCAGCGAATTGTCGTCAGCCGCAACGGTGTTACGGTGACGTTTTCGCGCGACGCGCGCGGCAAGGCGGCGCTGTGTGTCACCGGCAACGGCCAGGGCGAGGACGAATTGCGCGCCTTGGGCGAGGAACTCAGCCAGTGCGTCGTCCAGAATTATGTCTATCGGAAATTGATGGATGAAATGCGGGCGCGGGGTTTTAACGTGGTTGAGGAAGAAGTGAACGAGGACCGATCCATCCGCCTGAAAGTCAGGCATTGGGAGAATTGATATGCCCCAGCGCGAATTTGAAATTACCATCGGCAAGACCGGCGATGTGGAATTGCACGTCAAGGGCTACAAAGGCCGCGCCTGTCTTGATGCCGTCAAATTGTTCGAGCAAATCGTCGGCGAAATGAAATCGCAGCAGCAGACGAGCGAGTTTTATGAGCCGGAAGAACAGGTGCAGTATCGCATTGACCAGCGGCACTGAGGTTGGGGTCCAAGCTTCAACTGGTCCGCAGCCGGTGAGCTGAAACTTGAACTCCAACCCGTGGCCAGACAGAACACAGAACCGGTAACATCGGATTACTACCCGCCCCGGGCGCGGTGGTATAGTTGGCTGTTTTATTTGGGCGATATGGTCCGGCGGCGACTTTCTCTGGATCGCATTCATCTGCCGCGGGAAATGACCTTTGGCGGGCTGGTGGCCAGCTTTGTGGTGCCCGGCCTGGCCGTTCATATCCGGGGACCCAGACTGTGGGGAAAGGCCACGCTGCTGGGGTGCGGGCTGCTGATGCTGTTATTCATGGCGGGGTTCGGCCATCCGGTTGGAAATCTCGCCTTCGGCCTGCTGCTCTCGATTCACACCACCGGTTTCGTGTATTATTGCAGTCCGCTGCTGCTGGAGGCGCCGTTCCGGTCCCGGCTGCTGTTTACCATGTTGTCGCTGCTGGCGGTCGGCCTGCTCATTTACGCGCCGATCCGATACATCATCCAAGAACACTGGCTGGTTCCGCTGCGCGTGCGGGGACAGGTGATCATCGTACACCGGCTGAGCGCGCCGATCGACGTCCAGCGCGGAGATTGGGTCATGTACTCGCTGGCCGACGAACAGACGGGCGAAGCGCATCATGGCGGCGCGGTCTGGGTGCGGTCCGGCTTCGGTTTTGGACCGGTGCTGGCCGTGGCGGGAGACCGCGTGGTCTTTTCCACGAAAGTTTTTCGGGTGAACGGCAAGGCGCAACTGCTGCTGCCGCACATGCCAACGAGCGGCAAGGTGGTGGTGCCGGAAAACCATTGGTTCATCTGGCCGGAATTTGATATAAGCGGGCACGGGAACGTGGGTGAAGCGAACATTTCGGCCGCCATGCTGGATATGGCAGTCGTTTCACAGAAACAATTCCTCGGGCAACCGTTCAAACGGTGGCTCTGGGGACAACAAGTTTTACCATGAGCCGATTTGTCAATCTTGAGTTCGGTGACGAGTCTGAAGACCAGTCGCAAGCCAATGAAAAGACGCTGGTCAAGGATGAGGCGTATTATTTCGCCGAGGCCCGAACGGCGTTTGCAACCGCCAACTTCGAGCAGGGTTTGCGATATTTCTCAAAAGTCCTGGAATTCAACCCGCAAAACGCCGCCGCCTGGACCGGGCAGGTGCGGATGTTGATCGAGCTGGGCGAATTTCGCGAGGCGAAGCTATGGGCGGACAAGGCGCTGGAGCGGTTCCCCAGCGAGCCGGAATTGCTGGCCGCCAAGGCGGTCGCGCTCGGGCGCAGCGGCGATTTGCAGGGCGCGCTCGCGTTCTCGGACGCCTCCATTGAGGAACGCGGCGACACGCCTTACGTCTGGCTGGCGCGCGGCGACGTGATGCTCGCCCGTCAGGAACACCGGGCGGACTATTGCTTTGAAAAGGCGCTGCTGCTGGCACCGAAGGATTGGTTTGTCGCCTGGTTGGCCGCTCGGATCCGGTTTTATTACAAACAATTTGTCCTCGCGCTGAGGCTGCTGCAACTGGCCATTGAATGGAACGCGGGCCATTTTCTGTTGTGGCTGGATCTGGGGCAATGCCAGCTGGCGCTCGACCTGATGGGTCCCGCCAAAACCTCCTTTCTGCAGGCGCAACAACTGAACCCGAATTCCCGCGAGACCGAACTGGCCCTGGTCCAGCTTTCCAAGAAGGGACTCTGGGCGCATCTGCGCGGCTGGCGCCGGCAACTTTTTAAATCATGAGCATCGAAAACCTGAACCGTCTTTTGTCCGCCGCCAATGAATTTGACGCCTCGGACCTGCATCTGGTGGCCGGGGTGCCGCCCGCGTTCCGCGTGAACGGCGAAATCATCATCGCCGATGAAGACGCGCTGTCCGAAGACGAAATCACCGCCATGGCGAACAACCTGCTGAATGAACAGCAGCAGAAAAAATTCGAGCAGGAATGGGAACTGTGCATTTCCATTTTGCACAGCGTGGCGGGGCGCGTCCGCGCCACGTTTTACCGGCGCAACAACCATCCCGAAATGAGTTTCCGTTTTTGCGGCGACAAGGTGGCCACGCGCGAGGAACTTGGCCTGCCGGAAAAAATTGATGATCTGGCGCGCAAGCCGAACGGTCTGGTGCTGATCACCGGCCCGACGGGCGCGGGCAAGACGACGACCCTCAATTATCTGGTGGACCTGATCAACAGCGAGCGCCGCTGCAAAATTGTCACCATCGAAGATCCGATTGAGTTCGTTCACGAAAACAAGCGCGCCATCGTCGTGCAGCAGGAGGTGCTGACGGACGTGCGTTCATTTAACCGCGCTTTGATACACGTGTTGCGGCAGGATCCCGACGTGATTGTCGTGGGCGAGATGCGTGATCACGAGGCGATATCCACGGCGTTGACCGCGGCGGAAACCGGCCACCTGGTCCTGGCCACCATGCATTCGCCGAATGTTTCACATGCGCTCGAACGCATTGTCGGGGTGTTTGAAGGCAACGTGCAGCGGCAGATCATCCTGCAACTGGCCAACGCCCTGCAAGGGATCATTGCCCAGGACCTGCTGCCGGCGGCGGACCGCACGCGCCGCGTCCTGGCGTATGAATTACTGGTGGCAAACGGGGCGATCCGGAATTTGATCCGCGAAAACCAGCTGCATCAGATGGAAAACACCATCCAGACCGGACGCAAGGAAGGCATGGTGCTCATGGACAACTGCCTTTATGATTTATACTGCAAGTGTGCCATCACCTACGACACTGCCGTCAGCCGGGCGCACCATCCCGAACACATGATGCGGGAAAAATCCAAGGCGGTTTGAGTTTTAGAGGATTGCCCGGCGTGGGTGCGGCCCAAATGCACTTGCACCGCTTGGAGCTGGCCGCTTAAACACAAAAAAAACGCCGGACTCGAAGCCCGGCGTCATTGAAAAATATCAGTTTGAAGCACGGCTCACCGCGAAAGCTGTAGAGCGATTTCCTTTTCCAGCTCGTGCGCCAGGTCAATGTCCTTGTCGGCCCATTTGGTGCGGGATTGCACAACAACGGAGGTGATGGTGGGATCCACCGCTTCGACGCGCACCCAGACCTTGCAATCATCCACCTCGCCCTTTAACGAACGGACGACGTTGGTGGTGTCGTGCGGTATGTATTCCGTTATGACCACGCCGTTGTGCTGGATGACCTGCACCGCGGCGGAGTAAACCTGATCCAAGGTGCGCGGATAACGCCCCTCGACGCGGTCCTGGCCAAACGTCAGCGCCGGCGTATAGGTGTCACTCACGGTCTTGACACAACCGGCGCCCAGCAGGGCGATTCCGGCAAACGCTGCAAAAATTTTGCTCTTCATATGGTTACAATCCAATCGAAAACACCGCCCGCGTCAAGCACGAACGCATCTTGTGCGGCTCGACAAGCGCGTCAAAAAATGCGAGCTTGGGGGCGTGTCAGCCAACAAGCTTGAACAACTCCGCACCGTGTTGCGCACCTACGGCTCCTGCCTGGTGGCGTATTCCGGCGGCGTGGACTCGGTTTTTCTCGCGCGCGTGGCACATGACGTCCTCGGTGACCTCGCGCTGGCGGTGATCGCCGATTCGCCGAGCCTGCCGCGGCGCGAATTGCAGGAGGCGCTGGACATCGCCGCCCGGTTTCAATTTCCCGTCCGGGTGGTGCAGACGGCGGAATTCGAAAATCCCGAGTATCTCTCGAACCCGGCCAACCGCTGCTATTTCTGCAAACACGAATTATTCGAGCATCTGACGCCGATTGCGCGCACCGAAAAATTCGCGGTGATTGCCTACGGCGAGAACGCGAGCGACAACGGAGATTTTCGTCCGGGCGCGCAGGCGGCGGCGGAATTTCAGGTGCGCGCGCCGCTCAAGGAAGCCGGGTTGACCAAGACGGAAATCCGCGAGCTCTCGGCGCAACTCGGCCTGCCCACGGCGGACAAGCCGCAGATGGCCTGCCTGAGTTCGCGCATTCCCTACGGCGAAGCGGTGACGCCCGAAAAGCTGGCGATGATCGAGGCGGCGGAATATGTCCTGCGCGACCTGGGCTTTCACGATGTGCGGGTCCGCCATCACGAACTGTCCGCACAAAAGCTGGCGCGCATCGAAGTGGGGCCGGCAGAACTGCCACGGTTTCTGGCGGACGGCATGACGGTAAAAGTGGCCGAGGCGCTCAAAAAAATCGGCTATGCGCAGGTGACGCTCGATTTGCAGGGCTACCGGCGCGGCAGCGTGAACGAGGCGCTGGCAAAAAGCGCGTGAAACTTTTGGCCTTCACCGGTTTTAGATAACAGGACTATGCCGCAGTTTTCCTACAGGGCACGCCGCCGCAGCGGCGAATTGGTGGAGGGCGTTTTGGACGTGGCCGACCGCTCCACAGCGGTCGCGCAAATCGAACGTCTCGGCCTTTTTCCAATCGCGGTGGACACGGCCAAGGCGGGCGCGGTGCTCAACGGCAAGAGCGCGGCAAAGAATTTCGATTTGATGGCCTTCCTGCCGCCCACCCTGCGCGCGCAACTTTCCCAGAAGCGCAGGCCCAAGCTGCAGGAACTGGCGACCTTCACCCAGCAACTGGCCAACCTGATCCAATCCGGCATGCCGCTGACGGTGGCTTTGAACAGCATGACCCATCTGGAGTCCAAGGGCATTGATGCCTCGGTGAGCCGCGAATTGAAGAACGAGGTGACCGAGGGCCGAAGCCTCTCCGAGGCGATGGCGCGTCAGCCGCGGGTGTTTTCGGACCTGTACATCAACATGGTGCGCGCGGGCGAGCAGAGCGGTTCGCTGGTGGAGGTGTTGCGCCGCATGGCAAACCATTTCCAGCAATTTGCCGAGGTGCAGGCGAAATTAACCTCGGCCATGGTTTATCCCGCCATCGTCATCTGCATGGGCATGCTGTTGATTGCGTTTTTCATGTTCGTCATGATGCCTCAGTTCACGACCATTTTTAGCGGCTTTAACATCGAGCTGCCGCTGCCAACGCGCATCCTGATCGGGTTCAGTCAATTTCTCCTTGGTTATTGGTGGCTGCTCGTGCTGGTCATCATTGTTGCCGTGATTCTGTTCATACGCTTCAAGGCCAGTGAAGCCGGCGGGCGGAGGCTGGACGAATGGAAAATGAAGGCGCCGGTGATCGGCAAGGTGATCAACTTGAACCTGTTCGGACAGTTTGCGCGGACCCTCGGCACGTTGCTGCAAAACGGCGTTCCCGTTTTGATGGCGCTGAAGATCACGGAACAGGTGCTGCCCAACCGGCTCCTCAAGGAGGCGGTGGCCAAAACGCGCGAGGCGGTCACGGACGGGAAGACACTCGCGCAGCCGCTGGCGCAGAGCAAGCTGTTCCCCCAATTGATGGTGGACCTGGTGCGCATCGGCGAAGAAACAGGCAACGTACCAGGAGCGTTGAACAATCTCGCGGACACCTATGAAGGCGAACTAACCATCGCGCTGCGTTTGATGACCCAGCTCCTTGAGCCCGTGCTGATCCTGATCATGGGGGGCGTGGTGGCC
>Ga0265338_10011589_pt1 | contig 10165 bp, 9 predicted proteins | sample 42126metaG_FD_193579 | JGI IMG/M metagenome (GOLD analysis project Ga0265338, IMG submission 193579) | Rhizosphere microbial communities from Carex aquatilis grown in University of Washington, Seatle, WA, United States - 4-21-26 metaG | ecosystem: Host-associated > Plants > Roots > Rhizosphere >... | reverse complement strand
ATGGTTCCAAGTTGAAATTCCCACCAGCGTCTCCTTGCTGGTCGTGGCCGCCATCCTTTTGATTTCCATCACGCTGTCCATCACCGCCGCGCGCCGCGAAAAATTGAAAAGTTGATTCTTTTTTCATCCGCGAAATCCGCGTAACCTGCGGTTGAAATGAAATTCCGCTGGTCGTCCGCACCGCCGCAACCGCTCCTTGCCGGTCAACTGGCGTCGCAGTTCAAAATATCTCCGCTGTTCGCCCAGTGCCTGCTCAATCGTGGTTTCAGCGAGCCGTCCGCCATCCGGCAATTTCTGCAGCCGCGGCTCAAAAATCTCGCCGACCCGTTTCTGCTGCCGAACATGGACGCCGCCATCGGACGATTGCTCCGCGCCCGCGAACAAAACGAACCGCTCGTCATCTTCGGTGATTACGACGTGGACGGCGTGACTTCCACCGCGCTGCTGCTCGAAGTCCTGCGTCCCCTCGGCTGGCGCGTGGATTTCTACCTGCCCAACCGGATGGACGAAGGTTACGGCTTGAGCGCCGACGGCGTTGAAAACTGCCTGAAAAAATATCCCATCAAGCTGCTGTTGGCGGTGGATTGCGGCTCGACGGCCGTTGAAACGATCGCTTCGCTTCGCGCTCGTGGCGTGGAGACAATTGTTCTCGACCATCATCAAGTTTCAAATCCCGCTCCGGCCGCCGTGGCGCTGGTGAATCCGCAGTTTGCGCCGGAAATCGGAAATCGGAAATCGGAAATCGGAAATTTTCAGGAACTTTGCTCCGCGGGGCTTGCATTCAAACTTGCCCACGCGCTGGTCAAGCGTGGACGTGAAATCAACCTGCCCGGTGCGGCGGAATTTGATTTGCGCCCGCTGCTGGATTTTGTCGCGCTCGGCACGATTGCCGACATTGTTCCGCTCACCGGTGAAAACCGAATCCTGGTTACCGCGGGTTTGGAGCGGCTGAACCAAACGCAGCGACCCGGACTCGTCGCGCTGAAAAAAGTCGCGCAATCGCCAGAAAAACTGTGCGCTTATGATGTCGGTTTTCAACTCGCGCCGCGTTTGAACGCCGCCGGCAGGCTCGAATCCGCCGAAGAATCGCTGCGCCTGCTCCTGGCGCGCGACTTGGCCGAGGCGGCGCCCATCGCCCAAAATCTGGACTCGCGCAACCGCGAGCGGCAGAAAATCGAACGCGGCATCGTCGAGGAAGTCACCGGCGTGGTGCGTTCAAAATTCAATCCGCAAACGGATTTCGTCATCGTCGAGGGGCAACTGCTCTGGCACATCGGCGTCGTGGGCATCGTTGCCTCGCGCGTGCTGCAGGAATTTTACCGCCCGACCATCATCATCGGCGGCGAAGGCGGCGAATGGCGCGGTTCCGGCCGCAGCATCGCCGGTTTCGATCTGGCCGCCGCGCTGCGTGAGTGCGACGACCTGTTGCTGCGCCACGGCGGCCACGCGATGGCGGCGGGCTTGAGCATCGCGCCGGACAAGATTGACTTGCTGCGGCAACGTTTGAATGAAATTGCCAGGCGCAGTTTGCGCCCGGAGGATTTGCAGCCGCCGTTGCGTTTGGATGCCGAAGTTGGCCTGGACGAAATCACTTTGGAATCACTCGCCGAATTGGATCGTTTGAAGCCGACCGGGCAGGGGAACCCGGCGGTGCAATTTTGCGCGCGGAAACTTTCGCATCAGCGTCCGCTCCAGCGCATCGGCGCGGAGAAGCGGCACGTGAAAATGTGGGTGACGGACGGCCTGGCCACGCACGAGGCCGTCTGGTGGAATGGCGGCGAGAAATCGCTGCCAGTCGGGAAATTTGATCTGGCCTTCGCGCCGCAGGTCAATGAATTTAACGGCAACCGCACGTTGCAATTGAAAGTTTTGGATTGGCAATCGGCCCAATCGCCCTGATTTTTAAGTCAAATGAACGCTGCCATTCTTGTCGCCGCCGGCAAAGGCACCCGCATGGGGGCCGGCGTGGATAAACTGTTTCTCGAAGTGGCCGGCCGCCCGGTCGTGGCGCACACGTGGCGGCGGTTCGACGATGCAAAGTGCATCGGTGAAATCATTCTGGTCGTGCGCAAAGGAAGGCAAAAGAAGTTCGAGGAGCTGGCGGCGAAGTTCCGTTTCCGAAAACCGTTCCGCATTGTCGTCGGCGGCGCGGAGCGGCAGGATTCGGTCTGGAACGGTCTGGAGGCGCTCTCGCCTGCGTCGGAGGTCGTGGCGATCCAGGATGCGGCGCGGCCCTGCACGAGCGTGGAGTTGATTGCGGCGACAATTGAAGCCGCGCGCGAAACCGGCGCGGCGGTCGCGGCGCAGCCGGTGACGGACACCATCAAGGAATCCGCCGACGGCAGGCTGATTGAGCGGACGCTGGATCGTTCGAAATTGTGGGCGGTGCAGACGCCGCAGACGTTTCGCGTCGGGGTCATCCGCCGCGCGATTTCGGCGGCCCGGCAAAAAAAGCTGGTGTTCACGGACGACACGGCGGCATGCGAGTTGATTGGCCAGCCGGTCCGGCTCGTCTCGTGCGTGACTCCGAATCCCAAGGTGACTGTGCCGGGTGATTTGCCATTGGTCGAAGCCCTGCTGCGAAATGTTTAACGCAAGGGCGCAAAGGCGGTAAGAGCGCAAAAAGAAAGGGAACTTGAATTCCTTGTGTCTTTGCGTTTTTGAGTCTTTGCGTTAAGATTTCCCGATTATGAAACGACGTTTGATTTTTGGCGTGGTGGCGGCCGCGCTCTTGTTGAACCTGATTCTCGGCGCGGCGCTTTATTTAAGCTCGGCGCGCGCGGCGGGGCAAAAGGACTCGGTGGACGCCAACCTGGAGTTGTTCGCCAATGTGCTGCAAAAGGTCCGCGCGGAATACGTGGACGGCACGAACCTGACCTATCGCAAACTGACTTACTCGGCCATCAAGGGCATGGTCAACTCGCTCGACCCGCACAGCGAATTCCTCGACGCGCAGGATTACCAGCAGTTGCAGGACGACACGGAGGGACAGTTCGGCGGACTCGGCCTCAACGTCACTATGAAGGATGGTTACGTCACCGTCATCGCGCCGATGGAGGACACGCCGGGGTTCCGCGCGGGCATCCTGACCGGCGACCGCATCGTGAAGGTGGACGGCAAGAGTGTGGAAAAGAAGTCACTAGGCGAAGTGGTGAAGCAGCTTCGCGGCGAACCGGGCACGGCTGTGACGGTGACCATCCAGCGTCCCGCGACCGGCAATGAAAGGAATTTGACGCTCACCCGCGCCATCATCCAGATGGACATGGTCAAGGACATCAACGGCAAAAAGAAGTTTCCGCTCGGCGCGGACAAGATCGGCTACATCCGCATCACGGAATTCGGCGACAAAACCAGCGACGAACTCGAAGCAGCACTCGGCAAGCTCAAATCACAGGGCATGAAAGCGTTGATTCTGGATTTGCGCCTGAACCCCGGCGGCTTGCTCGACGAGGCGGTGAACGTTTGCGAAAAATTCCTGCCGCGCGGCCAACTGGTGGTTTCCACCGAGGGCCGCGACCCGTCGCAAAATTCCATCCGTCGCGCCGGGGGCGGGGGCGATGAGTTGAAGGGCGAACCGGTCGTCATCCTCGTCGATCTCGGCAGCGCCAGCGCGTCGGAAATTGTCACCGGCTGTTTGCAGGATTTGCACCGCGCGGTGATTCTGGGCGAGAAAACATTTGGCAAAGGCTCCGTCCAAAGCATCTTCCCGCTCGACAACATTGGAGCGCTCAAGCTGACCGTCGCCAAATATTACACGCCCAGCCACCGCGTCATTCACGAGCACGGCATCGAGCCGGACATTGTCGTGCCGATGACCGAGGAACAGGAGGCTGCGCTTCTGCTGACGCGCCTGCCCGGCGGGGTGGAGTCACTGGATGCGGACAAACGCGTTCGTGTCGCGCAAATTCACGACGTGCAGCTTGAACGCGCCGAGGACTTGCTCAAGGGCATTTTGCTTTACAGCGAATTTTCAAAACCGGAAAAAGTCGCGTCAAAACAAAATGACCCTGCTAGCAATTGAAACCTCCTGCGATGAGACCAGCGCCGCCGTGGTGCGCGCCGGAAAAATCCTGTCCAACACCGTTTCGTCGCAGATTGCATTGCACGCCGAATATGGCGGCGTGGTGCCGGAACTCGCCGCGCGCGAGCATCTGAAGAATCTTTTGCCCGTCGCCCGCACCGCCTTGGGCGAAGCGGGCATCAAGGTGGAACAGCTTGATGCCGTTGCCGCCACGCAGGGGCCGGGTCTGCCGATGGCGCTGCTGGTCGGGCTCAAGGCCGCGCAAGCCGTCGCGTTTGCCTTGCGCAAACCGTTCGTCGGCGTTCATCACCACGAGGCGCATTTGTATTCGCCGTGGATTTCCGGTAATCCGCCAGTCGCCGACTTTTCACAATTTCAGCCGAACGTGTCGCTCATCGTCAGCGGCGGGCATACGATGCTCGTGCTGGTGGAAAGTGAATTGAAACATCGCGTGCTCGGCTCGACGGTGGACGATGCCGCCGGCGAATGTTTCGACAAGACCGGCAAGATGATGGGCCTCGCGTATCCCGCCGGGCCGGAAATGGACCGGCTGTCCGAGTCGGGGAATCCCAAGGCGTTCGACTTCCCTCGCCCGCTGCTTCATGACGCCAGCGACGACTTCAGTTTCAGCGGGCTGAAGACCTCCGTCCGCTATTTTTTGCGGGACAACGCGAAGTTGCTGGATGATTCTCAAAAAATCCGCGACCTCTGCGCCAGCATTCAGGCAGCCATCGTGGAAGTGCTCGTTGCCAAAACCATCCGCGCAGCCAGAAGAAACGGCGTCCGCTGCGTCACCGCGTCCGGCGGCGTTATTTGCAACCGCGCCTTGCGCCACGAACTCGCGCTCGCGTGCAAAAGAAACGGCTTCACGCTTCATCTCGCGGACAAATCCCTTTGCACCGACAACGCCGCGATGATTGGCATCCTTGCCGAACGAAAATTGGCGCATAAAGTTCCCAGCACCGCCCTCGACGAGGACATCAAACCCGGCTGGGTGCTCGGATCGCCCGTCTTCGGCACGACGAGTTAATCCGTTTTCGCGCCGGATCGGAGAACGGCGCTCCAAAAACATGCCCGACCGTTTGCCCATTTACGACATCGAGAGCGACATCATCGCGCGCCTGAAGGCCCAGCGACGGCTGATTTTGTCCGCGCCGACCGGTTCCGGCAAATCCACGCAGGTGCCGCAGATGCTTTTGCGCCACGGGATGCTCGGCAACGGGCAGGTGGTGATTCTCCAGCCGCGCCGTCTGGCCACCCGCCTGCTCGCCGCGCGCGTTGCGCAGGAACTGGGCGTCCCCCTCGGCCAGGAAGTCGGCTACCAGATCCGTTTTGAGAATGTCACATCGGCGAAAACCAAAATCCGCTTCGTCACCGAGGGCGTCCTGTTGCGGCAAATGATCGACGATCCGCAATTGAAGGGCGTTTCCGTCCTCATCTTCGATGAATTTCACGAGCGGCATCTTTACGGCGACATCACGCTGGCGCGCTAGCTCGATTTGCAGGAACAGCATCGACCGGATTTGAGCCTCGTCGTCATGTCTGCGACGCTGAACGCCGAGTTATTGGGCGATTACCTGAAGCTCTGTGCCACTCTTTCATCCGAAGGCCGGGTTTATCCGGTGGAAATGTCTTATGCCACGCAGCCGAGTTACAACGACAAGCGTCCCGTCTGGGAACAGGCCGCCGAAGCATTCAGTTATTACGTTCAATCCGGCGGCGAGGGCGACGTGCTGGTTTTCATGCCCGGCGGATTTGAAATATCCCAGACGCTTGAGGCCATCCGCCACGCGCCGGGGTCGAAAGGTTTCATTTTATTGCCGCTTCACGGCGAACTTGAGCCTCGGGCGCAGGACGCGGCAGTCGCCCGCTACGAGCAACGCAAGGTCGTCGTTGCCACCAATGTGGCGGAAACCTCGCTGACGATTGACGGCGTGCGGCTGGTGATTGATTCCGGCCTCGCGCGGATTCCCCGTTACGACGCCAACCGCGGCATCAACACACTGTTGATTGACAAAATCTCGCAGGCGACCGCCGACCCGCGCGGGGGCCGCGCGGGCCGCACCGCACCGGGCGTTTGCATGAGGCTTTGGTCGCGCGACGAACATTCCCATCGCCCCGCGCAGGAATCGCCCGAAATCAAACGGCTCGATCTGGCTGAAGTCGTGCTGACGTTGAAGGCCGCCGGTGTGGAAGACTTGAGAAAATTCCGCTGGCTGGAAAAGCCCGACGACATCTTCCTTGCTCACGCCGAGGAATTGTTGTTGGACTTGGGCGCGTTGAAGCCCGTCTCTCAACACTCACCCCTCAACACTCAACTCACTCCCATCGGCCGCAAGATGCTGGCCTTTCCGCTCCATCCACGTTACGCGCGGATGCTGCTGGCCGCCCAGGAATTCGGTTGTGTCCATCAAGCCTGCCTTGTGGCCGCGCTCACGCAGGGGCGCGACCTCCTGTTGCGCAACGTGGACAAGACCACCAGCCAGTTTCGCGAGGATTTGCTTGGCGAAAAGGCCACGTCCGACTTCTGGATTCTCATGCGCGCGTGGAATTATGCCGCGCAAAATCTGTTTCGTCTCGATGCCTGCCGCAAGCTCGGCATTCACGCCGTCACGGCCCGGCAGGTCGGCCCGCTGCTGGAACAATTTCTTCGCATTGCGAAGAGCGAAGGCCTCGACACCAAACCCCGCGAGGTGAAGGACGAGGCTTTGCAGAAATGCATCCTCATTGGTTTCAGCGATCGCGTGGCGCGACGGCTGGATCAAGGCACGTTGCGTTGCGAACTCGTCCATAACCGCCGCGGTGTGCTTGCGCGCGAAAGCGTGGTCGGCCACAGCGAACTCATCGTGGTTGCCGAAGTCCGCGAGGTGGAGGGCAGGGAAGTGAACACGATTCTCTCCCTTGCCACGGCGATTGATGCCGCCTGGTTGCGCGAGTTTTTCCCCGGCGACATCGAATCCGACCTGCACGTGCAATTCGATGCGCAGCAAAAACGCGTCGTTGCCGCCGAGTTGCTGAAGTTTCGCGGACTCGCGCTGTCCGCCAAACGCGTTGACCCACCGCCCGCCGACGCCGCGGCAAGGATTCTTGCCGATGAAATCATCGCCGGGCGGCTGCCGCTACCCAGTTGGGACCATTCCGTGGAGCAATGGCTCGCGCGGCTGGACTTTCTGTGCACGAATTGTCCCGAATTGCAATTGCCGCCCTTCACCGACGACGACAAGACGCATGTCATCGGCCAGTTTTGCCTCGGCGCGGTCAGTTACAAGGACATCAAGGAGCGCGAAGTGAAGCCGGTCGTCATGTCGTGGCTCTCGGCGGCGCAAAAGGAACTGCTCGACAAGCACGCGCCCGAAAGATTGTCGCTGCCGAATGACCGGACGCCGAAGGTGGTCTATGAAAAAGGCAAATCGCCTTTCATTTCGCTGCGGATACAGGAGCTTTACGATGTGAACCAGACTCCGAAGATTGCGATGGGCCGGGTTCCGGTGACCGTTCACATCTTGACGCCGGGGATGAAGCCGATCCAGGTGACGCAGGACATGCCGAACTTCTGGCGTGAACATTATCCAAAGATAAAATCCGAGCTTCAGCGAAAATACCCAAAACATTTCTGGCGATGAAGGGGCGCAAGTGTTCTCCTAACCTTAATCTTGTTCTTAATCGTAATCGTTGAGCGGAGTGGATTAAGATTATGATGACTATTATGATTAGAACGCTATCGGGGACGCAGGCTGATTGACGGGCGGACTCGTTCGGCCTACGCTTAATTGCGAACAAGACACGCCACAAAACATTTTAAGCCATGAACAAAGATGCTCTTCCCGGTTTATCCACCGATCCGCGCGCTTATCTGGCCGTCGAGCGAACGTTTCTGGCCTGGATTCGGACGGGAGTCTCGCTCATGGGGTTCGGTTTTGTGATCGCGCGATTCGGACTGTTTCTGCGCGAACTGGCGTTCCAAAAACAAGCGGTCAATGACCCGCACGCCGGTCTTTCATTGCCGGCGGGCATTACACTCATTGCCATCGGCATCATTGTCACCATCGTCGCCGCCATACGCTATCGCCGCCGCATTCATGCGCTCGACCGGGGCGAATTCCGGCAAACCTTCGACACGGGATTTGTCATTCTGGTCGCGGGGTTGCTGGCGCTGATTGGTCTGTCGGTGGCGATTTATCTGGCGGCTTTGTTGTAACCATGAGTGAGCCGACCGACGCTATTTCGCAGCTTTGTCCGAACTGCGGCCTGTGCTGCAACGGTGTGTTGTTCGCCGACGTGGAATTGCAGAAGGGCGACTCCGCCGGTCGATTGACTGACCTCGGAATGTCCGTCAACAAGAAGGGGATGAAGCGTGCGTTCGTCCAGCCATGCAAGTGTTTCGACGGGAAGCTCTGTGAAATTTACGACGACCGCCCGAAGCGCTGCGCGACGTTCGAATGCGGCCTGCTCAAGCGCGTCCAATCGGGCGCGATGCCCGCGCCCGCCGCCTTGAAACGCATCGCCGACACGAAAAAGCTCGTGGAAAAAGTGCGCCAACTGCTCCGCCGCCTCGGCGACGATGACGAACAACTGGCTTTGACCAAGCGTTACAGCCGGATGATGGCCAAACCGATTGATTTGTCCGCTGACGAAGACGCCGGCGAGGCGCGCGGCGAATTGATGATGGCCGTGAACGATTTGATGCACGTCCTCCAGCGCGAGTTTTTGAAGTGATTGCGGAAAATCAGACTGGGGGAAGAGGGTAGCGGTTTTCAAATTCAACCGACTTTTGAGGACAAGCCAAGGTGTTGAATAATCCGCTTTCCAACGGCAATGCTGGGACGTTCAATCAGGCGATACCAGAACCCGCCGAATGGCATTATGACAAACCAGGAAATAACACAGAGCCAGAATCGCAGGAAGAGATGATGATTGGTGGCGGGAAAAAAAGTGACCACACAGACGTTCAATGCCACAAGCATTGGCTGGTGCAACAGGTAGATGCTATAGCTCCAATTGCCGGTGAGGCGCAGGTGATTCAAAAGGAAATTGGGGATGCGAATTGTCGGCCTGATTCCGCTCAAAAGCTTGCTGATGGCTATCGCAGTTACCACTGCAAACAGCAAGAATCTGAAGGGTTCCAACGGCCTTACAAAATAGCAAAAGAAGGCCAGTGCGAACCACGATATCAGCGAAGCCTTTGCCATCGGAAATGGCTGCTTGTTCAAGTAGGCGTCGGCGATAAATGCGCCGAGCGCCCAACTGAACCAAAAAGCCAGCGGCGACATCCCAAGCCAGTAATCGTAATGCCCTATTGCGAAGGCGATCGGCCTGAGCGAGGGGTAGATGACGAGGGTGGAAGTTGCCCCGGCCACGCAATCAAACAACAACTGGCAAACCAGGAGCATGAACAGCGTTTTTCGCCAGCCAAAATTGTTGACCAGCATCAGCAACACCGGATACAGCAGATACAACTGCACTTCGACGGCAATGCTCCAAAAGGAAGGGTTGATACCAAAATTTGTGTCCGGACTGAAATTATGGATGAGCAGCAAATGGCTGGCCACCTGAAGCCGGCCGGCATCTCCCACGCCGAAGAATATTTTGATCGTTTCAGGCAGAAATAGTGCGAGCAAAAGCACAGCCAGGAGATACGGGGGATAGATCCGGAAGAAGCGCCTGGCAAAAAACCCGCCCCATTTGCGGCTTTGCTGGTAGCTCATGTGGATGCAAAACCCGCTGACCACAAAAAAGATCGGGACCCCGGCATCGCCTATGCAAGCCGGGATCGGTAGAAGGGCAAGAAGGGACGGTGCGATGGAGAAATCCCGAACCAAGCCGTTCCAGGGAAATTTGATTCCGAATATCGTGGCCAGACAGTGAAACAAGAAGACTGCAAGGATTGCCACACCGCGAAGGTGATCAAGGAAATCCACATGATTCTTGGACTCTTTCAAAATAAAAGCGCCAGCCTGATATTTTTATTCATGTGCCTATGACAACAGGGGCTTTGGCCATCATGGGCTGCTTCCAGATATGCGGGCAATTTCACCAGATTGGGCAGGACGTCTGGCTGAATTGATTTGAACGCATCCTGAAAACTACACCGCAACGGTCATCCCGATGTCACTGGCCAGTTTGGCGGCGGATTCGGTGTAAATC
>Ga0265338_10011588_pt1 | contig 10165 bp, 8 predicted proteins | sample 42126metaG_FD_193579 | JGI IMG/M metagenome (GOLD analysis project Ga0265338, IMG submission 193579) | Rhizosphere microbial communities from Carex aquatilis grown in University of Washington, Seatle, WA, United States - 4-21-26 metaG | ecosystem: Host-associated > Plants > Roots > Rhizosphere >... | reverse complement strand
CCCGACGTGACCGTCATCTGCGTGCCCACCCCGCTGAGCGAGTCCGACGGCCCCGACCTGACCGCGGTCAAGGCGGCCACCGAAACAGCCGCGAAGCTACTCAAGGCAGGCGGCCTGGTCGTGCTTGAGTCGACCACGTACCCCGGCACCACCGACGAGATCGTCCGCCCGCTGCTGGAGAAGTCCTCCGGCCTGATGGCCGGCATCGACTTCCACCTGGCGTTCTCCCCGGAGCGGATCGACCCGGGCAACGAGAACTACGGCATCCGCAACACCCCCAAGGTGGTCGGCGGGATCACCCCGGCCTGCACCGACGCCGCGGCGGCGTTCTACGGCCAGGTGTGTGACACGGTGGTCAAGGCGAAGACCGCCCGCGAGGCCGAGATGGCCAAGCTGCTGGAGAACACGTACAGGCACGTCAACATCGCGCTGGTCAACGAGATGGCGATCTTCTGCCACGAGCTGGGCGTGGACCTGTGGGACGCGATCCGCTGCGCCGCCACCAAGCCGTTCGGCTTCCAGGCGTTCTACCCCGGCCCCGGGGTCGGCGGCCACTGCATCCCGATCGACCCGAACTACCTGTCCTACAAGGTCCGGGCCGAGCTCAAGCACCCGTTCCGGTTCGTCGAGCTGGCCCAGGAGATCAACTCCCGGATGCCCGGCTACGTCGTCGACCGGGCGGCCGAGCTGCTCAACACCGACGCCAAGCCGCTCAACGGGGCCCGGGTGCTGCTGCTCGGCGTCACCTACAAGCGGGACATCGCCGACCAGCGGGAGAGCCCGGCCCGGCCGATCGCCCGCAAGCTGCTGCAGCGGGGCGCGGTGCTGAGCTACCACGACCCCTTCGTGGACGGCTGGCAGGTCGACGGCCAGGACATCCGCAAGGCCGGCAGCCCAGCGGACCAGGCCGACCTGACGATCCTGCTGCAGGCGCACAGCGAGTACGACCTGGACGCCATCGCCGCGTCCGCGCACCTGCTGTTCGACACCCGTGGCAAGATTTCCGGGGACTCGGTCTTCCCCCTGTAAGGCTCGCTAGGAGGCGTCATCATGCGCGTCGTCGTCTGCACGGTCGTGCATCACCCGGCCGACGCCCGCGTCTTCTACCGCGAGGTCCACGCGATCCTGGACGCCGGCCACGACGTCACGTACATCGCGCCGCACGGAGAGTCAGCCCCACCCGTTCGCTATGAAAACACGGATCAGCCCGAACGGGTGCGCGGAACCCTCACCACCGTCACCATTCCCCGCGCGGTCGGCCGGCGGCGGCTGGGCGCGCTGCGGGCGGCCCGGCGGGCGATGGCCCAGCACGCGGCCGGGGCGGACCTGCTGCTGGTGCACGACCCCGAGCTGCTGCTGGCGCTGCCGCCGCGCCGCGGCCGGCCGCCGGTCGTGTGGGACGTGCACGAGGACACCGCCGCCGCGCTGACCACCAAGGCCTGGCTGCCGACGTGGCTGCGCCCGGTGGCGGCGGGCGGGGTGACCGCGGCCGAGCGGCTGGCCGAGCGAAGGCTGCACCTGATCCTGGCCGAGCACGGGTACCGGGACCGCTTCGCGGGCGACCACCCGGTGGTGCCCAATACCACCACCGTCCCGGCGACGGCGGCGCCGCCGTCAGGGCCGCGCCGGGTGGTCTACGTCGGCTGGCTGTCCCCGGACCGCGGCTCGGCCGAGATGGTGGAGCTCGGACGGCTGCTGCGGCCGCACGGCATCGCGGTGGAGCTGATCGGCCAGGCCGACCCGGCCGCCCGCGCGCACATCGGGGCGGGCGGCGACGCGGTGCACTGGCACGGCTTCGTGCCCAACGCCGACGCGCTGAAGCTGGTCGAGGGCTCCCTGGCGGGCCTGTCGCTGCTACAGGACGAGGAGAACTTCCGGCACTCGATGCCGACCAAGGTGGCCGAGTACATGGCCCGCGGCGTCCCGGTGGTGACCACCCCGCTGCCGCTCGCGGTCGACCTGGTCGAGGCGGCCGAGGGCGGCTTCGTCGTCCCGTTCAACGACCCCGCGGCCGCCCGCGACGCCATCCTGCGGCTGGACGCCGACCCCGACCTGCGGGTGAAGACGGGGCTGCGCGGCCACGAGTACGCCCTCGCCCACCTGTCCTGGCCGCCGCACGCGGACGCCTTCGTCGCCCAGCTCGAGGCCTGGGCCCGCCAACGATGATGAGACCCGGCTGGTCAGAAGGCGATGCCCAGCGTCATGGACGCGACCATGCTGACCGGGATGGCCAGCGGGGTGGACCGGCCGCGGCTGACCACCAGGAACCGGGCGCTTTGCGGGAATGAGGCGGTGCTCGCGCTGACGGCCACGCACACGATCATCGTGTTCCCGGACGGGCTCACCCACAGCACGGCCATCTCGGCTTGGCTGTTTTCCTTGCGCGGCGGGATCACCGCCTGCACCCGGTAGACCGGCGTCAGCTTGTCGTCGGCGGTGCCCGCGCCCAGCGGGAAGGTTCCGAAGTCGACGTCCCCGGGGGTGGCATACGGCGAGGTGTAGCTCAGGCCGGTGATCGACTTACCGTCGGCGGTGACCTGCGGGGGCCAGTCGTTGAGGGTGAAGCCGCCCCCGCGGCCGTTGCCGTTCGTGGACAGCGGCCCGGACCACAAGACGGTGCTGTCCGCCAGCAGGCTGCCGCTGGCCGGCCCGGTGAGGTCCAGCTTGCGCACCGTCCCGGTCACCGGGCCCGATCCCCCGCTCGAGGTGGCGACCGCCAGCGCCCGGTCCCCGTCGATCCAGGTGAGGCCGGTTGCCCCGAGCGGCACGGCGTCCTGCCAGATGGTCCGCGCGGTGGTCAGCCTGACGTCCGGGTCGTCGGCGGTCCAGCTGTGCAGCAGCCGCCCGGTGGCGACCGAGAAGACCTTGACCTCGATCCAGTTCTGCGGCTTGCTGGCCGCGGCCACGGCCGGGACGTCGGCCACCGCCAGCTCCTGGCCGGAGGCCGACAGCGCGCTGGCGTAGATCTGCCCGGGTGCGGGGGCGGCGTTGACGACCAGGGCGGCGGTCCACGACCACGGCTTGACCGGCAGCCTGGTCAGCCGGACGCGATCCGGGCCGGCGTTGCCCGGGGTGATGACTAGCTTGTACCAGCTGCCGGTCACCGTGCCGTGGTCGTTCTGGAACCGCTCGGCGGGGGAAACCGCCAGCACCGCGAACGTCCGGTCGTCCGCGGCCGCGGTTACGCTCTGGAAGATGGTGTTGGCGGGCGGGGTGAAGGTCGCCAGCGTCTCACCGGTGACCGAGTCAGCCACCACGACGGCGTACTGGAACGCGTCGAGCGAGGTCGACTTCTTCGGCGGGAGCTGCTTGAGCGCCACGTAGTAGCGGGGCACGCCAGCGGGCAGTGACCCGGCCGGCCCTGACGTGGCGGTGGCGGGGCCGGCCGGTGCCCCGCTCCCGCCGGGCAGGTTCCTGACCAGCACCAGCGAGATCGCGACGGCGGTGATGACGGCGGCCGCGGTAAGCGGGGCCGCCCATGACCGCCAGCGGCGCCCTGGGCCTCGGGCCGGGCTGCCCGTGCCCGCGCGGCCACCCGCGCCCTGCCCCCGCTGGCCCAGCTCAAGGGGCGGCGCGTCGTTGACAGTGGCGGCGATGGCCCGCATGGCCGCGCGGGCCCGGTCCTCGGTGGCGTTCACGATTCCTCCTGCAGCATGCGGGCGAGGGCGGCGACCGCGCGGGACGTGGTGGACTTGACCGTGCCCCGGCTGACGCCCATCGCGCGGGCGATCTCGGCCTCGGACAGGTCGGCGTAGTAGCGCATCACCAGGGCCTCGCGCTGCCGGCCGGGCAGCGCCCGGATCGCGGCCAGCACCGCCTGGTGCTGCTCGCTCACCAGGGCGGCCGCCTCAGCCGACTCGACCGCGTCGCCGGCCAGGGCGACCGCCGCCAGGTGCCGCGGCCTGCCGCGGGCCCGCAGCACGCTCCGGCAGCCGTTGAGCACCGCCGAGCGGACGTAGCCGAGCGCCTTGGCCGGGTCGCTGAGCCGGCCCCAGTGCCGGTACAGGCCGAGGAACGCGTCCTGCACCACGTCCTCGGCGGCGGTGCGCTCGCCCAGCATGACGATCGCGAGGCGGATGAGGCCGACCGCGTGCGCCTGGTAGAGCTCGGTGACCCCGGCCGCCGCCGGGCCGCCGTCGCCTGGCCCGGGTGCGCCGTCGCCTGGTGTCAGCGGCGGCCGGTTCGACGTGTCCATGATGTCCACGAAGCAGAGACGGGATTCACCCGGGCAGGTTGCCTGCCCGGGGCGGAAAGTTCACCCGGCACGGTCGGCTGGCGGGCACTGTCAGTTCGCGCTGTTAGCTGGCGGGCAGGTCGAGGAACGCGCCGACCGCGAACATCTGCCGCATCTGCGCCAGCTTCTCGTCGACCTCGCTCTTCTGCCGGGTCAGCTCGTCCAGTTCCTTCTGGATGGCGGCCCGGCGCTTGTCCGCGTCCGCCTCCAGTCCGGCCATGATCTGCTTGCCCTCGTCCTTGGCCTGGGCGATGACCAGGTCGGACTTGCGGCGCGCGTCGGTGATCTCCTTCTTGGCGTCCGCCTCGGCGTCCCGCCGCGCCTGGGCCGCCCGGGCGAGCGCGTCGGCCGCCCGCTTCTCGGCGTCGGTCGCCCGCCGCTCGGCCTCCTCGACTAGCTTGCGGGTGGCTTCCTGGGCGTCGGCCAGCCGCTCGGCCTCCAGCCGGTCCGCCTCCGCGCGGCGGTCCGCCAGCTCGAGTTCCAGGTCGGACTCGGCCTGGGTGCGCAGTGCCTCCGACTGCTCGAGCAGGAACTGCTCGCGGCGGCGGATCTCGTCCGCCTCACGGCGGGCGGCCCGCACGATGTCCTCGCGTTCCCGCTCGGCCGCGGCCCGCACCTTGGCCGCCTCCCGCTCGGCTTCCGCGCGGGAGCTGGCCTTCTCGAACTCGGCCGAGGTGCGCAGCCCGGCCGCGTAGGACTCGGCGGCGGCCCTGATCCTGCTCGCGTCGTGCTCGGCGGCGGCCGTGATCTTGCTCGCGTCGCGCTCGGCGGCGGCCGCGGCCGCCCGCACCTGCTCGGCGATGTCCCGCATGGCCGCCTGCAGGAGCTGCTCGATGCGCTCAGCCCCGGGCCGCGGGCCCAGATTGGTCCGCGGGCCAAGGTCCGGCCGCGACCACAGGTCGGGTTGCGGCGCCTGGTCGGGGCGCGGCGCCTGGTCGGGGCGTGGCCCCGGATCGGGGCGAGGCCCCGAGCGCGGGCCCGGGCCGGGGGCGCCCGGCCGAGGGTAAGCGCCGGACGGAGGCTGGGAAGGCGCCGCCTGCGGGGGCCCGGGGGCCGGCCGGAAGCTGGGACGCGGCCGGCCGGGGTCGGCATCGGCGTCGGCGTCGGGAGCGGCGGCCGGGCGTGCGGCGAAGCCGGCTCGGGGCGGCGGCCCAGGCCGGGTCGGGCGCTGGTAACCCTGCGGCGGCAAACGTACTCCCTTCCCGAGGAGATACTACCTGGGGTCTCGCCTGGCCACCGGCCTTGCGCGGCAGGCGGCGACCGCCCGGCGCCGGGCTGGGCCGACCGCCCGGGCGCGCTGTCGCAGATGGCCGCGCCGCGCCAGTTGCCCCGCTAGGATCATTGGCGTGAATCCGCGACTGGTCCTGGCGCGCCTGCGCCGCCTCGCCGGTGAGCACAAGCTGTTCACCGGGGCGCTGGCGGCGGGCGCGGTGCTGCGGCTGCTGGCGATGGTCGGCTACCCGGGCGCACTGTGGTTCGCGGGCGACTCCTACGTCTACCTGGGGGCCGCGCTGCGGCCGCAGCCGAACCTGTCCAAGTCGACCGGGTACTCGCTGTTCCTCCGCCTGCTGCTGCCGTTCCACTCGCTGACGCTGGTCACCACCCTGCAGCACCTGATGGGGCTGGCGGTCGGGGTGATGCTGTACGTCCTGCTGCGCCGCAACGGCGTGGCCAAGACCTGGTCGGCCATTGCCACTCTGCCGGTGCTACTCGACGGCTACATCATCGAGGACGAGCACCTGATCATGGCGGAGACCGTCTTCACCTTCTGCCTGATGGTGGCGATGGTGCTGCTGCTGTGGCGGCCGGAGCGGGTCCGCTGGTGGGCGGCCGTGCTGGCCGGGCTGCTTGTCGGCTACGCGGTGATCGTCCGCACCCAGGGCGCGGTCATGATCGGTGTCCTGCCGCTGTTCCTGCTGCTGCGCGGCTGGTCCTGGAAGACGCTGCGCGGCTGGGCGGTGGCGATCGTGTTCGCGGTGGCCTCGCTGATCCCGGTCGGCGGCTACGCGGCCTGGTTCCACGCGCGCACCGGGCACTACAACATGACCATGTCGACCGGGTTCTACCTGTGGGGCCGGGTCTCCTCGTTCGCCGACTGCGCGCGGATCAAGCCGGCCGGCGACCTGGCCAAGGTCTGCCCGACCGAGCCGCTCGCGGACCGGACGCCGCCCGGCAACTTCATCTGGCATGCTGCCCAGACGCACCAGAACCTGGACTCCGTCGGCGGACCGGTCAGCGTCAAGGGCAACCAGTTGCTGACCCAGTTCGCCGAGCACGCGGTCGAGGCGCAGCCGCTGGACTACCTGAAGACGGTGTTCTTCAACACCATGCTGTCGTTCGGCTTCCCCCGGATCGCCTACCCCGGGGCCGGGACGACCTACTACTACAGCTTCCACCTGCACTACAAGACGGCCAAGTACAACCTGCTGCCACCGGACAACCACGTCTGGATCAAGGGCGGCACCGCCTACCAGGACTGGCTCAGCTACGGCGGCCAGGCCCCCGGCGTGGTGCACCGGGTGGCCGCGATCCCGATCCTGGTCTACCAGCGGGTGGTGTACACCTACGGCCCGCTGCTCGCGCTCATCTTCCTGGTCGGCCTGGGCGGCGTGCTGTCGGTGACGGCCCGGCGCAAGCCCGGGGCGGACCGCGGCTCGTGGCGGCGGCCCGGCGCCGCGCTGCGCTCGGTCCAGCTCAGCTCGGTCCGGCTGCGCTGGGCGCGGCGGGGCACCACCATGCTGCCCTGGGTGACCGCGGTGGCGCTGATCGTGTTCCCGACCGCGATCGCCGACTTCGACTACCGCTACCTGCTGCCCGCCATCCCGTTCGCCTGCCTGGCGGCCGGCCTGGCGTTCGCCCCGCGGCGGGCCGTACCGGAGGTCCCGGACACCCCGGCCGCCCCCGCCCCGGTCGAGTCCACCGTCCCCGACCAGGTGGCCTGACCCGGGCTCAGCCGTCTCCCGCGCCACCCGTCTCCCGCGCCCCGGGCCTTCCGTGCCACCCGCCCAAGCTCCCTCCGTCCCCCGGCCGCCTTCCCCGCGCGTGCCTAGGCCCTCACCCTCACCCGGGCCGTGAGCCCCAGATCCCGCCCCGCGCGATGGTTGGAGGATTGGGCCGGTCCTGACCGGCCCAATCCTCCAACCATGCTGGGCGGGGCGGCCGCGCCTGCTACCTTGTGGCCGGGTTGAGCGAAACCGGCCAAACGTCCGTGTCTACTGGTGACGAGATTCGCCGACGGCGGTAACGGAGGTGGGTGCTGGTGGGTTGCGGGTCGAAGCTTCATAGACCACCGTGGGATAGATCTGCCCGGGGTCTAGCACCCTGGCTGGCCTCGGCGGCCGGAAACGCTCGCCGCGGCTTAGCGCGAAGTGGGAGTTCCGGCCGGAGCGGTGATCGTGCTCAAGCTGCCTGGGGAGCCTGAGCGCGCCATCGGCCGCTGCGCCTTCGGACTGCCGCTGTGCCTGCTCATCGAGCCGGCCGAGCACCCGCTGGATCAGGTCGACTAGCCGGTCGGCGTCGTCCTGGTAGCGCTCGTAGGTCAGCGTCGCCCATTGTCGCCCGATCAGGGCGACCAGTACCGCGCAGGAGTTCACCGCGTCCTCGATCGCCTCGGCGAAGTCCGTTCCCGCCTCGATCGAGTCCAGGTCGATGAAAACGGGCACTTCAGGCAGGCGCTGTGTCAGCTGGAGTTGCAGCGTCCGGGCGTAAGGGCCGGCATCCTCGCGGCGATAGCTGAGAAACACGCCCCGCGACAACGCGTCAGCCATTCCCACCCTCCGGGCGACGGCACGGGACAACGCGCGAGTCGCGGCCGGACGAAAAGGGGTAATCCGCCGAGGCCGTTGCCGGGCGCCTTTCCCGGCCTAAATCTATCGTGGTCGGGCTGGCCCTAAAGGCCGGTCGCCGACCAGTTGATCGTCTCCGGCGCGACCAGCGGGGTGCCCACCTCGAGCTGCAGGTTCTCGTGCGAGCCGAGCGGCGCGTCGCGCGGGCTGCCGTTGAACACCTGGCCGTTCACGATCACGGTGACCTTGCCGCGGGCCGGGCCCGCCTGGCCGGCCGACAGCGGCTGCCCCCACTCGTCGAAGAACTCGCCCAGCGTGTAGGTCCGCTTGACCGGCGACTCAATGTGGATGATGCCGTCGGCGGCGTGCGTGTGCAGCCAGTAGAAGCAGCGGCCGGAGTCGACGAACGGGCCGGCCGGGGTCTGGGTCGCCGCCGCGGCCGGGATGCCGATCCCGGCCGGCACCTGCCGCTGCTGCCCGTTGACGAAGATGGTCAGGTGGGTGTGGATGTGGAACAGCGTCTGCTCGCTGGTCTGGCAGCCGATCCCGTCGACCGCCTGCCCCGCCGTCGAAGCAGCGGTCCCGGCCAGCGCGGGCGCGGCCGGCACGGGCACGTTCTCCGGCCCGCCTGAGCCCGGCGACGGCGCCGCCGCCAGCCCGCCCAGGGTGGACAGCGCCTGGTAGGAGCCTGACGGCGCGGCTACGGGGGCAGAGCCGGAGCTGGAGCCGGCCACCCCGAGGCCGATCCCCAGCCCCGCGCCCGCCACCACCAGGGCGGCGCCGCCCCAGGCGGCCAGCCGCAGCCTCCGCCTGCGCCGCTCCCGCGCCAGCCGGGCCTGCTGGGCCGCCAGCCGCCTGCTCTCCCGCGTGCTGCGTTCGGACACCCGCCCCCCCATCTACGTAGTTGATACGTACTATATACGTACGGAGGTAGTAGCAAGTAGCATGAGGCGGGCGAGCACGGACGGAGGCGAAACCAGTGCGCGGCTTCGGTGACCTGGAAGCGGTCCTGATGGACCGGGTGTGGGCCCGCGGCGCGCCGGTGACCGTCCGCGACCTCTACGACGAGCTGCAGCGGGAACGGCCCATCGCCTACACCACGGTCATGTCCACCATGGACAACCTGCACCGCAAGGGCTGGCTGGCCCGGGAACGCGACGGCAAGGCCTACCGCTACACGGCGGTCGACAGCCGCGAGGAGTACAGCGCCCGGCTGATGCGCGAGGCGATGGCATCCTCCGGCGACACCGAAGCGGTCCTCAGCCACTTCATCGCCCAGATGGACGGCACCGAGTCGGCCGCGCTGCGAGCGGCGCTGGACAAGCTGGCCGGGGGCCGGCCGTGATCCCGGTGCTGGCCCTGCTCGGCTACGCCGCCTGCGCCGGCTGGCTCGCCCCGGCGCTGCTCACCCCGCTAACCAGCCGCGGCCTCAGCGTGCGGGCCGGCCTGGCCGCCTGGCTGGCGGCGATGGCGAGCGTGCTCGGGTCAGTCGTGCTCGCCGTCCAGTTTTCCCTCCGAACGGTTGCGGCTGACTGGCCTCAGCTCACCCAGGCTCTCTGCCGCTCGGTGGCCGGCGGCGCGTGCACCCCGGCGGTCTACCGCAGCGTCCTCTACCAGGCCGGCGTGGCCGGGCTCGGCCTGCTGCTGACGGCGGCCGCCCTGGTGGCGCTGTACCGCTACGGCCGCCGGGTGCGCCGCTCACGGGCGCGTACCCGGTCCCACGCGCGGGCCGCCCTGCTGGTCGGCCGCACCCTGCCGGGCGCGGGGGTCGGCCCGCGGGCGGCCGCCGCCCGGACGGTGGTGTTCGACGACCCCCGGCCCGCCGCCTACTGCGTGGCCGGCCGCCCGGCCGCGATCGTGGTCACCAGCGGCGCGCTCGCCGTCCTCGACCGGCCGCAGCTGGACGCGGTCCTCGCCCACGAGCACGCCCACCTCGCCCGCCGCCACCACGCGCTCGCCACCGTGGTCCGCGGCCTGGCGGCCGCCTTCCCGCGGGTGCCGCTGTTCGCCCGGGGCGCGGCCGAGACCGCCCGGCTGGCCGAGATGTCGGCCGACGACGACGCTGCCCGCTCGGCCGGCCGCCGCACCGTCGCCGCCGCCTTGCTCGCCCTCGCCGCCGGCCGCGCGCTCCCGGCCACCGCGGAAG
>Ga0265338_10011586_pt1 | contig 10165 bp, 6 predicted proteins | sample 42126metaG_FD_193579 | JGI IMG/M metagenome (GOLD analysis project Ga0265338, IMG submission 193579) | Rhizosphere microbial communities from Carex aquatilis grown in University of Washington, Seatle, WA, United States - 4-21-26 metaG | ecosystem: Host-associated > Plants > Roots > Rhizosphere >... | reverse complement strand
GCCTAACGTCAGCGTGGTTGTGTTGATTAACCTGCCGCGAACGGCATTATCACCATACAGCCCGGGATTGAGATAATCCAAAAGCAGCATGCCCCCGTTCAGTGTCACCAGCATGCCTTGAACTCCTGCGCTACTACCAGTGCCCCCCTGCACCGTCACCGTGCCCGCCGTTGATTTGACGGTAAAATTAGTAGGTTGGGCGCTGCTTGCGATTCTGGGATAGGCAACCAGGCCGCTTCGGGCGTCAAAGTTGGTCATCAGAATTGTGGCCTGAGAAAACGCCGCGCCCAAAGTCCCGTTGTTGTCCAAAACCAGTTTTTTTATGGTCAGAGTTTTGCCGGCCGTGGCATTTATGTTGGTAACCGCACCGCCGTTAATCGTGAGGGTTGAAGACGAGAGAAGCGGTCCAGTCGTTATAAAGTCAAGAACACCGCCCGCATTGACGGTTGTGTCACCATTCAATTGGATGCGGCTGTCCGTGGTGCTGGCAAGATTTACGATGCCAGCATTGATAATAATGGGACCGACGTTCGTGTTGTTAGTCGTCGGACTCAGCGCCAACATGCCGCTGCCGGCCTTCGTAAAGCCCGTGCCGCCCAATTGCGCGCTGTTGGTCGCGGTGACGCCGCTGGCGACCGTGATGGTCGGCGTGCCGATTAAAATCAGCGGACAACCGTTGGAAGCAGCGACATTGTAACTGCCGCTGGTGGCCGCATTGAAAGTGATGTTGGAAACGGCCACTCCGGCCGGGTCAGTGAGGGTGATCGTGCCCGCGGCGCCGTTGTTCGCGCCAATGACCGCATTATAACCCGGGAACCAAACACTATCACTCGCGCCGATGGCGCCGCCAACGCCGCTTGACCATGTGGCGTTGGTGGTTGACCAAATGCCGCTGCCGTCCGTCGGCGTAACGGGATTGGCTCCGCTGGCATCCCAAGTCGTGCTATTCCCCAAACCAACGCCGCTCAGAGTCACCGTGACTGGATTGGCGGTGGTGTTGTTAAACATCAATGCGAATTCATCGACGGTGTTCGTCCAGATGCCTGGATTGGTGAAAAGCCGCGAGGTAATGTTTGCCCCGTTCATCGCGATGCCGGAGGCCCCCAAAGTGGAACTGCTGCTGCCCAAAGCAACCTGGTTGGGCGCGGTTTTCAAAAACAGCCGAACCTGGTTGGTGTACGTTGTGCCGTCGGTCGGCGCGCCCGTGACGGTCTTGCCCTGACCCGTACTGGCGCCGGTAAACAAATCAGCCGACGCGTTCGTGTGAACCAGACCTTCAACGGTGCTCCCGGTCCAGCCACCGAACATGCCCATGTCATCCGCCAGGCTGGCCGTCCCCATCGAGTTGTACAAACCCCACTCCACAGTCTTTTGGGCCACGCCGGTAATTCCGCCCGAAGCGGCAAATTTGTAAGTCACCACCGCCGCCGAGTTCGCCTGCGACAAAACGATCGGCGTAAAGCTTTTGGTGATGAAAAACATCCGCGTGTTGGCCGGGACCGTAAAGGTCACGCTGCTGGCGGAAGCCGCATCGCCACCGGTGGCCACATTGGCGGTGACCAGATTGCCGCTGGTGTCATACGAACTCCATTGCATCTGCCCGAAGGCCATTGTGGCGGAGCAAAGTAACGACAGTAACGCGGTTGAAACGGAACCGATTGGGGAACGATGAAGGACGATTGGCTTCATAAAACGTGTAGTTTTGGGAACAGCTTGGGTGATTGTTATCCAGCAATAATAGCCAAATCCCATGACCTGCCTAGCCTGACAAATGTCAGGGCTGAAGCACTGTATTCTGCAACCAACACCCCGTTTTGTGCCCTGAAAAAACCGCGGCACCGCGGTCATTTTTCTCCGATTCCCTGCCCCGTGAATCGCGAACCCACGCGCCGGGATATCGCCTAGGTGGTTTTTGTGGAGCGGAATTTCAAAACCGCTTCAGTACGGGAGTGAACGCGCAGCCTGCTATAGATGTTTTCCAGATGCCACCGCACCGTGCCGGGACTCAACCCCAGCCGGTCCGCAATCTCCTTGTTGGGCAGTCCAGTGGCCAGTAATTCAAGTATCTTTCGCTCGCTGGGCCTGAGTTCCTCAACTCCGGCCGCGATCGTGGACGGCTGCTGAAAGGACGCGATAACCTTGCGGGCAATTTCGCGGGGCATCGGCACGCCGCCCATCCGGGCCTCGCGGACAGCGGAAACCAGCTCCGCCGGTGTGCAACGTTTCAACAGGTAGCCGCAGGCGCCCGCGCGCAACGCCGCCGAAATCCGCTCGGTGTCCTCATAGACCGTCACCATAATGATCTGGACTGTGGGCAGTATTTTTTTGATCTGCACCGTACAGTCGATGCCGGACAACTTGGGCAGCTGGATGTCCATCAGCACGACCTCCGGTTGATGTTTCGGAATGCCCACCAGCGCCTCCTCGGCCGTCGCACACGCAAATACGCACCGGCACTCGGGGTCGGTCTGGACAAAGTGCTTCAGGCTTTCCCGGATGGTCTTGCTGTCTTCGACAATGGCGACCCGGATCATATTTTCAATTCAATGGCACATACAAGCGCACGGTGGTGCCGCGCCCGCGCTGGCTGGCGATTTCAAATCGTCCGCCCATCTTTTCCAGCCGCGTCCGCATGTTGACCAGCCCGTTGCCGCTCCGGACGGCCGCGCCAGTAGCCAGTCCACGCCCGTTGTCGGCGATGGACAGTCGTAACCGGTTGCCGATCAGCCTTACCCCCAGGCGGACTTCGGTGGCGCCTGAGTGGCGGATCACATTGGTGATAGTTTCCTTGAAGGCCAGGAAAAATTCATGCCGGTGGACGGATGACACCGTCCGGTCAGGCAAATCCACCGCACCTTTCAACTGACAGGTAATATTCGCCAGTTTCAAAAGCCGGTCGGCGTACAGACAGGAATAACTGGCCAGCGACATCAGGGAATCGTGTTTGGGATTCATTGCCCATACAATTTCGTCCAGGGCCGTCACCATCTGGCGGGCGCGATCACCGATTTCCTCCAGATGTCCGCCCTGGCCGTTGCCCGGTGCGGGTGAGGAACCGGCCACCGTGGCCAACATGCTGATTTCGGTGATGCCCGAACCGAGTTCGTCGTGCAGGTCCTGGGCAATCCGGGCGCGTTCCTGCTCCATCGCCCGCTGATGCTCCACCCGCTGGCGGCTATGAATCTGGGTCGTGAGTTCGGCGGTGCGCTCCTCAACCTGTCGGTGGAGCTGCTTAATCCATAACACCGAAAGCACCAGCGCACAGACCAGCACGCCCACGGCCACCAGCAAACGCGGCAACGTCCACCAGGACGGTCTTGACAGCACCTGGATGTCCGCCGGCGAGTGCAGCAATAGATCGAAAGGCGCCACGTTGCCATCCAGCACCGGGTTTCCGCCCTGGACTGCGTACACGCCGACCAGGGCCAGCCGGCTGCCGATGGGCGGCAATGGCGGCGCGGCGTTTTTCAATTTCGCCCGCGCCATAAATCGCCACGAGCCGGTCTGGACTTCCAGCGCCTCGTTGGTGGGGGTTGCCCGCGAACTGACCAGCCATCCCTCGATCCGCACCCGGGTCGAATCGTACATGGGGCCGGGTAAATCGTCGGGCGCGAGATTTCTGGGGCTGGGCTGTGAGTCGTATCCGGTCTTGCGCGCCACCGCGCAGCGTAAATGCGGCGCGGCTCCGTTTAATTCCGGGTAGCCGACCACATCCACCAGGTCGCCGGTGTGCAATTTGATCCCCGGCTGCCGCAAAGTGAACCGCACGCCATTGGTGCCGTCCATCATGAAATAATCCCAGCCAATCATGTGCAAAATTTGCCCCGATACTTTTACCCGTTGAAATGCGTTGGCTTGCGGATCGAACAGCGTCAATTCCGCTGCGCGTTTCTTGGGCCCGGAAAATTCATCCGCCGGCGCCGGCTGGTCCACCGCGATGGAGTCCACGTACATGCGAACATGACCGAGGTCCAGTTGGTGGGTGTCCAGATTCAAGGCCACGAAGAGGCAGCCGCGCAGCCGGACCACGGCGTCCTCGTAATTTTCCAGATTCTTGAAATTAGTGCCGACCAGCCAGACGTCCACCCACAGCGCGCCTTCCGTGGTGCGCAGGGTCATTTTCGACCATTGGGGTGGATAGCCCGCCGGGCGCGGAATGGATTCCTCGACCACGCCTCTGATTTCCACCTGTTGATCGTCGAGGCTGCCATTCATCAATTGGTCCCAGGTCGGTGGCACCGGCTCCGGCAGCGTCCCCGCACCCAGACTTCTCAACCGGCTCATCCGGACCAACGGCGCAAAAGTGCCTTTGTCGGATTTGCCTTCGACTTCCAATAACTCTCCCCTTTGGGGCAAAGCCATTCCCGGCGAGGCATTGATGACAAAAACCGCGTGGGTCGTGTCCTGAACGATGAAAGCGTTATGTTCCTGAACCACACAGGTGACCACTCCCCGGATGTTTACCGGGTAGCCGCGCTGCGCCTCCGCCGGTTTCAAGCGAAGGACTTCATCCACCGTGGTCAATTCCGACAGCGCCCCAACGTTGGTTTTAATCATCCCGGCCGCCGCCGCTGCCGTCTGATCGTCCCCCCAATAGTCAATGTTCGGTTTGGAATCGGCCACGCTGGTCGCCGACGGCTCAGCGGCAACCAGCGTCGTCGCCAAAACCGCGCTCAGAAAACAACCGGCAACCGGAACCAGAACGCCAACGGGAAAGCAGAACTTCCTGCCCCGGATCCCGGTGGCAATTCGACGACACCGCATGGTCTTCTGAAATTTCACGTCTCTTCTGGAAGCACGTCACAGTGTAACGAAATCTGCACAAAAACTCAAGCAAACCTGAAACCGGCGCCTCTTGACACCCGCACCAAAAATTTACAGGCCAGCGCTGGAATCGTAGCGTCGGCGTCTTCGCCGGCGGGTAAAAGCGGCGTCCCGCCGCGTGTTTTTGGTTCGCGCACCGGGACGGTGCTTGAACTCGCAGCCGAGGCGGCTGCGCTACGGTGCGGGTGTCAGGATGCACCCACCTGAAATCCTCCGCAAAAAATTTTCTCGTCAGCGACGGAAAAAACGCCTTGAATTCAAACGAAACCATGTGTCCTGACGAAACCAACCCGGCCCGCCACCGCGAGACGCGGCGGCAATTCATCAGGAAATCCGGCATGGCCGCCGCGGTCGTGGCGGGCAGCCGCTTGCTGCAACTGCCGCTTTCCGCTCACGAAGACAGCCCGGGTGTTTCGATTGTACCTGACGCGTCGGACACGGTGGTGACGCAAGCACCAGTACAGTGGGCGGTGGAACAGTTGCGGTACGCCCTGGCCGCTCGCGGTGTCGCCACACAAATTTATCAAAGCCTCGGTCAAGCACCGCCGGCGCAGGCATGCATCCTCGTAACCGGGCGTAACTCAAAACGTTCCAAACTCATACTCGACAATCTGGGGATTTTGTTGCCGGAAACCCCCGAAGCCATGGCGCTGGCCCGGGGAAAAGTTGAATCCCGCATTGTCCTGCTGGCCAGCGGATCGGACGGACGTGGTCTCGTTTACGCCTTGCTCGAACTGGCCGACCGCGTGAAGTTCGCCGCCGACCCGGCGACGATGTTGCAGGATATAAAACCCGTCAGCGAACGGCCAGCCAACGCCGTCCGCAGCGTCGGTCGCGCGTTTGCCAGCAATGTTGAGGACATACCCTGGTTCAACGATCGGAACTTCTGGCCGTCCTACCTTACGCTGCTGGCGACGCAACGGTTCAACCGGTTCAACCTCGCCTTTGGGCTGGCCTACGATTTCACGACGGACATCCGCGATTGCTATTTTCATTTCGCCTATCCGTTTCTCCTGTCCGTGCCCGGCTACCATGTGCGCGCCGTGCCGTTGCCCGATGCCGAACGCGACGGGAACCTGGCCATGCTCCGGTTCATCAGCGACGAAACGGCCAAACGCGGCCTGCAATTTCAGCTTGGTCTCTGGACCCACGCCTGGCAGTGGACCAACAGCCCGAAGGCGAATTACACCATCGAAGGGCTTACGCCGGAAACGCAGGCGACTTACTGCCGCGACGCCCTGCGCCAGCTGCTCATCGCTTGTCCCTCCATCAGCGGCATCACCCTCCGCACCCACGGCGAAAGTGGTGTGGCCGAAGGGAACACGGCGATTTGGAAGACCATTTTGGACGGCATTGTCCAGTGCGGCCGCAGCGTCAGGATTGATCTGCACGCCAAGGGGATCGACCAGGACATTATCAACACGGCGCTGGGCACCGGCATGCCGGTGGAGGTCTCGCCCAAATTCTGGGCCGAACACATGGGCTTGCCCTACATGCAAGGCGCTATTCGGCCGCAGGAAATGCCGCCGTCAGACACGCGCGACACCGGGTTCTTCGCGCGCAGCACCGGTTCCCGCCGGTTCACGCGCTACGGTTACGCCGATCTGCTCATCGAAAACCGGCGTTATGGCGTGGTGCATCGCATCTGGCCGGGCACACAGCGGCAGTTGTTGTGGGGCGACCCCGAAATGGCGCGGGCCTACGGGCAGGTCGCAAGTTTTTGCGGCAGCAACGGCGTGGAACTGCTCGAACCGCTTTACTTCAAGGGCCGCAAAGGGTCGGGCCTGCCGGGCGGACGCGATGCCTATGCCGATGCTTCATTAAAACCCGCCGACGGTGATTACCAAAAATACAATTACACCTACCGCGTCTGGGGCCGGAGCTTGTACAATCCGGATACCGATCCGGATGGCTGGCAACGTTTGTTGCGCCGGCAGTTTGGTAAAGGTGCGGAACCCGCCGGAAGCGCGCTGGCATCGGCCGGCCGGATCCTGCCGCTGGTGACCACGGCGCATTGCCCCTCCGCAGCCAACAATATCTATTGGCCGGAGATGTACACCAACATGCCGATGGTGGATCCGAACCGGCCGCATCCTTACAGCGACACGCCCGCGCCGCGCCGCTTCGGCACCGTCAGCCCGCTCGACCCGGAATTTTTCCTGACCGTTGACGAGTTCGCCTATGAACTGCTCAAGAACGAGAGCAGCGGAAAATATTCGCCGGCCTGGGTGGCGCAACAGTTGGAGGAAGCGGCCAAACGAGCGACGGCCCGATTGCACGAGGCAAAATCGGAAGTGCGTGACGCACGCAATGCGGATTTCCGGCGGCTGGAAATTGACGTTGCGATTCAGACCGGGTTGGGCCGGTTTTTCGCGGCGAGATTCCGTGCTGGCGTGCTTTACGCCATCTACGAAAAAACCGGTCATCGCCCCGCGCTCGCAGCTTCACTCAAAGCTCAACGCGCGGCACGCGACGAATGGGCCGAACTGGCTGAAACGGCGAAAGACCCATACGTTCACGACATCACTTACGGCTACGATTATTTTATGCACGGCCATTGGCTGGACCGGTTGCCCGCCATGGACGATGATATCGCGGACATGGAAAAAATCCTGAAAAATGCGCCCGACGCCGAAATTCATGGCCGGCAGCCGGTAAAGACAGACCCGAAAATCCTCAAACAGGCCATGCGCGCGGTCTTCGCGAAATCGAAACCGAATGACAAACCACCGTTCGCAGACCTGCACGAACCGGCACCTTCATTCCAGCGCGGCCAACCATTGACCATCCTGGCTCACGCACCGAATACCGGTAACCCCGCCCGGATTGCCGGTCTACGTCTGCGTTACCGACACATCAATCAGGGTGAAGTCTGGCAGATGGCAGACATGGAACGAACGGGAGATGATTATCAGGCGGTCATTGCGGCAAGTTACACCGATTCACCGTTTCCGTTGCAATATCACTTTCAAATCCGGAACGTCTCCGGCGACGCGTGGTTGTATCCCGGCCTTGAATACCGCTGGCATGGTCAGCCCTACTTTTTCGTGCGCCAGCAGGCCTGAATCGTTCTCGGTCTCGTGTAAGTCCCTTCCATTCGACAATGAAGTTGTGGCGCTGGCCCTTCAGGCTCCTGTCATTCTATGTTCGGCGTTCGATGTTGAATGTTCGATGTTTCCGCCAACCATCCGACAAATCCAAACCCCAAATCTCACCCCACTTCTTCACACTGGGCTGTGGGTTCCGCCTTTGCCGCGCCGCCGCGAACAATCAACACCACCGCGGCGATGATCAATGCCCCCGCCATAAATAATTCGTGCGAGAACGTTTCCCGCCCGATGGTGCAGCCGAGCAGAACGGCGATGAACGGGTTCACATACGCATAAGTCGCCACGCGCGCGGGTGTGGTGGCATGCAACAACCACACGTAACAGCTGTACCCCACCAATGATCCCGCTGCCGTCAGATAAAGCCATGCGCCGGCGGACAACAAGGTCACTTGGCCAAACGAAAATTGCGCCGCCTCGCCGCGCACCGCAGCCAGGCCCAACAGCAGCGTGCCGCCGGCGATCATTTGCATCGCTACGCCCAGCAACGGCGACGCCGGTTTATGCGCCTGTCGGCTGAATATCGAACCAAACGCCCAGCTCATCGAAGCTGCCATCAACGCGGCGATGCCCCAGCCGTAGGCCGGGCCGGGATGGGTTCCTTGACCGTGCGCGAGTAATGCCACACCCATGAAACCCACCGCCAGCCCCGCAATCACGAACAGCCGTGGGCGCGCACCTTCGGGCCGCAACCAGTCAAACAACACCATCCATAATGGCGTCAGCGCCACCAACAACGCCGTCGCACTCGAAGGAATCACCTGTTCCGCCCACGTCACCCCACCGTTGCCGATCGTCAGCAACAAGCCGCCGGAGATGGCCGCGTCGCGCCACTCGATGCGCGTGGGAGCAGCGCCGCCCCGGGCTCGCGCAAACGCATACAATAGCAACCCGGCGGCGAGATTGCGCGTCCCCGCCATCAGAAATGGTGGAATGGATTCCACCGCGTAACGAATGCCGAGATACGTCGAGCCCCAAATCACGTACACGGCGGCGAACGCCGCGACCACGCCCCACACGGGCGGGGTTGAGGACATGGTTTTGTTATTCATGTTCGGTTGACCGGCACGACGGCTTTTTTTGGGCAAAACAAAAACCCACCGCCGTATGCCGGCGATGGGTTGTTAAATTTCTCTATGACTCGTCTATGAATCCAACCTCCCATCGCCCGCGACCTGCGTGGCGCCGACCTGGCGCAACCACGCGGCGCGCTTCGGCATCCAATTCAACTTGGCGATGACAGGTTTCATCAGTTCAAAACGTGGCGTAATTTAATGCACCGGCCAAGCCCGTCAATGGATTATTTACCGGCAAGACGAATCGCCTTCGCCGGGCCCGGAAAAGCAGCGGTCGTGTCCTGCTTTCGGATTGCCGGATAAACATCCGGCGCGTTACGTTGACACTATGAGCGCGTTCCCCGTAAGTCCGGAAAAGGAAACCCAGCTCGCACAGCGCATGGCCGCGCTGGACGTGCGCGAAGCTGACATCGAGGAAACCTTCGTCCGTTCGGGCGGACATGGCGGCCAGAACGTCAACAAGACCTCTACCTGCGTGATGCTGCGGCACCGTCCGACTGGCTTGCAGGTCAAATGCCAGACCACGCGCCAGCAAGGACTCAACCGCTTCATAGCCCGCCGCCTGCTGCTCGACAAAATTGAAGCCGCAAAAAATGGTTTCGTGGCCGCAAAGCGGGCCGAGGTTGAAAAGATCCGCCGGCAGAAACGGAAACGTTCCCGGCGCGCAAGGAATAAAATGCTGGCTGATAAAGCGCACCATTCCGAAAAGAAATCCGCGCGCCGTTCGGTGGCAATGGAATAGAAAACTTTTCAACCGCTGACGAACGCGGATTGAATGGAAAAGGCGCGCCGTTGCCGACGCGCCCGTGTGGTTTTGAAAATAAAACGTCTTACGCCTTGTCACAGCACTTGCACATGCCGGCGCACATCTTTTTCAGACCGTACAGGATGATCAGGACGGCGACGGTGATGCCGGTGGCTTTGGCGCTTAACACATCCAACGCACCCAGCAGGATGGCGACGCCGATCAGGCTGATCAGCACACCGGGCACTTTGTGGCAGAAGCAGCAGCACTTCCTGGCTTCACAACCTTTTTTCTCTTCGGTCGTTTCCATGGCGGATTCCTTTTTGGTTAATGGTTTGTGTTGCGGGTGTGGCTCGGCAATTCCGGGTCAGGCAGCAGCGGCTTTCGCGGTTGCCAGATCGTGCTTGCGCTGA
>Ga0265338_10011585_pt1 | contig 10167 bp, 9 predicted proteins | sample 42126metaG_FD_193579 | JGI IMG/M metagenome (GOLD analysis project Ga0265338, IMG submission 193579) | Rhizosphere microbial communities from Carex aquatilis grown in University of Washington, Seatle, WA, United States - 4-21-26 metaG | ecosystem: Host-associated > Plants > Roots > Rhizosphere >... | reverse complement strand
GGTACCTCTTCGCCGGCGTCGAGGCCGATACCCACCCGCAACGGCAGTGAGTCGTCCGAGCGCATCCGATCGACGAAGCGCTGCTGAAGGGCGACCGCTGTGCGGATCGCCTGCCGCGGCGAAACGAACACGACCAGCGCCTCGTCGCCTCGCAGCTCGACCAGCCGGCCCCCCAACTCCTCGACCGTCAGGCTGACGGTGTCGGCGAACGCGCTTGCCAGCTGGGCGGCCGCCTCATCGCCTTGTTCCTGCGTGTAGCGCGTGTAGCCGCGCACATCGGCGATCAGGAACGTCCGGATCTCGGCCTGGTCGCCCCGGCTTGGCGGGAGCTCTGACATCGTCAACGGAGAATACGGGGTTTACCGCCTCCGGGCAGTGTCGGGCGTCCGCCGTCACGTCGAACCCGGGCGGCCGCTCACGACACTGATCAAGCCATCGTCACCTCGGACGCCGCGACTCGCCTCGTCCCGGCGCAGACACTTCCACCTACACGGCCGCGGTACGGTCGCTCGCCGGCCGCTGACGTGGGGAGAGCGAACCGCGGACACGGCGCAAGCGAATCGATCCGCGGCTTGGTGCAGCTAGCTGGGGAGGACGCATACCTGGCAGAAATGCACCGCCTCGCCCGGTCTCAAAACGCGCACGGGCGTGTGTCGGAACCCATCAGCACCCAAGAGCGCGACACTCACTGAGGCGGATCGCGGTCGCACAAGTGGGTTCGAATCCCGCCCCCGCTATACGAAAAGCCCCGCAAATGCGGGGCTTTCGTCGTCTCGGAGAGCAATCCTGAACACGGTTTGCTTTGCCCCGACCGCGGTGGGCCGCTCCACGGGAAGATCCGTGCCCGTCGCCGTGTCATAGAGACGAGCGGCTCGTCGCCCTTGGTCTCAGCCGCCCAGCGCGCGCTCGCGCCATTCGATACGATGTCGCCCGGACTGGGAGGGTGAGAGTGGAAGCGATGACGAGAGCAGTCCAGCGGATCGGACCGCTTGCTCTGGGTATCACCGCCCTCGGCCTTGTCACAGGAGTCGGCTCGGCACCGGCCCAGCAGGCAACCGGCGCGGTCGCGCTTGCCAGCTTCACAACTCCCGGCACCTACCTTTGGAAGGTGCCGGCCGGAGTATCAGAGGTTTCCTTCGACGTGTTCGGCGCTCGCGGCGGCGGCGTACTTGCGATCCTGCCCGGCGGGTCCGTCCAGGTGGTCTCAAACGGCGGTTCAGGCGGCGAAGCCCAGGGCTCGTTCGCTGTCCACAAGGGCGAGAAGTTCCAGGTCAACGTCGGCGGTCAGGGCGGAACCGCGACCGAGTACTCGACGACCGGCGCCGGCGGCTTCAACGGCGGCGGGGGCGGCGCCCAATACTCGGGCGAGGCGTCCGGCGGAGGCGGCGGAGCGTCCGACGTGCGGATCGGCGGCCGTCAGGATCCGTGTGTCGGCAATCAGCTCTCCTGTCAGGTGGACGATCGGATCATCGTCGCCGGCGGAGGCGGAGGCGGCACTGACCACCTCATCGGCGGTATCTCCGGCGGCGCCGGCGGCGGACTGGTCGGCACGAACCTGCAGGCGCCGGGTGATGTGGCAACCCAGGAGACCAGCGGCAGCTGTTCTGGCATCAGCGACGGTGCCGGTTTCGGCTACGGCCAGGATGGCTACGGCCCTTATCCGTCTGGCAGCGGCTACTTGGGCGGAGGGGGAGGCGGATGGTGGGGCGGATGCGCTGACGGCGGCGGAAGCGGCTACGTCAGCCCGCTCGCACTGGCCGGGTCATTGCCCGGCGGCACCAGCCAAGGCGACGGCAGCGTCCTGATCACAACCAGCAGCGTGCCCGCCGGTTCACGGCCAAGCGCCGCGACGGCGACGACGTTTGCGACGTTCACGGCTCCCGGCGCTCACATATGGACGGTGCCTGCCGGCATCACCGCGGCCACGTTCAACGTCTGGGGCGCGTCCGGCGGCGCAGTGGCGGCGATCCTGCCAGACCACTCGGTCGAGGTGATCTCCTCGGGCGGCGCCGGCGGTCACACGAAAAGCCGGGTAGCTGTCCAACCCGGCGAGCAGATCCAGGTCACCGTCGGCGGTCAGGGCGGCACCGCAACCGAGTACACAATCCCTGGCGCTGCAGGCGTCAACGGCGGCGGTGTCGGCGACGACAACGACGACGAATCGGACAGTGGAACCGTGTCCGGCGGCGGGGGCGGCGGGTCGGACGTGCGGATCGGAGGGACCGGCAACTCGTGCGCAGCAACGGCCAGTTGCGGGTACACCGATCGGATCATCGCAGCCGGCGGAGGCGGCGGCGGTGCGGACGACACCGTCGGCGGAATCAACGGCAACATGAACGGCGGTAACGGCGGCGGCCTGACCGGCTTCGACCTGTTCTACCCGAACGATACGACGGGACAGGAGCCCGGTGTTTGCGGGACCTACAACGGCGGCGCCGGGTTCGGCTTCGGCGCGGACGGCTGGAACGGAGTTGGCGCAGGCGGCGGCGGCTGGTGGGGCGGGTGTCTCAACGGCGGCGCCAGCGGGCACGTCAACAGCCTGACGCTGTCAGGGTCGTTCCCGCCGGGCACGCGCACCGGCGACGGCATGGTCAAGATCACCAGCTGATCCGGCGCTGCGCGTCTACGACGCCGGGCCGCTGGATTTGGTAGCGCTTCGACTCCATCTTCGCGGCCCGTTAGGGGGCAACCGTTGGTGAGGATCTTGCGCAGGTTGACTGACGTGAAACTCCCTGCAAATAGGGGGTTTAGCTGATCCTGTATGTGGTCGCACCAGTCTGTCCGGATCCCGCCCCCGCTATACGAAAAGCCCGCAAATGCGGGGCTTTCTTTTGGCGAGTATCCGCCTAAGGGCCGCAAACTCGCGGCAGCGGCTAGCCTCTCCCGCCGTGGCTGACGATCCCTTGTGCTGGGAGTCGCTCCGTCTCTCCACGGACAGGCTCTGCCTCCGTCCGCCGACGATGCGAGACGCCGAAGCGCTGTACGACCTCTTCGCCGACCGGCAGGTCATGGATGGCCTCGGCCTGACGCCCGTGTCGGCGCTGGACGAGGCGGGGGCGATGATCGAAGGGGGGACCGACAGCTGGAGCACCGACGGCCTCGGCCCGTTCCTGTTCGAGAGCAAGGTGACCGGCCGGGTGGTCGGCCAAGCCGGGCTCATGGTCTTCGACACACGCGGCTGGACGCCCTCGAACCGGGCGAACGCAGGACGCCACGCGCAGCCCGAGCTCGGTTGGGCGGTGATCCGCGCGCACTGGGGCCAGGGGTATGCGACCGAAGCAGCCGCGGCCATCCGGGCCTGGGCCTACGAATCCCGCACCATCGACGGGCTCGTGTCGCTGATCACGCCGGGCAACGTCCGATCGCAACGCGTCGCGCAGAGGCTCGGTGCGATACCCGGAGAGACCGTCACGCCGGTCGATTCGGGACGGACCGCGGTGGTGTGGCGCCATCCCGCCGCATGAATCATGAAGCGGGCCCCCGTCGCGACGGTTCAGTTGACGACGAACCAGCCCACCGAGACGCTCTTCGTGACCGCCTTGCTGAGGTAGATGGTGATCGAGGACTTCTCGGGATGGGTCGCGTTGGGGTTCGGCACGGCGGCGACCACGGACAGGTTGCCGGAGTGCTGCTGCAGTGTGGCCAGGACGAAGCTCTGGGCGGTCAGGGTGACGTTCGAGATCTTGACCGAGGCGAGCGGCGTCGCGACCGTGCCCGCGATGGTCGCGACTCCGGCGTTGGTGAACCGCGCCGGGCCCTGGACGTCCAGCGCCACGGCGCCGGCGACCTGGCTGAGCGCCCGCACGGCCGTTCCGCCGCTGGCGCCCGCTATGCCGAACACCCCGACCCCGGACGAAGTCGTCCCGGATACGCCGATGGCGCCGGCCTGGGTCGTCCCGTCGCCGCCGACCCCGGTCGCACCCTGTCCGTAGACGCCGTAGCCGTGGCCGGAGTTCGTGTTGGTGCCGAGCACGCCGGCGCGACCGGAGCTGTTCGTCGAGCCGCCGACGCCGTAGCCGCCCCCGGCGTTCTCGCCGTACACCCCGTAACCGTTCACGTCGGGCGTCGTGCCGTGCACGCCGTCACCAGTGCCCGTGTTCTCACCGTAGACACCGTCCGCGCCACCGCCCGAGGTCGCGCCGTGCACGCCGTTGCCGCCACCCGTGTTTTGCCCCCACACGCCGATGCTGCCGCTGTCCGCCGTCGTTCCGTGAACGCCGTTCCCGGTGTTGGAGTTGCCCACCACGCCGTCGCCGGAATCCGCGTTGGCCTCGACCCCGGTTGCGGTGCCGGTGACGTCGGCCTGTACCCCGATAACCGAGGCCTCGCTAACGAGGACCCCGTATCTGTTCACCAACAGTTGGATTCCCACGTCGTATCCAAAGGATGGATCGGGGAAGCACCCGAAGGCCGTCGACAGAGTTGCGTTGGTGCTGTTCTGGGCGAAATACTGGAGGTTGCTGGCGGCCGACGCCGTGTCTGGCGCCGTCAGCGCAGCACCCGCAATCCCTGCCGCCCCTGCCGCCGCCATCTTCACGGCTGTCGCGCGTGAGACCCCCTTCTCGGCCGCAGCCTCGGCGCCGCTGCCCGCTGTCGGTGAATCGCTCATCGTTACCCCTCCCGGTTGTCCGCGGTGCACCTGCCACGGGTCCGAGAATCATCCTCCGATGACGGCGGTGGTGTCAACCAGCGTGGCGGATCAAAGTGCCTGCAAAGCAGCACGTTCGGCGATGCGGTAGGCGGCAGCTGCGCGTCCGAAAGGCACGGTTCGCCTCGGCCGGTTCGCACACGCTGAAGGTGGTCGTCGTCGGCACTGCCGGGCACCCGATGGTTGACATCGACGCCTGTGCGCTGGTGGCGTTAGGAAAGGTTGATCCGCTTGCTGATGGACTTGGTTTGAGCGGCCGTCTTGACCCGCACCGAGACGGTGTACCAGCCGTGTGGCGCGTTGGCGGTGTTTGCCATCCTGTCCGACCACCGGAAGCATCCGCGGAAGAGGTGCAGCGCGGCAGGCGCGGATGCGACCGGCCCCCGGTAGACCACCGTTCCGGTCTTCGCGCTGATCACCGTGGCTGTGGTCTGGGCCTGCACCGGGAAGCGGTACGAGAACCCAAGCCAGTCAGCATGGTTCGGCGTCGCCTTCCTGAAAGTCGACAGCTGCGTCAGCGCGATGGTCACCGGCAAGTCCTCCATCGCAGCGTTGCGCGAGTCCGTCATTCTGAGATGACTGCTGTACGGCGCAGAGCAGACCGCCAGCCGCCGAACACAGCTTGGAACCTTGCCGCAGGTGGTGATCCGATGCGGTGTCCCGGTGTCGATCGTGCAGAGCGGCTGGCCCAGGTAGGTGATCGTGTAGACCCCGGTGTTCCACGCACCGCGAGGCTCGATGACCTTGACCGGGATCATCGTGCCGGCGCTCGGCGAGAACACCGTCGCAGCGGCCGTGCCGGCCCCCCTGTCCACTGGGAAGACAAGCCGCGGCAGCGCGTGAGCGACAACCCAACTGGACACCGGCGGGTTGGGATCAGTAACTCCGGCCTCGCTGATGGCCTTGACCGAGAACCGGTGGCCACCGTTGGCCAGCGCCTTATACGTGACGGGAGAGGTGCAGGACTGCCAGGCCGAACCGTCGATCTGGCAGGCAAACGTCGAGTGACGCAGCGACGATGAGAACGTGAAGGTCGCTGTTGGCTGCCTGGAGACGTCCGAAGGCTGGTGGGTGATGTCCGTGGTGGGGGCGCTCGGTGACGCTCCCGCTGAGCCTGCTGCGGCGCCATACACAAACATCGCGCTGAACACGCCGATCACGATCAGCCCTCGTCGGTACTTCCCTGCCTTGAATGGCGACACGACGCGACACCTCTTCCTGTGTTTTGACCGTCGGCTCCGCCGGCGGTCTTGGCTCGTAGGCTCAATCACCTCCGTGGTTCGACCCCGGCAACGAGCGACTGATCACCCGTTCGAGGGAGTCCCGGGAAAGTTCAAATCGTCTTTACTTCTCACCGGCCCGGCGACCCTCGGACATCCGCGCCCCGGAGGGTGATCGCTCGGGCGGCGGATCCGGCGATGACGCGTCCGTTCGAGGCTCGTATTCACTGTCGTGTGGGGGTATGATCTAGCGCCTGCGACGGGACTTCCGCCGCGACGCTCCGGGGGTCGGTCTCATGCGAAGGTTTTGCTCTGTGCTCTGTCTGGCGGCACTGCCGGCCCTCCTCAGTAGCGGACCGACTGCGACCGCAGCTCCGGTGCCGACGACACCGAGCGGATTCACAGTGGCGAGTGGAGCGAACCTGGGCGCCGGTGCAAGCAGCCAGTTCGTCGGCGTGGTCAGCCCGGCTCCCGCGGATGCCTGGATCGGCGGGTCGTACCGGACTGGCGGAACTGCCCATTGGCAGCCGTTGCTGGAGCACTGGAACGGTTCAACCTGGACGCTCGTCCATCCGCCGCTTCCGGCAGGCACCAGCGACGCGTTCATCAACTCGATCTCGGCGACAGCGGCCAACAACATCTGGATCGGCGGCTTTGCGACCGTGTCTGGACACGACCGCACGCTGCTTGAACACTGGAACGGCAGCACCTGGATCCAGGTCGTGCTCCCGACGACGCTGAAGATCAGCTACGTCTCGTCGGTCGCCGCGGCCAGTTCAACCCAGGTCTGGTTCTACGGCTACAACACCAGGTGCAACGGCCGAAACGACAGCTTCCTGTATGAGTACAACGTCTCGGCTGGGACGTACGCGGCGAAGTACAAGGAGGACGCCTGCGACGCCATTCCTGACGGTGACGTGTTCTACGCGACCGACGCGACGAGCGCGAACGCCGGCTGGTGGCTGGGCGGCCTCTTCCTCCATGAGGATGACGCGACCGCGACCGAAGCCAACTGTTACGGGAGTGCCTGCCCAACGCGCAGCGCGACCATCCCCGGCAACTTCTGGGGCTACTACTCAGATGCGATCGGAACGCCTACGAGCACCTGGCTGATCGGTGGCGCCCAGCCTGCCGATCCTGACAGTGGCATCCCGATCGGGTGGGTGCAGCCGCTGGTCTCCCACTGGAACGGCACCGGGTGGACGGATGCCTCTCCCAGCTTCGGCTACACCACCACGCACGAGTTCAACGCCGGCACGCTGCTTGCAAACGGGACGCTATGGGCGATCGGCGAGCGGTTGACCACGACCGGCAGCGACCGCACACTGATCGAGGAACGTACTGCTGGCGGAGCGTGGTCAGACCTGGGCGGTCCCAATGTCGGCACCGGCGATAACTACCTGGTCGGTGTTGCCCACGTTCCAGGCACGGCGACCGCGATGTGGGCGGTCGGTTCGGGCGGCGGCGAGGGCCTGCTGCTGCACCACCCCTAGGAGGCAACACCCAGATGAAGACCCGGATTCTTGGACTGGCAGGCGCACTTTTCCTCGTCGTCGTCCCCTCGGCGTACGCCGGCAACTGGTCGATGTTTCATCACGACGTCGGCCACGGCGGCGGCACGGCCGAGACGATCGTGAACTCGGCCAGCGCGGCGACCCTTACCCAGGCGTGGGCGTACGCCGCCGGGTCGGCGATCTACTCCTCTCCCGCCATCGTCAAGAACACGGCGACCGGGAAGACGGTCGCCTTCCTCGGTACCAACGCGGGCCTGGTGGTCGCGGTCAACACCGCGACCGGGACGAAGCTCTGGTCCTTCAAGACCGGTGCCCGTGTCGATTCTTCCCCCGCCGTCGTCGGAAACGATGTCTTCATCGGTTCATGGGATCACTCGCTGTATGAGCTGAACGCGACCACCGGGGCGAAGATCTGCGCCTACAAGACGACCGGGCGCATCGAAGGCTCGCCGGTCGTCGTCAACAACGTCGCCTATGTCGGGGACGAGAGCCTTACCGGCGGGGATGACGGCGGCAACATGTGGGCGATCAACACGAATGGCTGCACACTGAAGTGGAAGTACAGCGCGTGGGGAGTGCCTCCCGGTAGTCAGCCCAAGGTCGGTGTCTGGTCGCCCGCCGCGTACGCGACGACTGCCGCCGGCGTGCCGTTGGTGATCTTCGGAAGCTCCAGCCCCGAAGGCGCGGTGTACGCGCTGAACGCGACCACCGGAGCCCGGGTGTGGCGGTTCCAGTCACAGCAGTTCGGGGCGGACGAGGACGTCGGCGCCGGCCCGACCATCAGCGCTCCCGGCTCGCTCTTTGCCTCCGGAGCAGCGTTCTTCTCCGGCAAGGACAACATGGTCTACGCCGTCAACCTGGCGACCGGCAAGAAGATCTGGCAGTTCTCGATCCGAACGGACGAGCCGTCTAGCTACTCGACCGGCGAGCCGCGGACGACCGCCGCCCTGGTCGGGAACAACCTCTACGTCGGCTGGGGCGAAGGGCTGTATGACCTGAACGCCACCACCGGGGCGAAGATCTGGAATACCGCAGTCCTCGACGCTCCCAGTAGCGAGATCATCTCCAGCCCGGCCGTATCCGGCGCCGCCGGCAGCCAGGTCGTGATGGCAGGTGACGTCGCCGGCAATGAGTTCGCCTGGAACGCCGCCACGGGGGCTCTGGTGAAGACGATCCCACTGGGCACCTCGATCCTTGGCTCGACGGCGATCGCCTACGGCGTCGCGTACATCCCGAACGCCAACGGCCGCCTGTACGCGTTCAAGCCTTGACAGCGAGCAGAAGGCGGGCGTCGACCTAGCCGCCGCCGGCCGGAACTACCTGTCTGTCGATCCACATCATCTTCTGCTTATCGGCGCGGGGCCCGGAGTGGGGGCCGCCCTGGTTCGGCGCTTCGGCCGCGAGGGCTTCCGCAGCACCCTCATCTCCCGCAACGCGACGGCCAACCAGCTGGCTCCCGATCTGCGCCGGCGGCCTTGAGATAGACGCCATCAGCGCGGACATCGAGGACCTGGACGGCTACCGCACGACGCTCGAAGGGATCTTCAGCGCGCCGGGGGCTCCCGGTGTCGTCGTCTACAACGCTGCCCTGCCCTGCCCGATCCGGGCGAGATCGTCGACGCCAACGTCGACGGCCTCCGAACCGCCTACGACGTGGATGTCCTGGGTGCCGTCATCGCAGCGCAGGTAGCCGCGCCCGTCCTGCGGGCTGCCGGTGGCGGCACCCTGCTGGTCACCAGCGGCGGCTTCGCCGACAATCCCGTGCCCGCGCTGGCGAGCCTCCCGATGGGGAAGGCCGGTTTGCGCGCGGCGCAGACGCTGGTTGCCGCCGGCGTCCGGGAGGACGGCATCCATGCCGCGACCATCACGATCGCCGGTGCCGTCAAGCCGGGTACCGACTTCGATCCGGACACCATCGCGGAGCTGTTCTGGACAGCCCACACCGACCCGAAGGATGCCTGGCAGACCGAGTATCGGTTCACGGGCGCGTAGCGGTGCGGCGGCCGCGCCTATGGTAGGCTCGCGACAGAACGCACAAGCTTCATCAGTGGGGGAGGACATGATGCTGCGTCTGGGGTCGAGTGTGGTCGTGGTGGGTGTTGTCGGGGCGCTGCTCTTCGCGGCGACGGCGACGGCGGCGCCGGCCAATCTGATCAAGGACGGGAGTTTCGAGAGCCCGGTCGTTCCCGTCGGCGGGTTCACGGTGTTCTCGACGGGCCAGAAGTTCAGCAAGTGGACGGTGACAGGGGCATCCGGGAGCGTCGGCATCGTCAGCGGCACCTTCTCCCAGAACGGGTACACCTTCCCGGCGCACAGCGGCGCGCAGTGGATCGACCTGACCGGGCTCTCGCAGACCGCGACCGGCGTCAGCCAGACCGTTGCCACCACGTCGGGCGTGAGCTACACCCTGACCTTCTCGGTCGGCAACGCCTCCAACCCCGGCGGCATCTTCGGCACGGTGAGCACGGTGAACGTCCTCGTCGACGGCACGCTGGAGATGACGGCGGTCAACCGCAAGGGAATGGGCACCATGACGCAGGCCTGGAAGAAGTTCACGCTCACCTTCTCGGCCGCCGGCCCGGCCACGACGATCTCGTTCATCAACGAGGATCCATCCAACGACACCCAGAACGGCCTCGACGGCGTGAAGCTGGTGCCGAGCGCCTAGCTGTTCGTCCCAGATAGGTCGTTGACGCGCTGAAGCGGTGTCCGCCCGGCGAGGGCGCGGTGTGGTCGGTTGCGATTGTAAGTGTCGATCGCGCCTGGCAGGGCGTGTGCTCGGTGG
>Ga0265338_10011584_pt1 | contig 10167 bp, 12 predicted proteins | sample 42126metaG_FD_193579 | JGI IMG/M metagenome (GOLD analysis project Ga0265338, IMG submission 193579) | Rhizosphere microbial communities from Carex aquatilis grown in University of Washington, Seatle, WA, United States - 4-21-26 metaG | ecosystem: Host-associated > Plants > Roots > Rhizosphere... | reverse complement strand
CGGTGCTCGACATCCATCGCGACGATCAGATCGAAGGGCCCGACCAAATCACCCTCATGGGCCAGCTGCGCAACAAGTGGCGCGCGGGCCGGATCGGGATTGAAGCGGTCGCATATAAGTGGAGCGCGGTGCAGACGGCGGTGCGCGCGGGGCTACCGGTGGTGCCGATCACGCGCGGTCAGGAGAGCAAAGAGACCCGCGCGTGGACGATCGCGGCGCGCTATGAGATGGGCCAGGTCTACCACCTCCAGGGCGCACCGTGGGGCGATGCGCTGGAGTCGGAGCTGCTCGCCTTCCCGACCGGCGCGCATGACGACCAAGTGGACGTGCTTAGCGACGCCGGCGACGTCGTGGCGGAAGCCGTGCACAAATCGCAACCCCAAGGAGTGTATGTTCCATGAACGGTAATGTCGGCGGCTGGATCTGCGGCCGCTGCAGCACCAGTAATGCGCACGGCGTCGGCATCTGCCAAAACCCCAATTGCGGAGGCGAACCGGTGTCTCGCTCAGTGGATGCGATCGCCGCACCCTCGGCACAGCGCCCACCGTGGATCTTCAATCCTGATCGCCAATGCAACACGCGCGACGGCGTCCCAAAAGTCGGCTACCCCACCTTCGATGAGGCTCACGAGGCCGTGCTGTCGGTCGCGTACCATCAGCGTCAACGCGTCCACGCCTACCGCTGCGAAGAACACGGCTGGCACGTCGCGACAAATCGGAACGTAGCCTAATGCCACGGACCTATGTGACGACCCCGATTTTAAGACGCCTATTTCAGCGCGTTGAGCGTACGGCTACTGGATGCCTCGAATGGAGAGGCTCGACTAACGGGCGTTACGGCAAGATTTTGATTCGCAAGATCGGCCGGACCTCGGTGCTTGATTATGTGCACCGCGTTGCCTTCAAACTCTATTTCCGGGAGATTCCCGCGGGCATGCAAGTTTTGCACCGGTGCGACAACCCTATCTGTGTTGCTAGGGCTCACCTCTTTGCCGGCACCCAGCTAGAAAACCTGGAGGACGCTGAACGGAAGAAGAGGCTCGAAAGAGATCCGCGCACCGGGAAGATGCGTCGTGGTCCAGCCTTGAGCCCAGCCTAACGTGCTCAGCATCAAGGGGATTGTGTCGGTCTTTACCGTCGACGACAATGTCGGCCGGCGCTTCGATTGGACGGCGTTCCTAGTCTGCGCGTTCTATGCAGCCTGGGTCGACGCGGCGGCCTGGATGATCGGTGGCATCGCGCTGCTGATCGCCATCTGGTGGTACGCGCCGTGAACTATACGACCAATAACGGCTGGAACTTTGAGATCCCCGGCGGAGGCGTGACCATCATCTTCGATAACAACGGGATGTTCCAACGGCAAGCAGCCCCGGTCTGCGCTCAGTGACACACCGAAACGCTGGACAACATCGAGAACGAGGGCAAGGCCGATCTGCAAGCGCTGCGCCTTTATCCTGGGCGCGCCAAAGTGGCTCGACGCGGCGTTCGTGGCCGTGGGTCGCGATCGCGCCAAGGTACTGTACCGCGCACTAGCCACCGTCTTTCACCCCGATTCTGGCGGCGACGAGCGTTTGATGAAAGCGCTCAATGCGGCCAAGGAGAGATTTTCAAGATGATATACCACACTCACCTTGACAATTTCGGCCTAGCCCCCTTGGGGGATGGGGGCAGGGAGCGAGGTAGTAGGTGGGCATGGATAAGAAGCCATCTCCTTGGCTTGTGGCGCGGCGGATTATTGAGGGCGCTACTGGCCTTACGATATTGTGGCCTACGCTCGTGAAATTGTTGGGCTTCATCGGACATATCACAAGCCTGCAAGCCGCTTCTAGTTTTGCGGCCTGGGCCACAGCTAGCGGTGCGCATGGCAACTGGTTCACTCACATTATGGACCGTCTGGTTTCTGGACCAGTTTGGGCTTACGTCCTGGTTTGGCTCGTACTAGCGTTGTTGGCTTTTGGCCCCCGATGGCTTCGCAAACCTCCGGCGATTCAGGGGGGCATTACATTTGAACCAAAGGTTACTTTAAGGGAAGTCCCTCAGAGCCCGCCCCAAAGCACTCCGGCAAAGACGAAGCGCGAGGTGTTGACGGAAGCCACAGAGAGCGGCGAGAACCCGCTTGGAATTGGGAGTCACGAGGAAATCTTAAAAGAGGCTTTGGATTTGGGTAGCCCAGCTGAACCGACTCCGCGAAAGCCGCTAGCGAACGACTTGTCGCACTTCTACCGGCAAATGCTTCCTGGGGTCATCGGCGTCAGCCACGAACACCGGGTCGATAGACACAACTCGGCCCTCGTCCATAATATAGCGCAGTTTCTAAGGGTAGCTGACGTAGGCAATAAAACGACGCAGCAGATTCTTTCAGATTTTGCCAAGCACTACGGGAATGAGGTTCTAACCCGCAATGCGGACTTTTCTCTAAAGCACCCGAAAAACATAGATGTCGCCATTGATCGCGCCATAAGAGAAGGTCCGCAAAACGTGGCTGAGCTTCACATCATTCTCGATTACTTAATCGCGATGGAGACTGGTACAACATATTGGGATTGGAATGGCTGACGACAAAACCCCGATAGAGCGATTCGAGGACCCCGCCGAGCACCGTCGCGCCGGGCAAATTGGCATCCCGATGCGATGGAACCGAGATCTCCCGTGGGCTGGCGACTTCCTGATCAATCGCAACCGGCGAAAAGCCCGCTACGGCTATCGGATCGTCGCCGTCGACCGCTTCGAGACCCCGCGCGGGCGTTGGCGTTTCAACGGCCGCCTATGGTGCGAACGGGTGCTGCCCGAGGACGTGCGGCAGAGCAAAGCCGGCGATCGGGCGCAGGTCCATACGTTCTGGTGGTTCCCGCGTGGTAAGCGCGAGCGGTCCCGCGCGTATTCCGTCCCGTAATCGTTCGGACACCCGGGCCTTTCGCTGCTTCGCGCCGTCGTAGCGGCGTCCAATGGCCGAAGAGTCCTTACAAGAGCACGAGCTGGGCGCCGGCGATCACGCAGCGTTCGCCAAAACCGTAGCGCCGCCGCCGTACGAACCCGATCTAGCCGCCTACGACGTCGATCCTGCCAATGGAGACAGGTTCGCTCGGGACGGCGACTATGAATTAGCGAGCGTTGATAGAATAGTCGGAGATGGCCCGAGGCCGCAAGCCCAAAACAGACGAGCAACGCGAGGAAGAGGAACGGCTCCTCAAACGGAATTTTTCGAGGAGGCAGATCGACTACACGGTCCGCAACTGCTTGGAGTTCGTATTGTCGCTCTACGTCGTCGGATTCTTGCCGTTGGCAATGCACACGGCGGTGTCCCTTTTCGAGCCACCGGCTCAAGATGATAGGCGTTGGGTGGCGGCGGAAGCGTGGCTCTTTGTTATGGTTACGAGTGCCGCCTCTCTCGTGGAGTCACGGCGCGAGCGTCGACACAGCGATGGCACAGCAAACCTGATCGTCGCCCTGTTCGGCGGCCTCGGCGCCATCACCGGCGCGTTCGCGTACGCGTTGATTACGCTCCAACCTCCAGGCGCTGCTGAGATAACCTTAATATTTCAACGTGCCATCTGGTGGACCGTCGGTATCGTGGCTATACTGTACCTAGTGATTCGAATACCGTCTCTCGCTCGCGACGCCGGCGAGGAGGCCGAGCGCAAGGTAGCAGAAGAAAACAAAGCCCCTCGGCAGAAGGGTAATCGTAGGTAATGAATACGCTGTCCATTCTCGCCAGTGTACTAGGAGTCGCATTCGCAGCGAGCGTTGCGGCTGCAAGCTATTTTTCGGCACGGCGGCTGGAACGAAGTATCAGAGCGAGGTCCAAGCATCTAGATGACCTGTATGCACCGAAGGACGAGGCCGCTACTGCTAAACGCTCGATGATAGTGCGCTAAAAGTGGCAGTACGCTTTGAAACTTCGGATCCGGAGGAACTCCTTAGTCGGATTCGAAGCGCGATTGATGATTCATTGATCGAAACGTGGTCATACGATCACGATGGTGACTTTACGCACACGGCTCGCCAATGGGTTAACGAGGCGTGGCTTCGACCATCCGTGAGCAACAATAGGTTGTCTTTCTATATCATTCCGCCGCAGGGCAAGACCATTAGTCGCACTGTCTACGCCATCTATCACGGGCGATTTATTGAGGCCGTCCTTTCTCATTTCGATCATGATTTTAAACGTGCTATTGCGACAGCGTTGCCGGAGGGAGCTGACCGCATCAAATCGGCGTGAAGGAAGAAAGCACAAGGGCCTCGCGTTTCAAGATTGACTCACATCGAGTGGAATCGAAATGGTGACAAATCAGCGCTGTCGACGAATTGGAAAATGGCGTGCGATGCGGCTGAATTGTGACCGCTCCGTTTTAAGCACTTTTGGGAAGCCGATGCACCTTCGAGCGTGCCCAGGTCGCCAGAAAAGGTCAGGCGCACAATCCAAACCAGCGGCCCCCGCAAGTAGACCTCGGCGCCTAAACTGACGGCGCTGTTTTAACATGGATTTCACGGTCTCAGCCCCAGGCAGAGCGCGATTCCCTAGGTTCGAACACCCAGCTTGCGCGCGCCGGCATCCCGTCGTGGCCGCGGCAGGGCCGCGACGGGGCAACGTGATTTCATGAGAACGCGTGACGAGTAATTGGGTCGGCCGACGTGATGCTGCGTTAAAACGATCCTCTTAACTTTCTAGGGTCTGACGTGACGGTGACCGTATACTGGGCCTCTAAACTTTTATCCGCGAGCCGCTGCGGGTGCATCGTGTTCGCCAAATACTTGGGGGGTATCCGCTTATTTACTGGGATTTAAGAACTCCGGTATTGACTTCAAAAAGGACATGCTTGCAACGCTCCCTGGAAAGACTTCCGCGATGAAGAGTTGCAAAGCGAGGCTTGCGAGTGCCAGTGACAAGTAAGTTCGCAACGTGTCCGTTAGCCACGGCACTTTTAATGCCTGTAAGGCAACGATGGCCGCAACTACGGCTATGATGGCTGTCGTCTGACCGACGAGTTGCCGAATTCGACTTTGGCGATCTAGCTTCGACATCGCCTTATCTTTGTCCGATGCTTTAAACTCACCCCATTTCTCGGTCACGGCGTTTATGAACATGCGTCTTAGCGTTTGACGCGTAGTGGTGCTGTCCTGAGCCGGGAACGCCACCGCTAAGGCCACCTCGCGAACGTTGGCGGCGCATTCGCCACACCTCGATTCTATTGCCGAATCCAAGGTTGTCTCGGCGACATTTAAGGATTTTGGCATGGAATCGCTAAACAATTGCACGACCTCTCTGAGATTATCGAGGATGGTTCTCCTATCTGCGTCACTTGGTCGCGGGCTAAAGCTAAACGTATAGGGAGCAAAGGTCTCGCCGGATTCCATAGGCCGCACCCCGGTGAATACTTCGAATGCCGCGAGGGTCATCAAGAGTCTATTAGCTATGATTGTCTCGGGCGAGTTTAATCTGTCATGGCGTTCTCGCCACCAGTAGAGAGCATTGTAGCTTAGAGTTAGTAAAAATGTCAGGGCAATCGCAACAAGCACACCCAGGCCAGCGGCCGTCATCACCCCGCTATAGCCGTTTAGGAAATAGGCGATAACTGTCGCCGCGATGAACGGTGTAAGGATAATCTTTACCCATAGCTTACGAAAACCGAGGCGAACCGGCAAAACTATGATTGCGACCGCTGCTGACGCGATCTGCGCGACTTCAATGACACTATAATGCGTAAGCAAAAGATAGGCTGCGACGGAGAGCAGGACGGTCTGAACTCCGCTAAGTCGAGGGAGGCTCGGCAATGCTTCAATGACATAAAAAATAGTCAAGCCAAGCAAAAGCGCCGCGATGCTACCAGCGAGGGCGCTAATTACGGCCCAGCCGCCCATGCTCGCCGACGCAATGTATGCTCCGATGCCCGCATAGATCATCACTGCTGGGAAGAGAACCACTATGAGCGCCAAATAGGGAAGCAGCAATAACATGAAGGTATTAGTAATTGTTGCCTCAAGCGCGGCTCCCCTTATGAGAAACGGTCGAAGCTTCGGCTTAAGCGCTTCGCGCTGATCGCCCAGCGATACAACCGCATTGTATTGTTTGCAGCGCTGATCATAGATGCTCTTAACAAATGTCTGCCACGGCACCTTGAGCGCCTTGAGATAATACCGAGGCGCCAGGCCCTGAAGCTCGGCGGCAGTGGGCGGAGCTAAGGCCGGGTCAGTTTGCGCCTCGCCCCCATCTGGTCCCGTTGGCACGGTATACGTCGTCCTTTCAAGGCCCAAACACGGACTACCGGGGGCCTCTCACCCTCCGGGGCCTCGGGTCGTGGCTGCTGTACTTCCGTCCGCCTCCTCGCCTGCCCTATCGCCGTTTTACATACGACCTCATAGATTAGGTGGTACGCGCCGTAGGTGCGCAATTCAGGGCGGTGGGCCAATCCGCAGCAGCGTGCAGCGCTGCTCCGGCCCGCTAAACGCTACGGTGTTTGGATCTCGCCGGGTTCAGTCGTTATCGGCGCGCGTGTCGAGCTGCCCGACGCGAAAATGCTACCAACTGATCTCTGCTGAGCTAGGCTACCGCAACTTCAGTGACAGGGTGCGTGAGGCGCTCGAGCGAGCAGCGCAGAAGCGATGCAGCATGCATACCTTGCGCCCACGCCGCAAATCGGTTGAGCCACCTGGCGGTTGCGTGGCGCGGCGGTAAACACGACTGGGGCCCCTCTTTGTGTCTCTTTTAGGTCACGTTTCACGCCGAGGTTCTACGACGCCCACCATTAACTGCAGCGCTAAGCAATTTTAACTAGGGGGAAGTATGCAGCACTATCGTCGACCCTGTGCCACGAAGACAGCCACAAACAGACGCAACTCCGAGATGACGAACGTCGCGCTAACCGTGAGCGCACTGCTGTTTGCGCTCGACGCTTGCGGCAACGGAACCGCCCCCCTATCCCACGTCAGGGGAGCGAGCGATTTTGCCCGGGTCAGTGGTGAAACCGTGTCTAGCGACCTAACGACGATGGCGCGACATGGAAGACGGCCCGGACCAAGCGGTAAGTCTCGACTAGCCGGGGTTAGAAAGGGAAGCAACCTCCTCTTTGTTACGGATTACCCTTCCAATGCAGTCATGGTCTACAACTATCCGCCTCAAGGATCGGAGTATCTACCCGCCTACACGTTATACAACATCAATGGGCCACAAGGAGCCTGCAGCGACAACACCGGGAAGAACGTTTTTATCGTGAGCTCTAAATCCAGCCAAATCCTTGAATTTAGGTATGGAGCCAAGAAGCCACGCCTGGTGATAAGCGATGCGAATCAGGTTCCCGTAGGGTGCGCCGTCGACGTACACGGCAACCTCGCGGTGACAAATATTCGTTCGCTCTCAAACGGCAATGGCAGCATTTCGGTATATACCGCGCCGCTCTCGCCTTCGAGCGTTCCGACGATTTATTCTGACCCTACTATGTACCGCTTCTACTTTCTGACCTACGATCCGCAAGGGAATATCTTTGCCGATGGGTTTACCACGCAAAAGTTTTTCGGTTTAACCAAGTTGACCGGCGATGGTACATTTACCGATATCACGACCAGCAACACGATCTTGTTTCCGGGAGGCGTAAGCTATGACCAGGAGCGTAATTACGTTACCGTGGGCGATCAGTTGGCGTCCAAAGTATACGGTTATTCGGTGTCAGGTGCTTACGCGAAGAGGAAGCAAACGACAAAGTTACGACGCGGGTTCGATGTGGTCCAGTACTATCTGAAGTCCGGCTCACGCGGAATCATCGCACCCGATGCTAATAGCTACCCGCCGGCAACTTACTCATATCGGTACCCTAGGGGTGGATTGCCAATACCGAGCAAGACACTTGTCGGAGGGCCACTAGTAATGCCGGTTGGGGCGGCGGTAGCCAACCCTTAGTGTCGAAGATCCTGGTACTCCAACATCGGGACCTGCTCCTGATTAATGCTAAAGAGCTCCGCGAGTTCTGCCGCTAGTCGTTTGTGACGGCGGTTCCCGGTGAGCCTTCCCGAAAGTTGATAGGCACTCGCCAGTGGGGTCGCGGGTGCCGCACGGGCTAGCAGAGCGAGGGCTTCATCAATCGCTCGCATAGCGTTTCGCTTGTTGCCAAGCGCCGATTCAATCTCGGCCCTAACGCGGAGCGCTGATCCCAACCCGCGTTCGCTTCCGATCTCTTGCATGTCGACTGACGCCTCCAGTACCAGCGGCAATGCACCATTCGTATCTCCGCTGGCCAGCGCTATTTCCGCCATGAGAATCTTTGGTACGCCGAACGTGAACGGCGGGGCTGCTCCCTGACGTTCAATTGCGCTTCTTAAGGTCTCAATCGCTCCATTCAAGTCACCGGCCATGACCTTTGCCCACGCGAGCTCGCAGCGCAAAACGAGACGCTCTTCGCTGTTCATACAGTCCGCCAAGGACGCGCTTAGGGCCGCTTTGCCGAAGTGGAGCGCCGATTCGTTCAGACCAGCTGAAGCAAACACCTTAGAGAGCAGGTTCGAAGCCTCAGCAATGCCTCGGACGAAGCCGGTTATTTTGGCCAGCTCGTACGCCGTATAGAGGTCTGGGAGAATTGCCTCCGAGGGGACGCCGGCCAGAATCCTCATCGCGCCGAGAGTCGTTAAAGTCTGAGTCTGCAGTGCAGGCTGAAAATCAAGATTGAATGCGATCTGCTTTGCTTCAAGCGCGGCGGCTAAGGCACTCGCGAAGGAGCCCCCGTATGCCAGGACGTCCGCCAGCACGAGCAGCGCTTTGGCGAGTTCCTTTTGACCCACTCGACTCTGAACGCCAACAGCAGAACGAAAGCCCCTGATGCCAGCCTCCAGTTGCCGCCACGCCTCGCGCACTTCACCTCGGTGCCACAAAAGGCACGCTTGGGACCTCGTCATTCCCAGGGCGGTGACCCTACAGGCTGCGGAGTCCAGCGAGTCGGAGGCCACCAGGTGGCGCGCGGCCTCTAAGTAGACGCCGGCGCGGCTATAGTGCCCGAGAGTGTCATAGAGTTCCGTGAGCTGCAAGAGAATCTGGACCCGCCCGGCCACGTGCGTAAGGCTCCCCAAGGTGTCTTCTAACAACTCCATCGCCTGAGATGTGAACCCAGCGTTACTGAGTGCCTCCGCGCGCTCGATCGGGAATCCATCGATCTCAAGGCCAGGGAAGCTACCAGGTCGTTCGGTTACGATCGCGTGCATGAGCGCATCGTAAAGGGCCGTTAGCGCAACCTGTCTTTCGCGGTAGAAGTGGCGACGAGAAATGCCTAAATCGGCCGCCACGTGTTCATGCAACTCGCCGCCAAGGTCGCAGCGTGCAATAATAAGTCGTAACCTGGGTGCGAGTTGGTTTGCGGCGCTTTCGACCAAGGCTCGCGCCAGGTGGGGCGAGGTTGACCCCAAGAGCGGGTCGCCGCTCAGGCACTGTGGTGCGTCGATATTTCTAAGCAGAAATCGCACCCTGGCCGCACGAGAATCGCGTGGCACTTTTTCGGCACGTTTACGAACGAGGCTCTTTGCAGATTTCTGTTGCATTTGCTGCTCCTACGACCAGAAAATCACTTCGCCAAGCAATCCAAAAGAGCACTGGTCTGGTCGAAACGTTCAGTCCCTGGCGAGAAATACCTAGCGCCCTCAAGTCCTCGTCCATGCGCACCGAGGATAAGATCTGGAACGCGTATGCTCCGAAAGAAAAAGAATCCTGAACCTACTGTACCGATCATCGGCATGAGTAGCAAACCTCAGAAAACATAGGAGGGACCCGACTTCATGGAAACTGTGACCCGAAGTTGTTATGCGTTGGGCGGCGCAGGTATCGCCATAATCTTGTCGGCCTGCACTGCTGGAACGCAAAGCGTCGACCCCGACGCGGCGCCGAGCGCCCGCGCTGTCGTTGCTCCTCAGCAGCGCGGGCTTGCATCTTCGCTACAAGGGCGCAAGAGCTGGATCGAGCCCAATGCAAAGAACCATCGGCTGCTCTATGTTTCTGATTCTAATAACAACATTGTGCAAGTTTACAACTATCCGAAGGGATCCCAGGATCCGCCGGCTGGGACGCTCACTGGCTTCAATCACCCCTTTGGCATGTGCGTTGACAGCAGCAACAACCTCTACTTCACGAACAACGAAGGTTTCAGCGTTTTCAAGTACGCAGCCGGAGCATCAGAACCCAGCGGCGTTTACATGT
>Ga0265338_10011583_pt1 | contig 10167 bp, 11 predicted proteins | sample 42126metaG_FD_193579 | JGI IMG/M metagenome (GOLD analysis project Ga0265338, IMG submission 193579) | Rhizosphere microbial communities from Carex aquatilis grown in University of Washington, Seatle, WA, United States - 4-21-26 metaG | ecosystem: Host-associated > Plants > Roots > Rhizosphere... | reverse complement strand
ACAGCCGCGCCCGCTCAGCCGGGTTCTCCGACAGCCACTCAAGCGCGTGCGCGGTCAGCGCGGTGGTGGTGTCGAACCCGCCCCCGATCAGCAGCGAGATGATCCCGAGGAGCTCGAAGTCAGGCGGCACGCTGCCGTTGATCTCGACCGTCGCCAGGGCGTGGATGAGACCCGGGCGGGGATTCGCCCTGATCTCGGCCACCTGCCCCATCAGGTCGTCTCGCATCGCGAGCCGCATCGCCTGCAGCTTCGCCATGTTGGGCGAGTTGGGCGGGGTGTAGACCGAGGCGTGAATCGGCTCGACGTAGATGTCCCAGTTTTTCAGCGGGATCCCGAGCATGCCCAGGGTGAGTACCGCCGGGACGATGTTGGCCAGGTCGTCGACGAAGTCGATCTGACCAGTCTCGATCTTCTCGTTGATGCTGGCGCGGGCGATCTCGTCCACCAGCGGCAGCCATCGGGCGACCGCGGCCGGCGACAGGTACGGGTTGAGCAGCTGCCGGTAGTAGCGCTGCTCGGGCGGGTCCATCTCCAGGAAGCCGCCGCGGAAGGCGACCTCGGGGGACGGGATGGAGATGCCCTTGTAGCCCCGCCGCTCGTTGGCCGGGTCATGGTCATTCGAGACGAAGTCGGCCGAGCGGGCCAAGTCGAACACCTCGGAGTGGCCGGCCGCCACCCAGTGGCCGCCGTAGGTGTCACTCCAGGCGACCGGGTGCTTGGTCAGCATTTCCGAGGTGACCTGGTTGAACTGCTCCCGGTACTGCGGCGTGTGCCGGTCGAACTGGTAGCGGTGCTTCTTGCGCTCGGTGTCGTCGTCAGTGATCGGTTCCGTGGTCATGCGCGGTGTCTCCTGATCCGGCTAGGGGATGACCGAGATGGCTTGTTCCGGACAGGAGCGGATTGCCTCGGCCGCCTTCGCCTCGAGGTCAACCGGGACCTCGCCGCCGATAGCGGTCGCGTGGCCGTCGACATCGTCCAGTTGAAACAGGTCTGGGGCGATCATGGAGCAGAGCGTGTGCCCCTGGCACTTCTCCGGGTCCACATAGACCTTCACGTCGTTTCCCTTCTTTAGTGGTCCGAACGGGTGCGGCTGGCTCTTACAGGTGAAAGTCGTACCACTTGAGGTACCCGCCGGCGTCCACCCGAAGCTGCTGCCCGGTGACGTAGCGCGCCTCGTCGGAGGCGAGGTAAAGCACCGCGTTGCTGATGTCGACCGGCTCGACCCACGGGATCGGCATGCCCTGCTGCACGTAGAACGCGGGGGTGGCGTCTTCCTTGGTCGGGTTCTCCAGGTCGGGCCGGAAGGAGCGGTACATCGGCTCGCTTTGCAGCATGGGGGTGTTGACGTTGGTGGGGTGGACGACGTTGGCACGGATCGACCGGGGGGCGAGCTCGCGCGCGAGGTCGTGCACGAAGCTGGACACCGCCCGCTTGGCCACCATGTAGGCGATGCCGCCGGAGTCGGCGCCGAGCTGCTGCTGCGGCAGCGTCACCATGTAGGCGGCGGTCGAGCCGGTCGCGATGATCGAGGCACCCGCCTGCAAGTGCGGCAGGGCCGCGTGGATGGCGTTGATGATGCCGATCGCGTTGGTGTCGTACACGTCGGCCCACGCCTGCAGCGGCGTCTCGCTCTTCTGCCCGATGATGCCCGCCTGGGCCACCACGATGTCGAGCTTGCCGAACTCGGCGATGCCGCGCTCGATCGCCGCCGTCAGCTGTGCCCGCTCGCGCACGTCGGCTTCCACCGCGACGATCCGGCGGTCCTGCGCCTCGACCAGCCGGACGGTCTCCTTAAGATCGTCCGACGATGACAGCGAGTAGCCAAGGGAGTCGAGGTCATGGCAGATGTCGACCGCGATGATGTCCGCGCCCTCTTCCGCCAGCCGTACCGCGTGGCTGCGTCCCTGACCGCGCCCGGCGCCAGTGACGAAGGCGACCTTGCCCTGCACGCGTCCCATGCGTGCCCCTTCCTGATCGCTACCGTATACAAAATACTTCGATGGTCAAGAAACAGTACTCTGATATTACCCTTAGAGGGGCCACCACCCCCCTGCTCCAGGAGGAGACGCGGATGCATCGCATGCTCATCGACGGGAAGCTGGTCGCCGCCGACCGGACCTACCCGTCGATCAACCCGGCCACCGGCGAGGTGCTTGACCAGGCACCGGAAGCGTCCGTCGCCGACGCCCAGGCCGCGATCGCCGCCGCCCGGCGCGCGTTCGACACCACCAGCTGGCCGGCCGACGCCGAGTTCCGCGCCCGCTGCCTTGACCAGCTGCACAAGGCGCTGGTGGAGCACAAGGAAGAGCTGCGCGAGCTGACCATCGCCGACGTCGGCGCGCCCCGGGTGCTTACCTACGGGGCCCAGCTCGAAGAGCCGTTCGAGATCGTCCGGTACTACGCCGACCTGCTGCCGGGCTACCCGCTGAGCGAGGAGATCGGCGAGCTGGAGTTCCGCGGCCAGCGGCACCGCCGGTGGGTGGAGAAGGAGCCGGCCGGCGTCGTCGCCGCCATCATCGGCTATAACTACCCGACCCAGCTCGCGCTGGCCAAGCTGTCCCCCGCGCTGGCGGCCGGCTGCACGGTGGTGCTCAAGGCGGCACCGGACGACCCGCTGATCACCCTCGCCCTGGGCGAGCTGATCGCCGAGCACACCGACATCCCGCCGGGCGTGGTCAACGTGATCTCGTCGTCCGAGGTGGCCGTCGGCGAGGCGCTGACCACCTCCCCCGACGTGGACGCGGTCACCTTCACCGGGTCCACCGCGACCGGCCGCCGGATCATGGCCGCTGCCAGCGCCACCGTCAAGCGGGTCTTCCTCGAGCTTGGCGGCAAGTCCGCGCTGGTCGTGCTGGACGACGCCGACCTCGCCGGGCCGATCGGCACCGCCGCGTTCGCGACCTGCTCGCACGCCGGCCAGGGGTGCGCGATCCCGACCCGGATGCTGGTGCCGCGGGCACAGCACGACGCGATCGTGCAGGCGGTCACGGCCGCGCTCAGCCGGGTGACCTACGGCGACCCGGCCGACCAGAACAACTACATGGGCCCGCTGATCAGCGAGCGGCAGCGGGACAAGGTAGACGGCATGGTGCAGCGGGCGGTCGCGGCCGGCGCCACGCTGGTGGCCGGGGGCGAGAAGGTCGACGGCCCCGGGTTCTTCTACAAGCCCACGCTGCTCACCAACGTCGACCCGGACAGCGAGATCGCCCAGGAAGAGACGTTCGGCCCGGTCCTGGTGATCATCGCGCACGACGGCGACGACGACGCGGTGCGGATCGCCAACAACTCGATCTACGGGCTGTCGGGCGCGGTGTTCGGCAGCGAGGAGCGGGCCCTGGCGGTCGCGCGGCGGATCAGGAGCGGCACCATCGGCGTCAACGGCGGCGCCTGGTTCGGCCCCGACGTGCCGTTCGGCGGCTACAAGCAGTCCGGCGTGGGCCGGGAGATGGGCGTGGCCGGGCTCGAGGAGTTCCTCGAGACCAAGGCGCTGGCGATTCCGGTCAGCTAGGTCCCCCTCCCCGGCAAGCACAGTGTTCCCGGCAAGCACAGTGGCCCGCGGCATGCCGCTGGATGCGGCGCGCCGCGGGCCAACTGGCCCCGGAGGGCGCGGGCTTAGCTGCAGTTCAGCCGGTGAGGTTCAGTTTCAGGTTGGCGATGTTGGCCGGGTTGCAGTCGAACGTGCCCGGCGCGGCCGGGAAGACGCGCTTCCACTGGCCGTTCACCACCTGGCTGATCGCGTCGCACGGCGAGGGCGCATGGGCGGCGATGTTGGTCGTGCCGATGATGCCGTCGGCGTTGAAGGCGGTCTCCTTGTTCAGCGCGGCGAACAAGGCCTGACGGTCGAGCGTGCCGCCGTTCGCGGTCGCCTTGACAACCGCGTCCTGGAACAGCAGCGCCATGACGTAGGACTCGATGGCCTCGCCGTTGATGTTGTTGATGCCGCCCATGTCGCTGATCAGTGCCTTGAGCTGGGGATTAGCCTGCGAATCGGTGTAGAAGGGCAGGTAGTTGGTCGACGCGTACTCCCCCTCGGCGTCCGCGCCGCCCTGTTGGATGAAGCTGGAGTCATAGCAGCCGGTGTCACACGCCCACACCTTCACCGTGTTCACCCCCTGCAGCTTCGCTTCCCGGCGGATCAGGACGGTCTGCGGCGGGGTCGCCCCGCCGTAGCCGAAGGTCGAGCCATGCTGCTTCATGACCTGAATGAACGGGGTGAGCTGGCTCTGCGGGGACAGGGCGGACGGGGTGTAGACCCCCGGCCCGTCCTTCTGTATGCCGAGGTTGACGGCGCCCTGGATGGTGGGCAGCTTCTCGATCTTCGCCGTCTGCACGTCTCCGTCGAAGACATAGATGCCGTGCAGGCCCTTGAATTGCGACGCGTAATACCGGAAGTCCCCGACGTTCACCGAGTAACTCTGCGGATTTTCCTTCGCCGTCGCGCAGTAGGGGCCGTACCCTTCGGGCAGGTAGGTGACCTTGTCGCAGGACAGCGGCGGGAAAGCGACAAAGGCGAGGTTGGGAATGCCGATCGGCTTGCCCGCGGAGTTCTTGCAGTTATCGAGGTCGCTAAGGTCATTCAGCTCGGTGGTGGCCGTGCCGACCAAGGCGAAATCGTTCTGGCAGGCCTGGATGACGCAGTTGGCGGTGGCGTTCGGGTCCAGCTTGGAGTCGCAGAAGTCGACCGCGACCTTCCGGCCCGCCAGCCCGCCAGCCGCGTTGACCATGGCGGCCCATGCCTTGACGATGTTCACGTTCTTCTGGAACAGCCCTGGCTCAATGGGCGTGTTCACGTCGGCGATGACCGCCACCCGGACCTGCGACTTGGTGAGCCCGACGTCCGTCCCCGGTGAGGCCTGCCCGAGCCCGATCGACCCGGTCCCGGTAGCCGCGGGCGAGCCGGTGACGGGCGGGCTGGCCGAGCCGGAGGCGCTGGCGGACGCCCCGCCCGACGTGGAGCCGCCCGAGGAGCAGCCCGCGAACGCGGCGATCGCCGCTACCGCGCCGGCTATAACCGCTAGGAGCCGACGCCTTTTTCGTTTCACCATGTTGCGCCTTTACAACGAGATCCTCGAAAAGGATTCTCATCGAGTCCTTTTCCGGTTCACTGACAGGCGTCAACGTATTACTCAGGTCAGGCTGCTGGGCTGACCCTGGCCGGTGACCGGGACAGTAACCAGCGATTATCGCTGTAAGGTGCGGCGGGCGTTTCCGGCGCGGGCGTTTATCCGGCGGTGTCAGGCGGGCTTTTGCGCTCCGGCGGTGATCGGGGCGGCCAGCTGCTGCTCGTCGACCAGCACCTGCATCCGGGCGATGGTCTCGTCCAGCCCGTCACCGATCCGGGGACCGGGAGTGAAGGTCGCGGGCAAGTGCTTCATGCCCTGGATGATCCCGATCGTCTCGTAGTGCTCGGCGCCCGCGGGGTCGCAGACGTAGTCCGGCATCCGGTCAAGCACCGCCAGCACCATCCGCTTGAACACCGTGCGGGCCACGTTCGACCCGATGCAGCGGTGGATGCCGAGCCCGAAGCTGTGGTGCCGGTTCCCGGTCCGGTCCAGGTGCACGTGGTTCGGGTCAGGGAACACCTCCGGGTCGCGGTTCGACATCGCCCACGACAGCCACAGCCGCTCCCCCTCCTTGAACTGCTGGCCCGCGATCTCGCAGTCAGCCGAGATCGTCCGCCCGTCACCCGGAGCCGGGGTGAAGAACCGCAGGAACTCCTCGGTCGCCGGGTTCAGCAGCGTGTCCCGCTCGGCCGACAGCCGCGCCCGCTCAGCCGGGTTCTCCGACAGCCACTCAAGCGCGTGCGCGGTCAGCGCGGTGGTGGTGTCGAACCCGCCCCCGATCAGCAGCGTGAGCACGCCGACGAGCTCCATGTCGTCCGGCCGCTTGCCGTTGATGGTGGCCCGGGCCAGCGCGTCGATCATCCCCGGCCGCGGGCTGGCCTTGATCTGGTTGAAGTGGCCGAACAGGTTCTGGTACATCGCCGCGTTCAGCTCCTGCAGGCGTGCCATGGCGGCCTCGTCCTGCGGCGGGGTGTACACCTGGGCGTGGGCCGGCTCGACGTAGATGCCCCAGGCCTCCAGCGGCACCCCCAGCATGGCCAGGGTGAGCACCGCCGGGACGATGTTGGCCAGGTCGTCGACGAAGTCGATCTGCCCGGTCTCGATCTTCTCGTTCAGGCTGGCCCGCACCAGCTCGTCCACCAGTGGGGTCCACCGGGCCACCGCGGCCGGCGACAGGTACGGGTTGAGCAGCTGCCGGTAATGCCGCTGCTCGGGCGGGTCCATCTCCAGGAAACCGCCCCGGAACCGGCTTTCCGCGGCGGGGATCGAGATCCCCTTGTAGCCCCGCTTCTCGTGGGTGACATCGTGGTCGTTGGACAGGTACTCGGCCGACCGGGCCAGGTCGAACACCTCAGAGTGGCCGGCCGCGACCCAGTGGCCGCCGTAGGTGTCACTCCACGCGACCGGGCACTTGGTCAGCATCTCGGCGGTGATCGCCTCGAACTCGTCCCGGTAGCCCGGCGCGTGCCGGTCGAACTGGTAGCCGTGCTGCTTGCGCCCGGCGTCGTTTTCCGTGCTCACGGTGCCTCCTTTGGCCTGGTGATGAACGCTAGTTCGTGGCGTGTGCGATGACGGCGGCGACAAGCTCGCCGAACAGTGCCTGGTAGCCGGCCGCGCGCTGCTCGGCCAGCTCGTGCGGCAGGTAGTCGGTCACCCAGACCAGCGTCACGGTGCCGTCCTTGTCCTCGTCGACCCGCATCTCGGCATGGTGGTGCTCGGCCCCGTTGAGCCCGGGGATCGTGTACGAGGCACGGCGGCGAACCGGGTCAACGGTCACGTTACGCTCCCGGATCTCCATCCCGCCAGGCGTGGTGACCACCCGGTACTCGCCGTCCCGGGCCGCCACCCCGGCCGAGAACGGCTGGACCTGCGACCGGGTGAACCGGTCGAGGTAGTCCCACGCCGCGTCGGCGGGCACGTCAAGCTGCGCGGCGCAGTAGATGCTGGCCATGGTTGCCTGCCTTAACGGTTGGTCCGGCCGAGGTCGACCGGGAGCTGGATGCCGGTGATATGCCGCGCGTCGTCCGAGGCCAGCCAGGTGACGGCGGCGGCGATGTCCTCCGGCTCGCTGACCGGGTCGGGCAGCGAGCCCATGTACAGGAGCCCGAGCGCGGGGTCGGCGTCCACCAGCTCCCGCACGCCCGGCTTGAGGTCGGTGTTGACCCCGAACGGGTGGACCGAGTTGACCCTGATGTTGTACTTGGCGAGCTCGTTGGCCAAGGTCTTGGCCAGGCCGGTTACCCCGTGCTTGGCCGCCACGTAGTCCGCCAGCAGGGGCAGGCCGACCAGCCCGGCGACCGAGCTGGTGAACACGATGGCGCCGCCGGTGCCCTGCTCGATCATCACCGGGATGGCCGCCCGGGCCGTGTAGTAGGCGCCGGTCAGGCAGATGCCGATGGTCTCGTCCCAGTTCTCGAGCGGGATCTCCCACGCCCTGGCGGCCGTGGTCATCCCGGCGTTGGCTACCACCACGTCGAGCCGGCCGAGCTCGGCCACGCCCTGCTCCACCGCCGCCCGCACCCCCTCGTAGTCCCGGACGTCGGTGATGCTGGTGACGATCCGCCGGTCGTACTTCTCCACCAGGCTCGCCGTCTCGGCCAGGTCAGCCGGGGTCGCCCCCGGGTAGGTGGTGGTCGGCAGGTCGGCGCAGATGTCGAGCGCGATGATGTCGGCGCCCTCGGCCGCGAAGCGCAGCGCCTCGGCCCGGCCCTGCCCGCGGGCGGCGCCGGTGATGAACACCACTTTCCCCTCGAACCGGCGCGGGTATTCCGTTGGCATGACGGGCTCCTTCTTTGGTCATTGACTGCATGGCCGTTGACTGCATGGCCGTTGACTGGGCCGGGACGGGTGCGGCCGGGCGGCGAGCCCGCGGCCCTTTACCCGGGGCCGTGCTTGCCGCGCTCCAGGCCGAAGCCGCCCCGTTCGCCTTCGCTACCCGGCCGCGTCCCGTCGACGTAGCGCCGGTACCTCGGCGAAGTCATCCAGTTCATCCTCTTCAGTGAGATCTGATTACTGATTAATCTAATTGATTGTGGCCTAGCCACCAACCACGTTCAAGTAAACCCGGCAGCCGCCGGGACAAGGGAGGATCAGGCCAATGGGACGCATGAGCGGCAAGGTCGTCTTCATCACCGGCGCCGCGCGCGGGCAGGGGCGCGCGCACGCGGTGCGCGTGGCCGAGGAGGGCGGCCACGTCATCGCGGTCGACATCTGTGCCGACATCCCCACCAACAGCTACCCGATGGCGACCAGGGAAGACCTCGCGGAAACGGCGAGCCTGGTGGAGAAGCACGGCGGGCAGGCGGTGACCCGGGTGGCCGACGTGCGGGACCGGGCGGCCCTGTCCGCCGCCATCGACGAGGGGGTGGCGCGGTTCGGCCGGCTGGACGGGGTGGTGGCGCAGGCGGGTATCTGCCCGCTCGGCACGACCGAGCCGGAGGCGTTCATCGACGCGATCGCGGTCGACTTCAACGGCGTGTTCAATACGATCGACGTCGCGCTCCCGCAGCTGACCCGGGGCGCCTCGGTGGTGGCGACCGGCAGCACCGCCGCGCTGATCCCCGGCACGCTGGACAGCGCGGCCAAGGGGTCGGGCGGCCTCGGCTACTCCTGGGCCAAGCGGGCGGTCGCCTCCCTGGTGCACGACCTGGCGGTGGTGCTCGCGCCCAAGGGCATCCGCGTCAACGGGGTCCACCCGACCAACTGCAACACCCCCCTGCTGCACAATGACGCCATGTACAAGACGTTCCGGCCCGACCTGGCCGAGCCGACCCTGGAGGACGTGCTGCCGTCGATGCCGCACATGACTGCCACCGGCATCCCCTACGTCGAGCCCGAGGACGTCGCCGACATGGTGCTTTTCCTGCTCAGCGACGAGTCCAAGAACGTCACCGGCATGCAGATGCGAGTCGACGCGGGCGGGTACGTGAAGCGGCGGCCGCAGCAGCCCGCGTTCTGACCGAAGGGAGACACGCCGTGAAGGCGTTTATCGATGTGAACAAGTGCTCCGGGCACGCCCGCTGCTTCGCGGCCGACCCCGAGCTGTACCAGATCGACGAGAGCGGCTACGCGCTCCGGTCCGAGTTCGAGGTGCCGGAAGGAGCAGAGGACGCCGCCCGCGAGGGCGCCGCCGCCTGCCCGGAACGCGCCATCACCCTGCACTGAGACCGCCCCCGAGGAAAGCCCCCCAACGAAGGAGAGCACATGGAACGGCAGAAGGAAGCAGACCTGACCGGCAAGGTGGCGATCGTCACCGGGGCAAGCCGCGGCATCGGCAAGCGCTCGGCGATCTACCTGGCCCGGCGCGGGGTGAAGGTGGTGGTGACCGCCCGCACGGTGGACAACTCGCAGAGCCACCTGCCGGGCACCATCGGGCAGACGGTCAGCGAGATCGAGGCGCTCGGCGGCGAGGCGGTCGCGGTCGGCGCCGACCTGTCGAAGGTGGAGGACCTGGAGAACATCGCCGCGACCGCCTTCGACCGGTTCGGCGGGGTCGACATCCTGCTCAACAACGCGGCCGTGACCGTCGGTTACAACTGGTCGACGCCATTCCTTGAGATGCCGCGCGAGGACTGGCTGCACCACTACGCGGTCAACGTGCACGCGCCGTTCACGCTGATGCAGCTGACGGTGCCGAGCATGGTATCGCGCGGCGGCGGTCGGATCGTAACCGTCACCACCGGCAGCGCCGAGGCGCACCGGCTGCTTGAGGAGCCGCACCCCGGGGGCGACGTGGCGTACTACCACGGCGACGAGACCGGCGGGATCCCGGCCCCGGGGGCCGCCATGAACATCCCGGCCCTGTGGTCGCCTGCCTACTTCTCCAGCAAGCGGGCGCTTGACCGGATGTGCAACGTGCTGGCGCCCCAGCTGGCGCCCAAGAACGTGTTCCTGATGAACGTCATGCCGGGCTGGGTCGCCACCGAGAGCTCGGAGGCCAACCACGACCTCGGGGACCGGGCGGACGCCAAGATGGTCACGATGGACGTGCCAGCCCGGGTGCTGGCCTACTTCGCGGCCTGCGAGGACCCGATCGAGTACACCGGCCGGGTCTTCTTCGCCCAGCGCGAGCTGGCCGAGCTCGGCCTCGAGACCGACGACTGAC
>Ga0265338_10011582_pt1 | contig 10167 bp, 13 predicted proteins | sample 42126metaG_FD_193579 | JGI IMG/M metagenome (GOLD analysis project Ga0265338, IMG submission 193579) | Rhizosphere microbial communities from Carex aquatilis grown in University of Washington, Seatle, WA, United States - 4-21-26 metaG | ecosystem: Host-associated > Plants > Roots > Rhizosphere... | reverse complement strand
TCAGTTTCACACCACTTTTTTTGCGAGTTATTTTTTTGGTTGCGATAACTTTTACCAGGTACTTGTGTTCCCAGTTCCCAAGATATTGCTTTCCAACGGCTACCTTCCCAACACCAATCAACACCTATCAATTTGCCAACCGCTGTGTTTTCATTATTTTACTTCCTTCCACTTCAACGCAACGATGAATTCCTTCTTTCCTACTCTGTCTGCTTCCTCCTTCGACGAACAAATAACACTGGACATTGACCTTAACTCACCCACTGGCCACATAGAATCCTTACCTGGCACACCTTCCAATCCAATTGAAATTTGGGACCCCGTTGATCAAGAAGAAGCGGAATTAACAATTGAACAACAATTCGAGTTGGCCGTTGAAAAACTACGAAACAGCAACAAGCGCAAGAGGGACGAAGGAAAGAATTTGGAAGTATCAGACGACGACGAGTCGAATGAATGGGACCCAGTGTTTGCTAAATGGTTAAAACAACTTGAATAAATTCCTGTACATAATATTTTGTGAAGGTTAAAAACCGATCCACTGGACAACCTTTTGTTTGCACTTGATTGATTTATTAAATAAACCGTTGTACAAAATATCCAATAAGAAGCGGAATACTCCACAAAAACACAACGACGTAGTCAATCCACTCTGTTGGTGGTCGATTTTGTTCCAAATACTCCTCCACTGAATGATAGATCATCCTTCGAACGCTAGAAATTCTAAGGTAGGCATTTAGAAAAGCAACAACCCAACCACTTTCAGTTCAATTCAACCACTCAACCATGACAATCATTGAATCCTTTGATCAAATGATGACCTACTTCAAAGAACTTGAGGGGATGGCAAAGGCAAGAGTGGGAAAACATGTAACACAGGAGAACTACGATAAATTGGTGCAGTTGAATGCCCACCTTAATGTTAAATGGACAACAATGAAACCACTACTGCTTCAATCCAAAGAGATTCTTGACACACTTGAGAAGGATGCAGCGAAGTACGAGAAAGAGCACCCCTGTGATTGCCCCAGCTGCGCCACCCGACAAGCAATGGAGAAGAATGGAATTACAGTGATTGAATTCAGACTGTCAAACCCAACAGAGAAAGACAACGAGGAGGATGTTCCTGTTTGAGCCAGATGCACTCTGCAATTTTCTACTGCAATAAATTGACCACCCCAACCATCTGTTACAATTATGGAAAGCCTGTTTGTGTTTGGTGCATTATACTTCGTGCTTACTAAAATTGACCAGTACAAAACCAGCCTGCAAATCAAGCAAGCAATGAGGAAGCAAGCCGAAACCGAATTTCATGAATATCAACGTGAAGATACCCAAGAGACATCGGACCTTTTGGTGCTGAATGACGCGGACAGCATCCACGAGTTCAGTAAGCAGAATGAAGGATACCTTCCCTACATTGGCGACCACGACTTCTTATTTGGACCGAACAATGAAGGGGATCACCACAACCTGGTCGACACATATTGCCCGCCAACACTGGTGCCGGATCAGTACGAGCTTCATGCGTAAAAAATTCTAAGTAAATAAAGGCGTGAAGTTGAACCCCTGTTGCGATGTGCAGACATATCTTCTGTTGCGTTTGTTTGGCAGCCCTTGGTATAATTCCTTGCCAGAATCAAACAGACCATTGTGGAAAAGCGGAAAACACTGGACACTGTGCGACCATCTATGCAAACACTCCAAATCGGGGATCCAGATCCTATCCCAATCATCATCGTAATGACCCTGCTGATCGAGTTGGAGAAAGCGTTCCAGAGCAGAAAGTGGACATGAGCCAAGTGGTCACTGCGACAGACCTCCATCCTTACAGACTCAACATGCCAATAAACAAACCTCCCTCTGATGATAACCCTGACGACACCTCAATTTTTTTTAAATTTATAAATTTAGGCTAAGGCGCCTGTTGGTGGAAGTTCCAACCAATAAAATCTAAAAGTTGTTGAAGAAATTGTGTTCAGCTTAACTATGTCAATGTTGGATCCAGCGTCCATCACCATCATCGCGGGGGTAAGCGCTTTGCTTATTGAACGTGCATTTAGTTTGTTCGGTAAGATCAAGAAAAGCAATTGCAGTACATGTTGCCAAATCGAAATGGATGACCAAACCCCAGAACCAGCATCACCCCCCACCATCGCCCTTCCATCCATTCCTTCCCTTCCCGCACTTGTTCCTGCATCACCCCCATCTGTAAATTCTAAACAGTAAATAATACAAACCTGTTCAAACCTGTTCACAATGCAAGCAAAAGCACTTCCACCTGTTCAGCAGCTTCCAATTGTGGGCCCCATAACTCAGGCGGCCGATCAGTTCTACGCAAATGTGGTTGAACCACCCCTTGACATGTTGGGGATTGGTGTAAGGGCTTCCCCATTGCGGCGTTTTGCAGTGGTAACATTGGCAACAGGGGTAGCAGTTTGGGTGTTCAAGCCCAGTTACTTGTTCGATGAAAATGGAAAACCTCGCCCCTTCAGCATCACCGGCAATGATGTGGACGGCATTGCACTGCCCTGGTGGATGTTTGCACCGTTAACTGGAACCCTTTCGGTGCTGTTTATTTGAATCATTTAAGCATTGTATGGTGAATATGGATTGCTGTTCACTTTTATTTTTCGTTCCTTCATCCATCTTCCAAATTGAATAACGACCAACCTTCCTTTGTACATACAACCAACTTGGCAATGTGGATCAGGGCAAATTGCTGGAAATATGCTCATCGATGCAACTGGTTGGATTGCAGCGACTCTCATCACTTTCCAACAGAAGTGGTGAATCAACCAAGAATGACCGTCAATGCATCGAATTACAACTTTATCTTCCCGCTTCTTTCTGATCTGTTTTCTGCACCATCCACACCTTTTCCCTTTTGCCATTTCGATGTTGATCTTGAAGTGGTGCTGAAGTGTTCGTTTGAACCTCCAATTGGTGGCGGCTAACTCGCATTTGGCATGATCAGGAAGGAATTGGCATATTTTCACCAAAATTTCTACGGGCATATCCATTAGGTTTGGGTAACCTGCCATCGTTTTTCAGCCCTTCAAAAGCACAATCTTGGATCTGTCCCACAATGGTAAATGTCCGTACTTATACAGGCTTAGCTTAGAGTTTTTGATGCTGTTTGTTACGATATCCATGTGCACCAATTCAGAATGCAACCACCGCAACTTGTTAGGTGTGTGGGATGCGGCGCACCTGGAATCACTGCTTTTGTTTTCACTGATGTTGATATGGATTGTGGGGCTGGCAGTGATTGCAATTTCTCATCCGGACGTAGACGTATTGATGGAGCAACTTGCACGGAGTGTGGATTGGTGCAGGCATTTGGGGAGGAAAATCTCCGTGACCTTGCAATTGACCTGGCACGGGCTCATCCTGAAAACAGCAAAGCTCCAAAGCCTTATCTTGGCACTTACAACAGGTTACATTGTAATACTATTTTCCCTAAGTTATTTTAGACGTGCGTACATTATGGAGCGATTTTCAGCTCAGCAAGTGGTTGAACCAGAAATACCTGATTGTTACTTCGATGTCATCAAGGCTGAGTATGAGAATTACGTGCAAACTGCTGGGTATTCCGATGCCAGGAAGAAGGGAAAGCAGAAGGACAAGCACAGAGGGGTGTTCCAATCAGGAAACGAGCGAGCAAAACCTTACAACCCAATGTTCTACAAGTACCGCCGAGACGCAAGGCAGCTTACGAAGAGCGAGATACAAAAAATCCTTAGATCTGTGCGTTCAATTTCTTTTTAATTTTACTTACAATTGTTAGGTAGACGCTAAGGGATTACGTGTGATTGGACAGGCGGGCAAAGAGTACAAATACACAACGATCTTCCTTGGTTGATTATTACATTTATAATTGCTAACCTGAATTCAGAGCGCTGGAAGAACATCAAGGAAACCTTAACCAAGAACGAATTGCCCAAGTTCAATTTAACCCAAGTAAGCTACATTGGCGCAGTGCTGATGGAGTGCTCCCGCATTTGGAGTAAGCAAGTTGTAATTATTCAACCTAACAAAACGCAGACAATTGGCAGCCACCAACAAGGGGCCGACCCAAGGACAAAACCCCAGAAGCATTGCAGGAAGCCTGGGAAGAGCGACAGAAGTTTTGGAGGTTCCCCGAGAGGTTGAGCTTAATTAAAACAACAATCACTAACTTATCTGAAGGTAGGATTTTCCCTGCATGTGAGTTAATTACATTTGTTTAATACTGAACCACTTAAGTAATTACATCGTCCGCGAGATAATGAAGTACCTTGTTAAAAGCGGTCAATTGGATGAACAAACGATGAAGAACTGTCTGGATGACTTCCCACTGCCATCAACGAAGAACAGCATCCAGAACCTTCGAAAATATTGGGTTGCAATGGCCAAGGAAATGAAAATCGATGTGGAAACAACGGAGGAATTGAAGCAAGCAACGATGTTGGACTTTGGGGTTGAAGTGGAGCAAGTGGAATCAACGGGGACAGTATGATATTCTAACGGCTAACTGGATGGAAACCAAACTGATTAAACTAAGCACCTGGCTTGGTGAATTAAGGGGACAGTACAATCAGTGTGAAAAATCAATGGCCGCTGTGATTGCGAACCAGAACACACCCATTCAAACAAGTGCTGATGATGATGCCCTGTATTGTATCGAAAAATACAACAACTTCCTGATTTGGATGAACGCTAACCTTCCTGATTGCCTGAAGTCGTTTGTTGGCAAGCTGAACTACCTTCCTTCCGTTGCTGGAATTGGACTGTTGACCGTGGGATTGAAAAAACTTGCAGAAAAATACCCCGACATCAAGAACCAGTTGGAGAATTTGGAAACCCGGTGGCATGCAACATTAGATTCAACAGTTTCAAAAACCACAGAAGAGAAGTACGAAGTGCTGCGTGAAGGATTGGACAAACCCATTGAATGCGTGAAGGACTTTGTGATCGATATTGCCAAGATCACAGACCCAAATGACAAACGGCAATTAACAATGTGGGTGAAGAACAAACTGAAGAAAACGAAGGATGCCGCCAAGAACATGGCCAACATGGATCAGTTGTACAAGTTGATCCGCTATTCAATGGTGTTCATGCCATGATAAAAAACAAAAAATAAACGAAATTCTTCTAAGTTGGTTAGGTTCACACATTCCATTTCAGTTCAATACCACAATGAGTATCAATTCAGCGGTTTCGCAGGTGGTTTCCCAGGCCGCAGGTGGGTTTGTGATCGGTGCCACCGTGGACAAGTTCTTTCCTTCATCAGGTCAAGCAGGTTTGGTTCAAGGTTTGGAAATTGCCGGCCAACTGGTAGTTGATTTTATTTTGGGACAAAGCTACTGGGAATTCGTCAGACGAAGGGGGTTTGCATCAGGAGGCGGTGATCCATTGCAGGGTGCTTCCTTCCTCATCCCATTCCTTGCAAGTCAACCAAAACTTGGCCGCAAGATAGCTTCCTTCAATTCCTACTTACAATCACTTCTGGGCAACATCCACTTCGACAGCAACAGCAACTCGTCAATGATGCCAACAAATGCTCCCTCCTCCGTTCCACGATCCACACCTGATTCCCTTCCATCCTACCGTGATGAATCACCTGATATGCCAAAGGACTTGGATCAAGCAAACGCCCCAACTGACTTTTCAGCCGTTTTTGCAGCAGCCGATGATGTTGTGGCCGACGACAGCTTTGCGCAAATGCAGAGCTAAAATCATCCTTTTGAATACAACAACTTCTTTATTGATACCATTTGTTTGGGTCCCAATTTGTGTCGTGAATTGCATCCACGTACGTATCATCGTCATTTTGAAGGTCGTTGCTGTAATCGCTTTCCTTTTCAATTTCATCGGGGTTCCACTGGTCTGGGTTCTCGATTATTATTGTGGTTTGCTTGGCTTTCTTGATGAACTTCTTCCTTATCCTTTCCAGTGCACTTACTGGCCGGGGTTTTTTGGGTTTGTCGTTCTTCAATTTTTGTATCACTTCCACGGTTTGCTTTTCAGGAACAAAGGGGCACTGCTTGCACACGTATCTTCTCCATTCAAATGGCTCAAATGGCACCAATCCTGGGGTTGTCCATTTGTTTCTGCTTGGCCTGATCATGTCTTCTGCTGTTTGGTCCCCCTGGTCGTACCAGTATTGCATTCCAGTTTCGTGAAGGAATCTGCAATGTAAGCACAGTCGCTTGCCGCAGCGGTAGCATCTGACGTAATCCTCATATCTTTCGTGGTTTCCGCACATTTCACAACTTATTTCGCACAAATGATCCACATCCACCCAATCCTTGCACAGTTGACAAATATATGCAAGTGGTTTCTTTGGTTGGCAATGCTTTTCGTGTGCTTCATAATCTTGGTACGATTTGTGGCAATGGATGCAGTTGAATCCATATCCTGCGTCCTTGGTTTCGTTGTTGTTGTTATTGTCAATTGATTCCAAGGTTTCCAGTGCAACTTCAAGCCAATCGGGTGGGGCTTTGTCATTTCGTTTCATTCGTTTTGCGTGGTGTTTCCTTGATTGATCGATGGCCTCTTCTTGGTCCTTCTGCTTCATCACCTCTGGCTTCTTTCTGCCTTGCCAGTTCTTCCTCTTCTTCTGTCCAATTCGAGTTTTCCGCATAAAGTGTTCATGCTCCAGGCCCCAACAACTTGCTGTGGCGGTCATTCTTTCTAATGTTGGTTGGTTGGCTTCAACTGATTTTGACTTAAGGCAAATCAATGGACTTCTACAACAAGGACATCAAACCTCACCTCGCTAGTTTTCTTCTGGTAGCTGGTGGGGTGTACTTCCTGTCACCGATCCTCCTTCCAAAAATGGCTTCACTTCCTTTGATTGGTAATTCTTCTGAGTTGACCAAGCAGGCTTTGTTGGCTGGAACTTACAGCGCCTCCTCCGTGATGATTGCGCAATGGGTTAAAAGCGTGGTTTGAAAAATGAAAACAAAATTCCTCGAAGTATGCTTCGTTTGGTTGTTTAATATAACTAACAATAAAGTATTATGGTTTGGCCACCGAAAGCACAATCTATCATCAAACGTCATGGTCAAGGTGAATTGTTGTTGTCTTCGGCCTTGTTTAATCTTTCCAAGTAGCGCTTATTCGCATCGTTGCACATCTTCAGCAATTCGTCTCGTTTGGTGGTGACCTCTGGACTTGCGGTTGTGATGAACCCGACTTTGTCATCCACTGGCTTCCAATCAGCATCCCCAATTACTTTAAATGTGTTATCACTGAGCCTTCTTCGCAGGGGGTAGCCATAAAAATCTTCGGGCATCCAACTTGCAATCTCCTCCGGGCTCATCTTCTTCACCCTTTGCTTCATCAAATCAACGATGTTCTGACTTTCTGCCCAGGAGAACTCGGCCCCAGGAACGATCGTGTTGAAGTATTCCCTGCACTGCTCCAATGGAGGTATGTTGAGCATATTTTTGCTGACGTAGGCTTCAGTTTCCCTTCCGTTCTTGATTGTTGTGGAAAGAATTGTCTGAGTGATTTGAAATGGAATCCCTTCTCGCCTCGGTAACATCTCCTCCATCCTAATAACCCACTGTGCCATCGTGTTGCAATCCTTGCTATATCCTTTTCTGTCTGTCTTCTGCAAAAATACTTTGAAATCTTGATATAACAACTCGCGGTTTGGTTGTTCTCGCCACTCCACTGCGGGGTCTCCATCCAATGTCTTCACTTCTTGGTGATATCCTCGAATCATGCAATCCAACCACCACTTCTTGATGATTGGTAAGGAGCCTATCTTCTGTTGTGCCAACATCATTGTAATAGGAATCTTTCGTGGATCGTAGCTTCCAAGAGGAACATTGTAAAGGAAGTTCAGCAGTGTCTTCAATCCGGCGTGGTCATTTCCGTACATCGTCCCATGAAGCATCTCAGGGTATTGTAATCTTTCAGCTCCAAAATTGGCCTGATACCATTCGTTTTCGTACAGGGCATCCAAGCAACTGACCAAGCAAAGGAATCGTCTGGCTCTTTCGGAGGCCTCGATGAAGTGTTCCAGATTGGAGGCAACGGCAACTCTAACGAAGGAATCATTATTCGTGGGATCTTTGTGCATGTGTCGTGATCGCTGTTGTGGGCAAGTGATCAAATTCTTCAATGCATTTCCCTTATCTTTGCCAACGAGTTGAGCTTCATCGGCGAATAAAAGCAATTTGTTTTCGCAAAGTGAGGTGAATTCTCCAACCAAATCCTCTGGGTTCTGTATTTTGCCGTAATGTTTCCCAATGATAAATCCAATGGCATCGTACACCCAAGATTTGATCGTTCCTTCAGTGCCACCAATAACTTCGCAAAGTTCGTCCTTTATCCAGGGTTTTTGAATCATGAAGGCCCAGTGAGCAATGATGTGCTTGAACTCCTCCTCTTTGTAGCACCAAGTCAAGCGAATGTGATTCATGAACGGGGTCAGCAACGACCAATCGGTGTAGTCCTTCACTTGATCCCTTGTCCAACGGAATCCCTGCCATTCGTTCAAATAGAACTCTGATGATGGTGCACTCGCGAAGTGGGGAGGGGTTGGATCGAATACAAGGCCGTGATATTTCTTGCGCAAATCGTGGTCCGCCCAGATCTCAGCCAATGATTTCTCCACCAGCGAGATTGTGAATTTTCGGGGGAGTCTTGTTTGTGGGTCCAAACCGTAAACGCCAAAATGGGGTTGAAGAGCTTTCGATGGTGCCTCACCCTCTGCTGGAAGTAGGAAATTCACCACCTTGTACAGATCCTCTTTGCTGTAGGTTGGAACCCTGAACTTTTCGCACATCAGAAGGAAGTCGCGTTTTGGCTTTCTGAACAACGAGTAATTCTCCAACCACTTCTGTTTTTCTGGAATCTTAATCACCACCTCTTGCTCTCGTCCACTGTAAGTCAGCATGGCAACCCATTTGTTCATCCAATTGGTCAATTGGAGTTCGAAGCTCAATCTGCCTTTCAGGTCCATTCCAAACGATCTGTAATCTTTGCCAATATCCGTCCATACCGCCATATTCGATTCAAATTCGTGGAGTTTCGCTTTCTTGTCTTCGTTGTATCTTCGATTGCTTTCGACCAAATCGATGGAGTAGATGGGAACGTAACTATGAGTCATCGCTTCCAGGATTCGCTTTCTCTCAAGGAACTCTTCCTTTTGTCCCTGGTAAATCTCCAACGCACTGCTGGCCTCGATTTGCTGAGCTTGAATCGCCTTTGTTTGTGCTGCCCTTCGAGCTTCGATTGCTTGTTCTGCAAGTGGAACATCATTTTCATCCTCGTTTTCTCCAGGTGGGGGGGCAACAACAGCTCGTCCTTTCCTCTTCCTCGTGTTTTGAAGTGGATCTTGTGGTTGCTGTGTTTCCACTTGCATTGGAACTGTTGGTTGAAATGGAACCCCGGCCAACTGCTGATATTGCTCCAACACTTCAGGAGGAACTTGTGCGCCTTGGTTGATCAAATCCTGAATCATTGCAGCCATTAAAAGCGCTGCCTCGTTCGCTGAGGTGGGTTCGGTTTGCATTGGAACCGCAGAAGAACTTAGTGTTTCCATCGCAAACGTTGATTTGAACTAAACTAGAAAAAGTAGCCGTTGAGATAGTGAACAATCGTGACAGACAAGTTGACAGACGGGATTTGAGCTCAGGGAATAACTTGGGAGTGGGTGGGAACGGATGGGTTGTGCTACTGTGAACAATGGTGACTTGGGAAACTAGCCGTTGCAGATTGGCCTTGAAGGTTTTTTAAGTTCATTATTTTGCTGCTTTTCCTTCTATCGTGTTATTCAACACGGTTAACTTTACTTATGGATTCCTTCATCACCTGTGATCACTGTGGACGAATGTGGGATGGCAATGCTCAATGCCCTTGCGATATTGCAGTAGAACCATTGCAACCTTTAACTGCTGGAACAATCGAAAACTTGATGGGCCTTGAAGAAAACCAACCGCCAAGTCCTCCACAACCAGAAGAGAAGCAAGAACCACCTAAGATTCCAGAATTAGAACCCTCCTGGAAATTGTACTGGACAAAACTCGTTAAGCAAACGATGGAAATCAAAGAGAAAGCAAAAGCGCAACAGAACGAGATACAAGTGAGTGTTATCGTGCACGACAGAAGAACTCCACCAGAGGAAAGCGCAGACACCTGTGATTCAACGCAAGGTTCAAGACT
>Ga0265338_10011581_pt1 | contig 10168 bp, 9 predicted proteins | sample 42126metaG_FD_193579 | JGI IMG/M metagenome (GOLD analysis project Ga0265338, IMG submission 193579) | Rhizosphere microbial communities from Carex aquatilis grown in University of Washington, Seatle, WA, United States - 4-21-26 metaG | ecosystem: Host-associated > Plants > Roots > Rhizosphere >... | reverse complement strand
ACCTGCTGCAGGGCCACGTCCGGCACGACGATCTTGAAGCTGGTCGGCCCGCCGGTGGCGGTCTTCCACAGGCCCTCGCCGGGCTTCAGCCGCTTGACGTTCTCGACGAACACGACGTTGGAGGCCAGGGGCGCCTTGGCGGGATCGTGGGCGGCCACCGCGGCGAGGTATTTGTCGGTGATCCCGATCAGGCAGGCGCGGTCGCAACTGGCGGCGCTGGCCTGCCCCGCGAGGCTCATCAGGCTCACGCCTGCGGCCAGGACGAGGGCGGTCCGGATGATCTTGCTGGGCATTGGTCTCCCCCTGAGGCGGAGCCGGGCGTCGAGGCCGGGCTCGCTTAGCCCGTCAAGTTGAAGGCGATATTCGCGGCCAACTCAATAGCCGCGGGAGCCCTATGGCCACTTCACCACCGGGGGCATGGAGCTGAGGATCGACTCCACATTGCCGCCGGTCTTCAGGCCGAAGGTGGTGCCCCGGTCGTAGAGCAGGTTGAACTCCACGTAGCGGCCGCGGCGGACCAGCTGCTCCTCGCGCTCCGCCTCGCTCCACGGCTCGTGCATGCGGCCCTTCGCGATGGCCGGATAGGTCTCCAGGAAGGCCTCGCCGACGTCCCGGGTGAAGGCGAAGTCGCGGTCCCAGTCGCCTGAGTCGTGGCGGTCGTAGAAGATGCCGCCGATCCCGCGCGCCTCGTTGCGGTGGGGCAGGAAGAAGTACTCGTCGCACCACTGCTTGTACTTGGCGTGCCAGGCGGGATCGTGGGCGTCGCAGGCCCGCTTCATCGCCGCATGGAAGGCCAGGGCGTCCGGGGCGGCCTCCTGGCGCTGCTCGGCCAGCAGCGGGGTCAGGTCGGCGCCGCCGCCGAACCAGCCCTGGGTGGTGCAGATGAAGCGGGTGTTCATGTGCACGGCCGGCACGCGCGGCGAGCGCATGTGGGCGATCAGGCTGATGCCGGTGGCGAAGAAGCGGCGATCGGTCTCGGTCCCCGGCATGGTCTTGGCGAACTCGGGCGCGAACTCGCCATGCACGGTGGAGACGTGCACCCCCACCTTCTCGAAGAAGCGGCCGTGCATCATGCCCATGACCCCGCCGCCGCCCGCCTCGCGGGCCCAGGGCTTCAGCTCGAAGCGGCCGGGCGTGGGCCCATAGAGTTCGGCCGGCGCTTCGTCCTCCATCGCCTCGAAGGCGGCCACGATCCGGTCGCGCAGCGACTCGAACCAGGCCCGGGCGCGGGCCTTGCGTTCGTCGAGCAGCTCCGTGGCGGGGGCGAGGGTGTCGGTCATGGCGCCTAGCTCATAATCATCTCAGTTGGCGGGCGCGAATCCATCCGTCCGCCGCAGGGCCTCGCCAACAGCCATGGCCGCGGCGGTGACCACATTGAGCGAGCGCAAACCGGGCTGCAGCGGAATCACCAGCCGCGCCTGGGCCGCCGCATGCACCGCCTCGGGCGCGCCGGCGCTCTCGCTGCCGAACAGCAGGGTGTCTCCGCGAGCGAAGGCGTAGCCGGTGTAGGGTTCGGCCGCCCGGGTGGTGAACAGCACCAGCCGCCCCTCCCGGCGCTCGGGCGCCGCGAGGAAATGGTCCCAGGCCGCGTGGCGGGTGATTCTCGCCTTTTCGCCGTAGTCGAGGGCCGCTCGTTTCAGCGCCCGATCGTTCAAGGGAAAGGCGCAGGGCTCGATTACGTCCAGGAAAACGCCCAGGCATGCGCAAAGTCTGATCGCCGCCCCCAGGTTTTGCGGAATGTCCGGTTGAAAAAGGGCGAGACGCATTCTAAGCCCTCCGCGCTAGGACGCCCGACGGCCAAGGTCGCATCGGCGCGTCGTGTCACACGCGCGTCCCGCATGATTCCTCGCGGGCGCCATCCGAAACGAAGGTGAGCAGAGTTGGCCGACACCGCCGCCACGCATGCTGAAGACCCGAGCCGTCGGGATTTCATCCACGTCGCCGCCGCCGCGGGCGCCGCCGGCGCGGTCGCGGCCATCGCCTGGCCGATGATCGACCAGATGGAGCCGTCGTCCGACGTGCTGGCGCTGTCGTCGATCGAGTACGACATATCCAAGGTCGTCCTGGGCCAGGAAGTCACCGTCAAGTGGCAGGGCAAGCCGGTGTTCGTCCGTCACCGGACGCAGAAGGAGATCGATGAGGCCACGGCCGTCGATCATGATCCGGCCCAGTTCAATGGCCTCCGCGACAAGCAGACCGACGCCTCGAGGGTGAAGCCCGGCAAGGCCGAATGGCTGATCCTGGTGGGCATCTGCACTCATCTGGGCTGCGTGCCGACTTTCGGCCAGGGGGATTACGGCGGTTGGCTGTGCCCGTGCCACGGTTCGCAGTACGACACCTCCGGACGCATCCGCAAAGGTCCGGCGCCTCTGAACCTGGCGGTGCCCGACTACAGCTTCCTCTCCGACACCAAGGTCAAGATCGGCTGACACCCTGATGAGCGGACACTCCACCTACGAGCCGAAGACGGCCTTCACCCGCTGGCTGGACGCGCGCCTGCCGATCCTCCGCTTCCAGGCGGAGCTGATGGATTACCCCACCCCCAAGAACCTGAACTACTGGTGGACCTTCGGGGGGATCCTGGCCATGTGCCTGGGGATCCAGATCGTCACGGGCATCGTGCTGGCCATGCACTACACGCCCGAGACCAGCCTAGCGTTCAACAGCGTCGAGCACCTGATGCGCAACGTGCCCTACGGGTGGTTCCTGCGCTACTTCCACGCCGTCGGCGCCTCGATGTTCTTCCTGGCGGTCTACATCCACATCGTCCGCGGCATCTACTACGGCTCCTACAAGGCGCCGCGCGAGATGATCTGGCTGCTGGGCATGGTGATCTACCTGCTCATGATGGCCACCGCCTTCCTCGGCTACACCCTGCCCTGGGGCCAGATGAGCTTCTGGGGCGCGACGGTGATCACCAACATCTTCACCGCCATCCCGATCGTCGGCAATCCGATCCACACTTGGCTGCTGGGCGGCCCGGCGGTGGACAACTACACGCTCAACCGCTTCTTCTCGCTGCACTACCTCCTGCCGTTCGTGATCGCGGCGGTGGTGGGCCTGCACATCTGGGCGCTGCACGTGCCGGGCAACAACAACCCGCTGGGCGTCAATGTGAAGAGCTCCCGGGACACGGTGCCCTTCCATCCGTACTACACGGTGAAGGACGGCTTCGCGATCATCGTCTACCTGCTGCTGTTCGCGGTGTTCGTGTTCTTCCTGCCCCACTCGCTGGGCCGCGCGGACAACTACATCCCCGCCAACCCGCTGCAGACGCCGCCGGAGATCGTGCCCGAGTGGTACCTGCTGCCCTTCTACGCCATGCTGCGGGCGGTGCCGGACAAGCTGCTGGGCGTGGTGACCATGTTCGGCTCGCTGGTCTTGCTGTTCCTGCTGCCCTGGCTCGACACTTCCAAGGTGCGCTCCATGCGCTACCGGCCGACCATGCGCTGGTTCTTCGTGATCTTCATCGTCGTCTGCCTGGGGCTGGCGCTCTGCGGCGCCAACCCGCCGGACAAGCCGCTGATCCCGAACGCGAACATCGGCTTCAACCTCGGCGACAACAACATCAACAGCTACGTGTGGCTGTCGCGGGTGCTGACGGCCTACTACTTCGCCTTCTTCTTGATCATCATGCCGTTCACCGGCTGGCGCGAAAAGACGTTGCCCGTACCGGATTCCATTTCAACGCCCGTGCTGGCCGACGCCGGCGCAGTGGCCCCGGCCGAATAAGGGGGATCCGGCCAATGCTGCGCAAAGCGCTCGTACTCGCCGCCACGCTTGGCCTGAGCCTGGCTGGCGCGGCCCACGCGGCCACCACCTCCGAGGAGCCCAAGGACGTCCACTGGAGCTTCGAGGGGCCCTTCGGGACCTTCGACACGGAACAGCTGCAACGGGGCTACAAGGTCTATCACGACGTCTGTTCGTCGTGTCACTCGATGGACCTGCTGCACTACTTCGACCTGGGGACGCCGGGCGGGCCGTTCTACGACTCGAAGTATCCCAAGCCGAGCGACAACCCGCGGGTCAAGGCCATCGCGGCCGACTTCAAGGTGCCGGACGTCGACTCCGACACGGGCGACGCGATCCAGCGGACGGCGACGCCGGCCGACACCTTCAAGGATCCCTTCGCCAACGAGTCCGCCGCCCGCGCCTCCAACGGCGGGGCCCTGCCGCCCGACCTGTCGGTGATCACCCTGGCCCGCGAAGGCGGCCCCCAGTACATCTATTCGATCCTGACCGGCTACGAGGCGGCCCCGGCCGGCCTGACCGTTCCGGCGGGCAAGTCCTACAACCCCTATTTCCCGGGCGACCTGACGGCCCAGTGGCATGGCGCCGGTCCCGTCCCCAAGGGCGGCCTGATCGGCATGCCGTTCCAGCTGACGCCCAACCGGGTGAGCTTCGACGACGGGGTCAAGTCCGGCACCAACCAGGAAGCCTATGACGTGGTGGCCTACCTGGCCTGGGCCTCCGACCCGCACCAGGTCGAGCGCAAGCAGATCGGCTTCTCGGTGATCATCTACCTGCTGCTGCTCGCGGGCATCACCTACGCCAGCTACCGGCGGATCTGGCGCGGCATCGGGCACTGATGCCCGAGTGGGTGCTGGGGATCATCGGCGGCACCGGCCTCTATGACATCCAGGGCATGGAGGCCCGCCGCTCGGAGCGGGTCGCCAGCCCCTGGGGCGAGCCCTCCGACGACCTGACCTTCGGCGAGATCGACGGCGTCAAGCTGGTGTTCCTGCCGCGCCATGGCCGGGGGCACCGCATCACGCCCACCCACATCAACGGCCGCGCCAATATCGACGTGCTGAAGCGCGCCGGCTGCACCGACGTCCTCTCGATCTCCGCGGTGGGGTCGCTGAAGCAGGAACTGCCGCCCGGGACCTTCGTGGTCGTCGACCAGTACATCGACCGCACCTTCGCCCGTGAGAAGACCTTCTTCGGCCACGGCGTGGCGGCGCATGTGTCGATGGCCCATCCGGTCTGCCCGCGCCTGGCGGGCCTGGCCGCCGTCGCCGCCCGCGAGGCCGGCGCGCCGGTGGTGGAGGGCGGGACCTACCTCTGCATGGAAGGACCCCAGTTCTCGACCAAGGCCGAGAGCCTGCTCTACCGGTCCTGGGGCTGCGACGTGATCGGCATGACCAACATGCCCGAGGCCAAGCTGGCCCGCGAGGCCGAGCTGCCCTACGCCTCCGTGTGCATGGTCACCGACTTCGACTGCTGGCACGAGGAGGTCGGCCCGGTCGAGATCGGCGATGTGCTGAAGGTGCTGGCCGACAACGCCGCCAAGGCCCGCGAGGTGGTCAGGCGGCTGGCGGGGAAGCTGAAGGGCCCGCGCTAGCCTTCGCCCATCGACACCTGCCTCGACTACGCCATCGTCACCGCCCCCGAGGCCCGCGATCCGGACCTGGTGCGCAAGCTGGACGCCGTGGCGGGCAGGGTGCTGGGGGGCCTCACCTGATCGAGCCCCTTTGGGGCGATCGTCGGGGCAAGGTCTCGAAGGCGCGGCCGAGTTCGCTCACGCGGGGGCCGAGGACGGCGTCCAGGAGCGCGCGGTCGGGCTCCGGCAGGGCTCGCCATCGATCCATTCGCCCCGTATCCACGGCCCGCAACGCCCGGCCCTTCCATTCAAGGGAGCGGGCCAGCACCACCCCCGAAGGCATGGCGGGATCCAGTTGCGCGGGCTCCAGGTCGAGGCCGAGGAAGCACATCACCTGCCCAAGGGTGGCGGCGGGCTGCGTCACAAGCGAGCGATAGCTGACGACCAGGAACTGGTCAGGAAGGGCCGCATCAAGCTCCTCCAGGTCGTTGACCGCGTCGAGCCAGAACGACGCAGCCTGGGCGAGACTCCCGCTCCACCATGGAACAGACATGAGCGAAGCCGCGACATCCCGGCCATCCCTCAGGATGTGAAGGATCTTGGCTTCCGGGAAGTTCCTGGCCAGGTCGCGCACGAACTTGCGATGCAACGGGCTCTTTTCCCCGCACCAGCGCTTGCCGTGGGCTTCCGCGAACAGTTCGAGAATGGCCCGGAACACCCGAGGCGCTCGAAGATCGCCACCGCAACGCTGCAGGACCTCCCTTGGCTCCAGGCCCAGCTCCGGAAGGCGGCGCCAAGCGGCGAGGCAGCGCTCCACGGCGACGGCATCGCGGCCATCGATCAAGGGTGCGACCTCCCCAAGGAACACGGTCTCGGGAGTCATCGCCAAACCGCTGTGGCGATCGAGGAGGACGCTCAGAAGCGTCGTGCCGGAGCGCGCGGATCCGACGACGAAGCATTTAACTTCCGCCAATTTGCGTATCATCCATAGAGCTGATGAATAAATCTGGAAGGAGGTCTGGAACCTCCAGTGTCTCGGCGAGTTGGCCTGAAGTCCGCGGACTCGGTCCGGGGATTCTCTTGGGCAAGTGACGTATCCACCATCGCGGATGACGCCACCTCATCACCGTATGTAAATAGATTCCTATCGGAATGAACCGCGTTATCTGGACCTGCTGGTTCCAAGGGCAGGATTCCGCACCATTTGTGGTGCGGAAGTGCCTCGAAAGCTGGGTAAACCGTAACCCGGACTGGGACGTCCGCGTCTTGGATGCCAGTTCGATCCGGAAGTACATAAATCTGGAAGATCATATCGATCTCTCGGAACAGGAGGTTACGGCCGCTTCCCTGTCGGATATTGTCCGGATTTTGTTGTTGAATGAATATGGTGGGGTCTGGGCCGACGCCACCAGCTATTGTAACCGCCCCCTCGACGATTGGTTGCCGGGATATATGCCTCGTGATTTCTTCGCGTTTTCCGATCCTGGCAAATATCTGCTGCTCGCGAGCTGGTTCCTGGCGCGAGGTCCAAGCGACCAGCTCGTCGGCAAATGGGCGGCTCGAACGCTGGCCTATTGGTCCGGTCGAAGGCGCGCGGACAACTACTTCTGGTTCCACAGGCTGTTCAGCGAGCTCGTCGAATCCGATCCAGAGGTCGCCGCCGTTCGGCGCGACACGCCTCGGTTCAAGGCGGACGGACCCCACAGCCTGCAGCGCGCGGCCGGTCCGCATGGGCTGGGCGCGCAGGTCGACTGGAGCGCGCCGGTGTTCAAGCTCTGCCATCGCGCCGACGCTTCGACCTGGGCGGACGGCACGCCCGTCGGCCGCCTGCTTCGAAGCCAGCCTGCGCCGGTCCGGACCGCCACGCATCGGCAGCTCCAGGCCGCACGTCCCACCGCCTTCGCCGGGCTGAAGACCAAGACCGAGAACCTCGGCGATCACATCCAGATCCTGGCGGCCGACCTGCTCCTGGCCCGCGCCGACATTTCGCTCGCGCAGCGCATCGATCGCGACGACGAGATCGCATCGGCTCCGGGGCTAGCGGAGAGCTCCGGCAAGACGGGCATCATGCTCAACGGCTGGTACAAGACCAATCCTGCGGAGTGGCCGCCGAGCCCGCGGCTATCGCCGATCTATCTCGGCTTCCACGTCCGGCCCTTCCAGAGCCCGTCCCTGATCGGCCCTCAGGCGGTCGAGCACTATCGCGCGCACGAGCCGATCGGCTGCCGGGACGAGTACACCTGTGGCCTGCTTTCGTCCTTGGGGGTGGACTGCTTCGTCAGCAACTGCCTGTCGCTCTCGCTTCCACGCCGGTTTCCCGACCCGGTTCGGCAGACTGAGGTGTTCGCGGTCTCCCGCGACGAGCGGTTGCTGGACCTGCTGCCGCCCGAACTCGGTGAGGTGCGATTCGTCAGCCACTATTCGGGCAGTTCCGACTTCGACGGCAATCTTCGGCGGGCCGCTGAGCTGCTTGCGACCTATCGCGATCGAGCCCGGCTGATCGTGACCTCGCTGCTGCATTGCGCCTTGCCCGCCCTGGCGATGGGTATCCCGGTAGTGGTGTTCCATCCGTTTCAGGACGGTTTTCTGGGCCCCTCCGACCGCGAGCGCTTCTCCAGCCTGGAGCGACTTGTCCGCGTCTATCACGCCTCCGAAGTCGGGCAGGTCGATTGGGCCGGTCAGGTGGTCGATGTGACGGGGTGGAAGCTCGGAAACCTCGACGCCTTCTTCGAAAAGCTCGGAATCTGGGACCTGCCGCCCCCGCGCCCGCTGGGGCCGATCGCGTCCACCGAGATCCTCCCGCCGCCAGGATGAGACCATGACCCACGGCGTTCTGGACGAGGCGTCGCCGCAAGGGGCCGCAGCCGGCCCCGACGGTCTATGCGCGCACCTGCTGGAGCGAATCGCCGCGACCGCGCCAGGGACCGAACCGTTCCGGCACCTCTATCTCGAGCAGGTGTTCCCGGACCGGTTCTACGAGGATCTGCGGGCCCACATGCTGGCCGCCAAACTCGAGCGGCGGACCGATGATCGCGACCAGGACAACCCCCTGTTCAAGACCGGTCGGTTCAACCTGGCGGCCTGCAACGATCCCGTGGTCGCCGCCGTCCGCGCCGCCTTCTCCGATCGCCGGGTGATGACCGCCTTGGCGGAAAGGTTCTTCCTGGAGCCGCAGGCCCTCGTCGACGACGGCCTGATCATCCACGAGGAGTTCGAGTACACGTTCAGCCGGTCGGGCAGGTTCCAGAACATCCACGTGGATATCCCGCCGAAGTACCTGTCGTTCGTCTTCTACATTCCCGAGGACCTGGGCCTCGACGAGGCGCAGGAGCGGGACAACGCCACCATCCTTTACGGCGAGGACCTGCAGCCCCGGCATTGCGCCCGTTTCCGGCGCAACAGCGTCTGCATGTTCGCGCCCCACTTCCAGACCTACCACGGCTTCGCCTCGACCCTGGATCGCGACGTGATGGTGATGTTCTACGTGCATCCTGGCGATCTCCTCGCCTGGCGGCGGATGCGCCTCGGAAAGGGCGACGAGGCGCCATTCTCCGGCGTCCGCGACCTGATCGAGGACAAGCTGCGCCGCCACCCGCTCATCGAGATCGGGCGGGATGAGGCGACGCTCCGCGAAGCGCGGGCGGCGTGCCGCATCGATGCGCCTCAGGGACGGGTGTTCGGAGACCCGCCCTGAGCCGCGAAAGCGTCTTCCGGAAAGCGGCAGCCGGTTTCGCGACAGAACGCGTGTGACGACGACGATCCGGAGCGGGCGACCTGATTCCCTCGGATCGCAACACGCGCCAGGGCGAGGGGTGATCAGGCCTCCATCGGCGACCAGCTGCGGGTCTGGGCGCTGACCTGACGGCCGCCGTCGCCGGCGCCGCCGCCGGAGCGGCGGTTCTGGTCGTTGCCCGGACGGCTGCGGCGGCGCTTGCGCTGCGCGTCCGAGGGCTGGGCCTTGGCCTGGTGATGCGGCCGTTGCGACGGCTGCGACGGCCGGCCGTGGCGCTTCGGCTCGGACTCCAGCTGGGCCTCCACCGCCATCATGGCGCCCAGGGCCCGGTCGTTGCGCCGGTCGAAGGACGGGATGGTCTGGCGGGTCAGCTTCTGGATGTCGCGCAGCAGGGTGCGCTCGTCGTCGGCCACCAGGCTGATCGCCTCGCCGCTGGCGCCGGCGCGCGCCGTGCGGCCGATCCGGTGCACATAGGCCTCCGGCACGTTGGGCAGCTCGAACTGGATCACATGGCTGACGCTGTCCACGTCGATGCCGCGGGCGGCGATGTCGGTGGCCACCAGGGCGCGGCATTGGCCGGCCTTGAAGGCCGCCAGGGCCCGCTCGCGCTGGCCCTGGGTCTTGTCGCCGTGGATCGCCGCGGCGCTGACGCCGACGGCTTCCAGGTGCTTGGCCACCCGGTCGGCGCCCCGCTTGGTGCGGGTGAAGACGATGGTGCGGGTCAGCTTGGAATCGGCGAACAGGTCGGCCAGCAGGGCGCGCTTGCGGGCGGATTCCACGAAGATCACGTTCTGCTTCACCCGCTCCACCGTGGTGGCGGCGGGGGCGACGGAGACCTTCACCGGATCCTTCAGCAGCTCGCCGGCCAGCTTGCCGATCTCGCCCGGCATGGTGGCCGAGAAGAACAGGTTCTGCCGGTCCTTGGGCAGGTGGGAGACGATCCGCCGGATCGGCTGCAGGAAGCCCAGGTCCAGCATCTGGTCGGCCTCGTCCAGCACGAACACCTCGGTCTGGTCCAGCTTGGCGACCTTCTCGCCCAGGTGGTCGATCAGCCGGCCGGGGGTGGCCACCAGCACGTCGACGCCGGCGGCCAGGGCCTTGATCTGCGGGCC
>Ga0265338_10011580_pt1 | contig 10169 bp, 7 predicted proteins | sample 42126metaG_FD_193579 | JGI IMG/M metagenome (GOLD analysis project Ga0265338, IMG submission 193579) | Rhizosphere microbial communities from Carex aquatilis grown in University of Washington, Seatle, WA, United States - 4-21-26 metaG | ecosystem: Host-associated > Plants > Roots > Rhizosphere >... | reverse complement strand
AATGAACAAATATGAGGACCCAATCCCAGGCCGCTCATATGCTATTACGGCTGACGTATCCGAAGGAAAGAAACTTAATTACTCAGCATTTCACGTTACTGACATTTCGCAAATGCCTTATAAACAGGTATGTGCTTATCGAAATAATACAGTAACTCCCGGAGATTTCGCCGAAGTTCTGGTTTTAGCAGCTGAAGCATATAACCACGCCTGTATTCTTATTGAATATATGTCACTTGGTCCTCTTGTTTCCAAGGAAATTTGGGATGGAATGGAATATGATAATATCCTATTCACCAAATCAATGGGCCGTAATGGACGCCAAGTCACACAACGTATCGATGATGGAGCTGATTTGGGTCTAAAAATTACCGAAGTTACAAAAAAACAAGGATGTTTATGGCTTAAGTTGCTTATTGAACAAGATCAATACATTGTCAATAATCAAGAAACAATCGATGAGTTAGCACGATTTTCAAAGCATAATAACTCATATAAGGCTGAAGAAGGTGCCACTGATGACTTGGTTATGTCTCTTGTTGTTTTTGCCTGGTTAACCAACCAGGATTATTTCAGGGATGTAACCAATATTAATACGATGGAAGGACTTCGGGAAAAGAAAAAGGAAGAAGTTGAGGAAGACCTAATCCCATTGGGTCTAATGATGTGGCGATCCAACGATATGCCAACAACTGCCGAAATACACGGCCGCAATACCGGGGATAATCTTGTTTGGTCCAATACCAAATTACCAATGGAACATTCTCCATATGTTAGTAACGAGGATTGGCGTGATATGTACAGTAATCCTTATGAAAGACAGGAAGACAAATGGGATAATGAGCATTATATCCCAATTTTTTAATAAAAACCAAAAGATTCTTTACGTTTTTTCTCGGTGTGTTTGAGTTCCTTACGTTTGGCGTGTGCCTCTTTTATTTTTCGGGAATGTTCCAAAGCGTATTCAGGGTCTTTCATTTTTTCAAGGAATGTATTTTTGCCCTTAAGAGAAATTTTTTGTTTTTCTTTTATAGAAAGAGAATGGATACCAGTTTTATTGATAACAGCTGCGTTTCCTGACGTTTTTCCACCTTTACTTCGTTGTTCAAATGTAATTCTTGTTCCATTACCAGCTTTTTTACATACTACTGATTTTTCTTCAGGGGATAAAAGATGATAACCACGAGGTTGTCTTATATTTGATAAGCTATAATTTTTAGCAGATAATTTAGATTTTGGTTTTTTTAATTTCTTTATAACAAGTTTTCGAGTTGTATCATTCAACCACCAAATAGCTTTATGAACATTAGCAGAAACATTATAATATCTTCGACCAAACTCATCTGCTTTTATCATATCAAGCCAACGTTGTTCTTCATCCAAAAGTTTTGAGTGAGATGTATAAATGTATTTTAAAACTTTTCTTTTAAAATCATTAGGTCGTCTACGATGTGCGTCTCGCATTGCTTGTGATGAACAAATATATCCATCATTTACATCACCCCAATGCGATCCAACATAATATCGCTTACGAGTTTTATCCAACCAAAGATAAACAAAACCATATTTTTGCGCGCCATTATTTTGCGGTATCATCAAGAGTATTTATAACATAATTTTTTGGTAAAGTCAAGTAGAAAGTAAATAGTTTGCAGACTAAAATAAGAGCTTATTAGGTTCTTATAGAACAAGAAGGAGATTGCGCGTTGACCTTTGCCGTAAGCCCTGGCGTTACTTGGAACGAATACGACCTTACTCTTACTGTACCTGGCGTCGCAGCCACTCCGGCTTGTATGTCGGGTATTATGCGCTGGGGCCCTATGTTTCAACGAATTTTATTAGGGGCACCAAATAATCTTCTACAACGATATTTCGAACCATCCAACCTAAATGGTGAAACGTGGATGGCTGCATATTCTTATTTAGCATATGCAACTCAGTTGTGGTTCGTTCGTACTGGTGACGTTACCGGATGCACTGTCAGTCAAGTTTATTCCGGTGCTGGTAATTCATTCACTGGTGGAAATAACGTTGTTCTATTATCCAATACTGCTGGTATTATTGTTGGAATGAAGTTATTTGCTTCCAACAATACTGCCCTATCACCTTTCCAAAGCAATGGTGTCTATGTAACCGCTGTTAACAGCACTTCGGTTTCATTAACCTCAGCTCCATCAGCCAATGCAGGAAATACCACTGTTATTTTCCGTTCGAATATCTTCTATTCAGCTGTTGCACAACAGTCAAATGTTCAAAATCTATCGTGGGCAGCATACTCTCCATATAACGCTAACAATTATACCAATTTGTATGGAACATTTGATCCATCAATTTTATGGGTCGCCCGTTACCCAGGCCTTATTGGAAACTCAATTAAGGTATCGGTTTGTGAAAGCGCAAACCAATTCCAGTCTGTAATTGACTTGGGTTCAAGCGGTAATACCTACATTAACTCAGCCGCAATTTCGATTACGGCAAATGTGGGATCAAACAGCCTTCTTGTTACTGTTACTCCTGCAAATACTGCAAATGGAACAATGGTTACTGCGGCAAATACTATTGCAATGAACGCAGCTAACTCTATTTCTGTCGGGGACTTGATTGAAACTGGAAATGTTAACATTGGTTTTGAATTCTTGCAAGTTGCTAATGTATCATCAGTTACAGTCAGTGCATCTAATGTTGCATCCTTTACAATCGGTGTAACTAACCCATATACCCTTATCCAGAATTGGTCATCCAATAATATTGATCGTTACTGGCAATTCTCAAATCTACTTCAAATCGCCCCAGGCCAATCATCTTTCCAATATAACAATGGAAATACTGCTGCATATGATCAAATGCACATTGTTGTAACAGATGCATTGGGCGATTTCAGTGGAACTCCTGGGACAGTTCTTGAAGTTTATAAGAACGTTTCCCGAGCAAAAGATAACCAAAATTTGAACGGTACTACCAACTACTACGCAAACGTTGTTAACCAACAATCATCATATGTATGGTGGGCCAATGACCGAACCGGAGCTGCATCTGCCAACTCCGCTCAATTAGTATCATCAACTAACCTTGCCCCATTTTCTGGACAATTTGTGTACGGTGACGATGGACTTGGTGAAGGTAACTGTTCAATCGGAACAATTGCAAACGGATATTCATACTTCCAAGACCCAGAACAAGTCAGTGTATCACTGGTTATTACTGGAAAGAACCTTGGAACTGGTCTAAATGCAAATACTCAACTATCGTCTTACTTAATCAACAACCTTTCTTCGGTTCGACGTGACTGTGTAGTATTTGCATCCCCTGACATTGGTTCAGTTGTGAACCAGGCTGGTCTAGAAGCAGAAAACTGTGTGACAGCTCGTAACTATATGCCATCATCATCTTACGGCTTTATGGACTGTGGATACAAATATATGTACGACCAGTGGAATAACACATATCGTTGGGTTCCACTTAACGGAGATATTGCAGGTCTTGCATCACAGACAGACCACACTAATGCACCTTGGTGGTCATTTGCTGGATTCAACCGTGGAAATATCAAGAATGTTGTTTCGTTGGCGTGGAATCCATCTGAAGCTGATCGTGATATTCTATATCCAAATGGCATCAATCCTGTTGTACAATTCCCAGGTTTAGGAACTGTTCTTTATGGGGATAAGACTTTGTTTGCTGAACCATCAGCGTTCCAGCACATCAACGTCCGACGTTTGTTTATTGTCCTTGAAGTACAGATTGCAGCATACGCAAAGTTCATTCTATTCGAATTTAACGATGCCTTCACTCGGGCTCAATTTGTCGCAACCGTTAATCCATTCTTATCGCAAGTTCAGAGCCAACGTGGTATCATTCAATATTATGTACGTTGTGACTCGACCAATAACACTGCTCAGGTTATTCAAAATAACCAGTTTGTTGCTGATATATTCATTCAGCCAAACTACAGCATCAATTGGGTATTGTTGAACTTCGTAAACGTACCACCATCTATTTCCTTTACGGAAGCAGAATCAGTACAGTACGGAAGTGCGTAATAAATAGTTATAGAGGAGAACGTTACCACAATGGCAGTTGATATAGTTGGATTTAGAAATACAATTTCAGGTGGTGGGGCTCGTCCATCTAACTTTGAATTGTTCTTTCCGGTACTTCCAAACATTCCTTCGGCAATTACATCGACATTGGCTTTAGCTCCAGTTCGAGGACAAGCAGCTTCGATACCTCCAGCGAGAGTATCATCGATTGATGTGTATTACCAAGGTCGACCAATTAAAGTTGTTGGGGAACGAACCTTTACACCTTGGACTGTTCGTTTTTATAATGACGTGGATTTCCTACTTCGCGACTTTTTTGAAGCGTGGAATAATATGCAAAATACCCTTGCGGGTAACCAGGTTGAATTTACCGATGACATTTTAGCAGTCGATGGTGGATATAAAGTGGATGGTGTTATCGTGCGACAACTTAACAAGAAACTACAAGACCTACGGGCCTATGAATTCTATGGAATCTATCCAGAAGTGGTAGGGGAAATTGAATTGAATTGGGAAGCATCGAACCGAATTGAAACTTTTGATGTTCAGTTTGCATATGATTTCTGGATTCCATCAATTTCTGATACGGATCAATTGGTTCCTGGTTCATATGACGTTGAAGGTGCCGGGGCTAATTCTGCCCTATCATCGGCAGCATCAGGCAACGCTCCATCTGTTTCACAAGGTGTTACGAGCATTTTGCCGGTTTCATCGGGCATTTAGTTGGCATAAATACCTTATCAATTCAATTGTTAGGGTATTTTTTGAATGGTTTATTCATTATACGTTAAAGAACACAACAAAACTGGCCTGAAATATCTCGGCCAAACATCCCAAGACCCTTACAAATACAAAGGTTCCGGTAAATACTGGAAGGAACATATTCGTGTTCATGGTAATGATGTGACAACGTTTATTTTGGGCACATTTGAAGACAAAAAACACGTTGCTCAATTAGGAGAATATATTTCAAAAACTTATAATATAGTTGAATCTAATGAATGGGCGAATTTAATGGTTGAAAAAGGTGATGGTATTGATAGTCAAACTGCTTATAAATTAAAAGTTGGAAAAAGAAATAAAGGATATGTGTGTTGTCGTAATAAAAATGGTAACACTTTTCGTGTATCTCAACAGGAATTTTCTTCTAGACCAGACCTTATTGGGATGAATATAGGAGGTTATAAACTCCAGCCAGGAGCTAATAAAGGATGTAAAAATCCTATGTATAGAAAACAACGGTCAGATTTAATTATTCGTAATTCTCAACCTAAAGCGTGGATTACAAACGGGTCAATTACCAAATTAATTAATAAACCTGAATTAGACAAATATTTACAAGATGGTTTTGTACGAGGTAGGTTATAATGGCTTCAGAAATTACTGGTGTTGGGGTAATGGACCGTCTTTTTGGTTGGTTTTTCCAACGCAAGGATGATAAGCCTGAACCGTTATCATTTGCCCCCAGGGAGCACGATGATGGAGCTGCCCAAATAACTGCTACTGGTGCATTTGGTACTTTCCTGGACCTCGACGGAACTATAAGAAGTGAGATTGAACTAATCAACCGTTATCGAACTATGGAACAAGTTTCCACAGTTAATATTGCGCTTGACCAAATTATGAATGAAGTCATTGTTGAGGACGATCAAGAAGGTGTCAAAATCAATCTTGATGATTTAGAAGTTTCTGATCCAGTCAAAGAATTCATCGAAAAAGGTTTTAATGAAGTCCTGGACCTACTTGATTTCAAAAATAATGGATATCAGCTATTCAAACGTTGGTACGTCGATGGTCGTATCTATTTTCACGTTATTATTGATCAAAATGCGACAAAGGATGGAATACAGGAATTACGTTATGTAGACCCTCGTAAGATACGAAAGATACGAGAAGTTGTCAAGCGTCAATTAAAACAAGGTCAACCCAATTCAGCAGCCGAAGCTGTTGCAACACAAGTTAAAAATGAATATTATGTATTCTCTGACAAAGGATTTAATTTAGGTCAAACTCGACCATTAACAACAGCTTACCCAATCACAGGTATTAAAATTGCTAAAGACGCTGTTATATGTACCACATCAGGTCTAACTGACGCGGCCGGTTCAATGGCTCTTTCTTATTTACATCAAGCTATCAAACCTCTTAATATGTTTTCGACGTTAAAGGATGCAGCGGTCATTTACCGATTATCACGAGCCCCAGAACGTCGTGTATGGTACATCGATGTTGGAGGAATGCCTCGTTTCAAGGCTGAACAATTTGTTCATCAATTAATGGACAAATACCGAACTCGTATCAATTACGATATTACTTCTGGGGAAATTCGTGATGATCGACGTTTTATGACAATGTTGGAAGACTTCTGGATTCCCAAGAAGTCCAATGGTGACGGCACCAAAGTCGATGTGTTACCTCCCGGAACTGGTTTCAATCAAATTGATGATATAATTTTCTTTATGAAGGAATTATATTTATCAATGCACGTCCCAGTCAATCGTATTAATCCAGAGGACCAGGTTATGGGTCCTGGCGCAACCGAAATATCCCGGGATGAAGTTAATTTTGGAAAGTTTATTGCTCACCTTCGACGTAAGTTTAATCGACTATTCCTTGCCTTACTTGGAAAACAACTTGTCCTAAAACAGGTAATGTCCATTGAGGACTTTGAAAAAATCCAAAAGAAGATTGATTTTACATATTCCAAGGACAATTATTTCGAGGAAACCAAGGAATCGCAAGTTTTAACAATGCGTTATTCGTTGGTGCCTCTTGTTGCACCCTTTGTTGGTCGATATGTGTCCAATCAATGGGTCCGTAAGGTTATTTTGAAACAAAATGATGAAGAAATCAGAGAATTGGATCAAGAAATTGCCGAAGAAGCAACAAATCCACAATATTTAGGAATGCCAGGCCAACCTCAGGGTGAAGATGGTGGGGAAGGTGATGAAGGTGGTGATGGGGCAGGAATGATGATCGATCCAAATGCTATGCCCCCAACTCCCCCTGAACCTGGTGTAGCTGGACCAGATAAAGCCAAAGAAAAGGCTAAGGACCAAAAGAAACAACGTCCTGGTTTTAAAACTGTGGCAAATATGCTGGCAAAGGGTTCATAACCATAAATAAATGAGAGTTTTTACACGAGGTAATTAATGACCAGTTTATCCTTACAAGATCAGATGTTTTTGCAGCGTGCAGCTAAGAACCTGCCAAAACAGGACATTCAAGAAACTCCCGAAACAATTGATGAAGCTTCCTTCAAGCTAAATCCTAAGAAAAAAGGTATGTTCAAGGGAAAGAGCCTATCGTCTATTAAAAAATCAGAAAAGCGTGATACTGGAACCAAGAAAAAGGAAGACGTATTCGCTATCAATGCCAAGCAAGGCAAGTTTAAGAAATCAGTAAAAGAAGGTGAAGAACTCTTTGATGAAAATCAACCAAAGTTTGCCAAGGATGGTAATTCGTTGGATGCTGCTAAACAAGGACAAGGTAAGAAACAATTGGGTAAAGAAGGTGGCACATCTGGAACTTCTCCAGGTCCAGCTGCCGATCAAGGACACGGTAAGAAGGCAGTAACTGGACAATTAGATAGGGAAGAAACAGAAATGTCACAACCAGAACAGGTAGACGAAGGAAAAAAAGAAAAGCTTAATAAAATCATAAAAGGTCGTAAACCTTTTGCTAATTTTGCAAAAGGTTCTAATGAACATCGTCAAAATATTACTAAATCATTAAAGAAAGTTTCAAGTATGAAAAAGGCTATGAAGGAAGACGAAGCAATGTTTGATGAAGAAGGTGACGCAAAAGGTCAAGGCACCCGCTCAACTGGTAGAGACACTTTAGGACCTGTTCGTATTAAGGCTGATAGTTCCCCGGGTCCAGCGGCTGAACAAGGTCACGGTAAGAAACCAGTCCGCGGTGAAATCTATCGTGATGGTCACGAAGGTTCTGCTGGTGAAGTAGTTGCACAAGGTCATGGAAAAATCCCAGTTCGAGGTGAAATTCGTCGGGAAGATATTCAGGAATTATTGGCAGCAATTATGGATGACAAGCCAGGTGAAGCATATGATGCATTTACTGTGGCAATTGCTCCAGTTGTTGTTGAATATACCGCAGCTTACAAGGAACATATTCAATCCGGCCTACTGGGTATGGAAGAAGACATTTCAGAAGACGAAGAATATGTCAGTGACGATGAAGAAGAAACTGATGTTGACAACGAAGAAGAAGTGACAGAGGACGAAAGTGAGGCTGCGTAATGGCCAAGACATTACTTGACATTCTTAATGGACCTTTCCCTAAGCCAGTTAAGAAAACTCCTAATGAAGAAGGAATGACACCGCTTCCACAGGAAACTGCGGCTCGGGCATTTTTGAAAACATTGCCAATTCAGGCTCATCCAGACCCTTATGGAAATGAGGATGCGTTCTCCGCTAAGGACGTATCTGTATTTCAACGTGCCAAGAATAACTATGGTTATGATTATAAGACACAAGGTGATTTCAATAATCAACAATCAACCAAGAATGTTCACGTCCTGCGTAACCCAACCTTGAATGTATCAACCGAAGAAGCCTTTGTGGCTGTTGATTCAGTTGGTTTGGGTTCACGAACTGCGTGGCGTGTTGTCAACAAATTGACCAATGAATATATCACTCGTTCTATTCAAAAGGAAGATGCTGAACGTATTGCCGATGAATTGAATGCTCGGTTCAATCAAGAACTATTAAGCGAAACCAAAAAAGGTGAACGAACATCCAAAAAGTTTATTGGTTCAATTGATACTAATGAAAAAGGTGAACCAAAAGATGCTCACGCTCACGGTATTAAAGCCGTTTCCAAAGCACTATTTCCAAAGGGTGAATTAAAATATCGAGGTGGAAAGAAAAAGTATTGGGGCGGTGGTTCTTCGAAAGCAGGAGCAAATCGTGCTGATATTTATGATCGTTCTAATCGATTTCGTAATGAAGAAATTGAAGAATTGGATGAATCCGTAACTCGTAAGCACTTCCGTGAAGTTGCCAATACAGTTCGTGCTATTGAACATCCAGGTTCTCGACAAGAATATGCCGATCACCACGCTGACATTTTTGCAAAACAAAATCCACGTTTCGATCATTCCAAGTTTCATGCAGCTTGTGGAACCAAGACTAAAAAAGAACGTGGTATACGTGAAGAAACACAATTGGATGAATTGTCCGATGGAACTCTGAAACGTTATTACAAATCTGCCAAAGATTCCAAACAATCAATGGAATATGCTTCTGGATTTCGTAGAAAATTAGGATTAGATACTAAAGGCGTTGATCGTGAAGCTTCCAAACGTAAACTTGGAATGAAAAGAGCTGCTCATAAAGTTATGAATAGAGAAGAAATTGAAAATCTGAATGAAATTTCCCGTAAAACATTGGGTTCTTATATCCGAGGAGCCCACCAGGAAGCAGGTTTGTCTGATTTTCAACACGGTAAAGTATATGGAAAAGAACTTGCAACTAAACGACGTAATAAGGTAGATCAAGGAGTTGCATCTAAAGCAGCCAAAATTTCGATTAAACGTGGTAAGGGAATTATCAATGCTACCAAAAAATTGACCGGAACAGCCAGAGTTAATTCGGAAGGGATTCATTATCTTTCAGATATTCTAGAAGGATGGGCAGAAAAAGCTGTATCCAGAATCTATCACGGATATAAGAGTACCAAAAATAAAGATACACCGCGTCGTGGTAAATCTTATGCTGGTAGTATTAATTTGGACCCAAAAACGGGTCATCCCGCTGGTCCATAAGATAGAGCAATGCGTGATATTGCCGATCTAAAACCAGGTCGTACTCGTCTAAAGTATCGTTCAGGACCAAATAAGAATCGTCGATTTGGTGATACTCAAAAAGCAGGGGCATCAGGAGCTGATATATATAAAGATAAGTCTTGGTGGAGAGGTAATAAACGTCATACAGTTGAAAGTGAACAATTAGACGAATTATCAAAAAAAACATTAGGTTCTTATATTAAAAAAGCGGCTGGTGATCCTCAAAAGAAAAGTCTTGCAACTTTAGGAGACACAGGTACAAAAGGTTCTAAACGCAATGCAGAAATTGATAAATGGAACTCTCGTTTTTCTGGGGTAACTTT
>Ga0265338_10011576_pt1 | contig 10170 bp, 13 predicted proteins | sample 42126metaG_FD_193579 | JGI IMG/M metagenome (GOLD analysis project Ga0265338, IMG submission 193579) | Rhizosphere microbial communities from Carex aquatilis grown in University of Washington, Seatle, WA, United States - 4-21-26 metaG | ecosystem: Host-associated > Plants > Roots > Rhizosphere... | reverse complement strand
GAAATCAACGAGGCTTACGAGGTCCTGAGCGACCCGGCGAAACGAAAAAAATACGACGAGCTCGGCGCGAATTGGAAGCAAGGCTCGGAATTCCAGGCGCCACCCGGATGGGGGAATTCCGGCGGCGGTCGCAATTTTCGCGGCGGGAATGCCCGGGGCGAGGAATTTGAATTCAGCGGCACCGGTTTCAGCGATTTCTTTGAGCAACTATTCGGTGCGCGGGGCAGGGGAGCGGGGTTTCGCGGCCGGGATTTCGGCGGTCAAACGGGGTACGCTGAAGAGGAATTTGCGGAGCGTGGCCGTGATATCGAGGGCGACATCATGGTCACGCTCGAAGAAGTGACGCACGGTTCGGTGCGGGCGGTGACGGTCCGCCACAATTCACGTCACGAAACCTACCAGGTAAAAATTCCCGCGGGCGTCACGGAAGGTCAGAAGTTGCGCGTGGCCGGGCGGGGTGAAGCCGGAGCCGGTGGTGGCGAGGCGGGGGATCTTTACCTGCGCGTTCGGCTGGCAAAGCATCCGGATTTTGAGGTCGAAGATCACAATTTGATTTACGAGGCCGAGTTGGCGCCGTGGGAGGCGGTGCTGGGCGCGAGCATCTTTGTTCCCACGTTGCACGGGCAGGTGAACATTAAGATACCGCCCGCGACCCAGAACGGCCAGAAATTGCGCGTGCGCGGACGCGGCCTGCCGCAACGCGGCGGTGGCAATGGCGATCTGATGGTGGTGGCGCGCATCGAAGTGCCGAAGCATATTTCCGATAGCGAACGCAAGTTGTGGGAGCAGCTTGCCAAAGAATCGAAGTTTAGTCCGCGGGATTGATCATTAGTTCTGCGCGTACATATTTAGCAGCCACCGGATTGCGTTTTCTTCGCCAAAAGTCTGCCAGCGATCATGGTAGCTGATCCAATCCTGGGTCGAGATGGATGCGTAAATTGCATCAAGTTGCCCTGAGAACTGGTTCAAAGCCGCCCGGCGCCGGCTCAGGTCGTTCAAGAGGTCTTTGACGGTTTGTCCGTTGTTCCCGTAGGTGCTCGCGGGATCCATTTGCTTAAGCGCGAGCGTCTCGATGGTTAATCCCACCAATTCAGTGATCAACGGCGTGCCCGTGGGGCCGCAGAGACGTTCGCCTATCGAGGCATCGAATTGAAGCGCCGCTGCGGCTGAGGATTGGTCGCCCGCCTGCCGGTACGCCGCGGCCAGGCTGATCAGCTTTTCATTCAATTGCTTGAAATCCACCAACTGCGGCAGTACTAACGCCATGCTGGGGATGATTCGCGCCTCGACTTCCGGATAACCGGCGGACCGGTAAGCTTCTTCGCCATTTTTGATAAAATCCCAGGAATAATCCTGGAACTTTTGTTTGCCTGCCGCCGCCATCAAGTCCTGTACCGCCTGATCATTTTCGCCACGATTGAAATGTGCGAGAGCGGATAGATAGTTGGGCAACGCGTTTTCCGGCGCGGCACGCTGGAACGCGTCCAGCCACCGCCGCCGCTCCTCCGGCGAGGCGTCTTTTTTGTAAGCGGCGGTAAAGGCCACTTGCGCATTGTCGGGAAATTTCTCCATCGCCTCCTCCAACAGCCGAACGTCTCCGGTGGCGCGGTATGCTGCGAGCAGACTCTCGGCGCTGCGGCGGTTTTGCCTGAGATAGGATTCCGCCTGCTCCGGAGTCAGCGCCGGGGCTTTCTCGCCGCGGTTGAGCCGCGCAATGAGATTGGTGGAATATTCCGCGGGCGCGGGCGCGGTTGGCATGGGCGCACCTTGGATTTTGGGAGCGGGGAGATTGAGCCTCGACGTAACGAACGTCTGTGCCACGCGATTGGAAAGTGTGCCGTATTCGGCCGTAATTTGCGCGACTTCCTCGCGCAACGATTGATTTTCGTTTCTCAAATCCGTTTGCGACCGGTGCTGAACGATCAATGCAGTTGTCGCACCGGCCAAAACGATGGAAGTGACGCCGAGTTGCAGTTTTGTCATGCCCATAATTTTCAAGAGTGTGGAGGTTATTCCCGCCGCCGTTCCCGCACTGGCGATTGATGCGTTGGCCAGCGTCGCGGCCAATCCAGCGGGAGCGAGTTGAACCGCGTGTGTGGAGATGACTGCCGAAAGAGCGGCGGCGGTGGTGGTGATTCCTTTTCGAACGAGAACCGCCTGAAGCTTTTCCAGGGCGCGGCTAACGCGCTTGCGGGCGGTATCTTCGTTCGCGCCGAGCGCATTGCCAATTTCCGAGAAGCTGCGTTGCTCGAAGAAACGTAATATGATGGCATCGCGATCGGCTGGGCTGAGTTTGTCGAGGGCGTTGTCGAGTTCCGGACGGATGGCTTGCCAGTCGGCGTGCGTGCCAGATTCAAGTGCGTTCATGACTGCTGCCTCTAGTTCTCGTGAGCGCCGACGCCGCTCGCTGCGCATTGATTGCGCCGCCGCATAGCGCGTCGCCTGATGCAACCAGCCGGCCAGCACGACATCGCGCGGCAGCGCGGAAGCCTTGCGCGCCAGATCGGTGAAAACCAGCTGCGAGATGTCCTGCGCCAGATGGGCGTCCCCGCCGACGCGCCGGAGCGCGGCGAAGTAAACGAGATTGACATAACGCGCAACCAGTTCACCAAAGGCAGCCTCGGAATGTTCGGTTACGTAGCGGCGCAGCAGTTGATAGTCGTCGGTCATCGTGCTTTAACCATATACAGCCTCCAAATTTCAAAATCGGACAGAAAAAAGTTATTGAATCCATTTCGGATTGAATCACATTACTTTCATGCCCGCCAAAACCATCGTTATCACCGGTGTGTCACACGGCATTGGCCGGGCGATGGCCGAGGAGTTTGCCCGGCGCGGCCATACGGTGTTGGGCTGCGGACGGTCGCAAAAACATATCGACATCCTCAAAGATAAATTGGGCAAACCGCACGATTTTTATTCCGTGGACGTTTCGATGGACGAAGCGGTGAAATCATGGGCGAGTGTTTGTCTCACCACGCATGCGCCACCGGATTTGCTGATTAACAACGCCGGGGTGATCAATAAGAACGCGCGGCTGTGGGAAGTTGGCGCGCGGGAATTTTCGGAAGTGATCGACGTGAACGTCAAAGGGACGGCGAACGTCATCCGGCATTTCGCGCCGGCGATGGTGAAGCGCAAGAGCGGTGTGATCGTGAATCTCAGTTCGGGTTGGGGCCGCTCGACGGACGCCGAAGTCGCACCGTATTGCGCGAGCAAATGGGCAATTGAAGGTTTGACGCAATCGCTCGCGCAGGAACTGCCCTCGGGCATGGCGGCGGTGCCGCTCAACCCGGGGATTATCAATACGGAAATGCTGCAGAGCGCCTTCGGTGGCTCGGCGAACCAATATCCAACACCGGAAGAGTGGGCGAGGATCGCTGTGCCGTTCCTGCTGGAGATTGGGGCCAGGGATAACGGCAAGCAACTGACTGTCCCGGTTCGCGGCGCGAACGATTGAGACCTTTTCTGAACAGGAGCGTCCGCGACTACGGAGTAAGGATTTGCAGAGCGGTGAAAACCGTGAAATCTCCGGGGTTCGACGTGAGCAAGCGAGTGATGCCGCTCGTGTAAAGGACGGCGGCAAGATGAGTATCAAGAATACGTTTGCGCCCCAACCGATATTGCAGCATCCATTCAAGAGTTTGCTTGAGGCTGGCAGAGGTTGGCTGAATCAAACCAACGGATGGATTGGCCAGAAAATCTTCCAGCCATTGTATTGCCTCATTCAGGGTGAGAGGTGGTGTAAATCGGCGGTCGTCAGTGACAATGTGAAAAAATTCCGTAGCTACCAAAGGCGGGAAGACGAGCTTTTCACCGCGCTGAGTTTCCGCTTGAACCGCCATAACCGTTTTGGCATTGGCCGGGTGGTCAGCAATCGCCAGTTGGACAAGGATATTACAATCCAAGCCTATCATCGTTTGGCAAACATTTCCTCAGCGAGTTCCTGTTGAGAAATAACCGGCGTCAGGACGCGGTGACCTGTAAGTGAACGAATTTGGAGGGCTGCGTGTGGCGCGATCTCTTTATCGGCGGCGGGTACGAGTTTTGCCACCGGCTTGTTGCCTTGTGTCAATAACACCTCGTTTCCGGCTTGGACCTGTTTGACCAATTCGGCGAGCTGTCCGGCAGCTATTTCCGCTGTCATCGTCATGTCTCAACAATACGTGCTTTTTGCTGGGAGTCGAGGGTTGTTTTGGCATCCCTTGCCGCCGGTTTAGCCGGCAATCAGCTCTCGTCTTACGATCTGCCCTCGCTCCATGATTAGCGCTTCGGAGCAAAGGGCCTGCACCTCGCTCCAATCATGCGTCACATACAGCATCGGGATATGAAACTCCCCGCGGATACGCGCCAGGTAGGGGATGATTTTGGATTTCAAAACCGTGTCGAGACTGGCGAGCGGCTCATCGAGCAACAGCAGGTGCGGCGAGGCCAGCAATGCGCGCGCCAGGGCCACGCGCTGCTTTTCCCCGCCGGAAAGATTCGTGGTGCGACGATTTACCAGCGGGCCGATCTCCAAAACCTGCGTGATGTGTTCGTAACTGAAAAGGGTATCGAGGGTTCGAATCCCTTTGCGGCCATACAACAGATTTTCTCTGACCGAAAGATGCGGGAACAGTGCCAAATCCTGCGGCACGTAACCGATCTGACGATGTCGCGTGGGAACATTCGTTCCCGCCGCAGTGTCCGTGAGCACCCGGTCGCCTAACTGGACCAACGCGGATTTGGGTTGCCGCAATCCGGCAATTAAATCGAGCAGGGAAGTTTTACCCGCCCCCGACGGGCCAAAAACGGCCGTGACCTGGTTTTGAATTTCGACATCGATGACCAGTGGAAAATCCGTGAGCGGCAGGGAAATTTTTTTGAGCAGCAAATTCATCTGGCGGATGTCCTCCGGCGCATGAACCATTCGCTGCTCCACACGGCCAGGAACGCGAGCGCCACCGACAGGCCCAGCAACCGATAGGCATGCGCATCCTCGCCGTTGTTGAATGAATGGTAAATCTCGGTCGAGAGCGTGGCGGTTTTGCCGGTGATGTATCCGGCCACCATGATGGTCGCGCCAAATTCGCCGAGCGCCCGCGCGAAGGCGAGCAACATTCCCCCAATGACTCCGTGCGAGGCCAATGGCAGTGTGATGGTCCAGAATACGCGTGAATTGCTGGCGCCCAACGTGCGGGCGATTTGCTCGAGACGCGGATTAACCTGCTCGAAGGCGACTCGGGTGGAGCGCACCAGCAACGGGAAGGACATAACCGCGAGGGCGATCAATACCCCGCGCCAGGTGAATGCAATATCGACGTTGAAGTGCCGGTAGAAAAATCCTCCGACCGCGCCGCGTTCGCCGAGAACTTTCAGCAGAATCAAGCCGGTGGCGACGGGTGGCATTACCAGCGGCAGGGAGACGAGTGTTTCAACCAGCGATTTACCCGGCCAATCGTGCCGCGCCAGCAGCCATGCGGTCGCGAGGCCGAATGGCAGGATCAGAATCGTGCTGATCGCTGATACCCACGCTGTGAACCAAAGAAGTTGCCACTCCGCGCCGGTCATAATATGAAACGGACGCCGCACTTTCGGTTACTTGAGCACAATGAACCCATATTTGTCAAAGACTTTTGCGGCGTCGCCGGAGCCGAGATATTTCACAAAAGCGCTGGCGGATTCAGCATGCCGCGACTGTTTCAGCACTGCCAGCGGATAGGAGATTTTCGGACCGCTTTGGGACGGAACCTCATAAGCAATCTTTACCTTTTTTGAAATCGCAGCATCCGTCTTGAACACGATGCCGACTTCGATATTGCCGGATTCAACCGCCGCGAGCGCAGCCCGGACGTTGTCCACGGGAACGACTCTTGATTCGACCGCGGGCCAAAGTTTTTCCTGCTCAAGAAATGTTTTCGAATAAATGCCCGCCGGAACGGCTTTTGGGTCGGCGAGCGCAATCCGCCGAACTTTTGCCCCCGCAAGGTCAGCGGGTGAAGTGATTCTCAGGTCGCTGTCCGACGAGGTCACGATGACCAGCGAGTTGGAGAGGAGGCTCTTGCGAGTGGCATCTGAAATCAGGCCCTTCGCCGCGAGACCGTTCATCTTCGCTTCATCCGCGGAAAAGAAAATGTCGGCCGGGGCGCCTTCCTCAATTTGTCGCGCGAGCAAACTGGACGCGCCGAGGTTAAAAGAAATTTTGTCTCCGCTTTGCTTTTCGTAGGCGCCGCCGATTTCCTTCAACGCATCCGTCAGGCTGGCGGCGGCGAAGACGTTCAATTCAACCGCCCAAACGGTCGTGCCTGCGAAACAGGCAAGCATTAGGAGCGCGAGGCGTATGCGGAACGGGCTTTTCACCGCGCGATTGCAGCAAATCCGTTATATCCTGTCAAATATAACGAGCGAGCATTGTTCGCGTCTCAATCCTGGAGGCGGGAGAAGATTTTTTGCAACGGTCGCCGTGTGGTTGCCAAGAACTTCGATTCCAGCTGTCGATACAGCGCCAATACCTCTTTGCCGAACTCGGTTAGTTGCGCGCCGCCGTGCTGATCGCCGCCGCGCTGGGCGAGGACTAGCGGTTCCTTGAAGCAACGGTTCATTGTTCGTACCAGGAGCCAGGCGCGGTTGTAAGACATATCCATGCGGCGCGCGGCTTCGGAGATGGAGCCGGTTTCAGCGATGTGGCCGAGCAACTCGGCCTTGCCGGGGCCCAGCGCGATTTCGTCGCCCAGATAAATGCGGAAAAGCGATTTGAAGTGCTTTCGAACGTGCCGTTTGGACTTTGCCGCCATGGAATTGGGTTACCAGAAGGGTTGGCGCAATGCCAGTCGCATATTTGCATTACCTTTCTTGACCGGGTTTCGATCAGAACGTACCGTGGGTGAAATGGCGAACGCCAAAAAGAAGCCGCGGCGCAAAGCGATCCTGTTGGGAGTCGGCCTGGATTCGGACGGTCATAAACGCGTGACCACGGGTCCAAATTTTGCTTTGGTGGGCGGTTCGGAGGAAACGCACGAAGTAATGACCGAGAAGGTCATTAAAATCAACGAAAAGCTGGCCACGAAAGGCAAGCAGTTGGAAAACGTCAGCCCGGAGGAGTTTGACGACATCGCTCAATCGGTGGGATTGAAGCGCCCGGATGCGAAATAATTTCGGTGCAAACCTTTATTGGCCATGGTCGCACAAATCTTGCCCATTCCTTGACTCGCAGTTTTCCGCTTGGTACGGTTCTCACGTGACGAATTTGAAACCGTGCTTAAATGAATAGCCCATATTTGCCAGTCATCGTCCTCCTGCTTGCAGCAGTGGGATTTGCGCTGACCCCGCTGGCTCTTGCCTGGCTGTGGGCAAAAAAGTTCTCGCCGAAGAAGCCGGGCAAAGACAAAAACGCGACCTACGAATGCGGTTTGGAGTCGAAAGGTGACGCCTGGATCCAGTTCAAATCCGAATATTACCTTTACGCCATTATCTTCCTGATCTTCGATGTGGAAACAATTTTTCTTCTGCCGTTCGCGGTGGCGTTCACCAAATTGAGTGCTTTGGCATTTATCGAAATGATGGTTTTCATTTTCATGCTGGTCGCGGGCCTGCTCTGGGCGTGGCAGAAAGGCGTGTTGACCTGGAAATAACATGGACGAAGGACTAAGAAGCGAATTGCAGAAGCAGGGCGTTTTTACCACGACCCTCGAAGACCTCTATAATTGGGGCCGGAAGAACTCCGTCTGGCCGCTCGGTTTCGGCCTGGCCTGTTGCGCCATTGAGATGATTGCCGCCTCCATGTCCCGCTGGGACCTGGCGCGTTTCGGCGCAGAGGTGTTCCGACCATCTCCCCGGCAGGCGGATCTGATGATCGTGGCCGGCACGGTGACCAAGAAAATGGCCCCGCAGGTGGTGCGGCTCTACAACCAGATGCCCGAGCCGAAATACGTGATTGCCATGGGCGCGTGCGCGATTTCCGGCGGACCCTTCAAGCAGGGTTATAACGTTCTCAAGGGTATTGACCGGTTTATCCCCGTGGACGTGCACATTCCCGGTTGTCCGCCGCGCCCGGAAGCGTTGCTGCATGCGTTCATGACATTGCAGGAAAAAATTGATCAACAACAACTCACCGGCGCGGGCCGTCCCCGTCATTTGCACGCCGACCAGCCGAGTGAATTTCCCGTGCCGGAATTTGGCGAACACGATCTCGAACCGCCGAATAATCCGGCGGTTTGGAAAGCGCCTAAACTTGTCAGACCCTGATGGCCAACGATAAACTCAACTGGAAGACGATTTTGGATTGGCGGAAGCTAATTTGTATTTTAGCGCTAGCTGCGCTTTGGGCGGTCCCCATTTCCCGGGCTGCGAGTTTTATCAGATACGCCAGGGGTGTTGACGGACAAGAACAAACGCTCAACTCCTCTAACGATGTTCATTACGGGGTCGCGTTGCTGGTCCTTTATTCACTTTGCCTTGTCATGGATTTCGCCCTCTGCTTTTTGTTGGCGAGAAAAAGTCTAGTTATACTTTTGCTGCTTCTTTCTGCGCCAATTTGGGTTGTCATAAAGATTATTCAGTATAAACCCGAGGAGGTTATAGTTCTTGTTCCCTCTATAAATCCGGTGTGGTTGATTACCTGGAACATTATTCCACTGCTCGTCGGATTGGGCATTGTTGGATATTGGAAACTGAAAACGAATTCATTTGGAAACGCTCGAACAAATTAAATTACGCATCGAAGGTACGATTCCCGGCGCGAAGCTGGAAATCGTCAGGAACGATGCTCCGTCCGCGCAACATTCGTTGCTGGTGGATAACGCGAGCGCCGTGGCCGTCGCGAAATTTCTGCGCGATGACCCGTCGTTGCGGCTGGATTACGCCTCGAATGTCACGGGCGTGGATTGGCCCGAGCTGGAGCTGAGCGAGAAGATTAAGGTCAAGAAAGTCGTCGACGGCGTGGAGAAAGAAGTCGAGGAAGTGAAGAAAACGTTGCGCCCCGGCTATCTTGAAACCGTTTACCATCTGTACTCGATGGAACTGAAGCATGGCCCGGTCATCATACGGCTGCGGACTGAGAATCGAGCGGACAAGGCGCATCTGCCGTCGCTCACGCCGATTTGGCGCGGCGCAGAATTCCAGGAGCGCGAGATTTTCGATCTTTACGGAATTGTGTTCGACGGCCATCCGGATTTGCGACGCATCCTGATGTGGGCAGGGTTTAAGGATTTTCCGATGCGGAAAGATTACGTCGAACCGGACGATTACGAATACGAACCGACGCCGCACGACGAGGTGCTCGACAAAGCCAAACTGCATTACCCGGCGGAGGCGAAGGGATGAGCGCGCCAACGGTGGAGAACATAGCGTCGGACTCTACACTGCCGGCGCAGATTCCGGCTCCGGAAGGTTCCGGCACTCCGAATTACACGATCCGTCCGAAAACGAGCGACAGCGGCGCGGTTGAAGGCGAGTTGCTCGAAGTGTCAATGGGTCCCCAACACCCGTCGACGCACGGTGTGTTTCGCATGGATATCGTGCTGGACGGCGAACAGGTCGTGAAGCTGAAACCCGTTTTCGGTTATCTCCATCGCAACCACGAAAAAATCGGCGAAGGTACGACTTACCTGGGCTCGATGCCTTACACCGACCGGTTGGATTATTTTTGTTCGATGACGAACAACTGGGCCTACGCATTGGCGGTCGAGAAGCTGGCTGGAATCCAGGTGCCGGAACGCGCCGAATATCTGCGGGTGATTCTCGCGGAACTCACGCGCCTGCAGAACCACGCGTCACTGTGCGGATTTCTCGTGCAGGACATGGGCGCCTCGGGCACGCCGCTCATGTATGCGTTTCGCGAGCGCGAAAAGGTCCTCGATTTGTTTGAAGCGATCAGCGGCGCGCGCATGATGTGCAATTTCATGCGCTTCGGCGGCTGCCGTTGCGATGCGCCGGTCGGTTGGCTGGAACAGGTCCAGAAAGTCGTGGATGAATTCCCTGCGTTCCTCGATGAATTCGCGGCCCTCCTAAGCGAAAACGAAATCCTGATGGCCCGCACGCAGGGTATTGGCATCCTGCCGCCCGAGTTGATCGTCAACGCGAGCATCACGGGACCATTGCTGCGGGCGTCCGGCGTCAACTACGACATCCGCAAAGTGGACAAATACGGCATTTACGACCGTTTTCAATTTCGCGTTCCCCTCGGTGAACGCG
>Ga0265338_10011575_pt1 | contig 10171 bp, 9 predicted proteins | sample 42126metaG_FD_193579 | JGI IMG/M metagenome (GOLD analysis project Ga0265338, IMG submission 193579) | Rhizosphere microbial communities from Carex aquatilis grown in University of Washington, Seatle, WA, United States - 4-21-26 metaG | ecosystem: Host-associated > Plants > Roots > Rhizosphere >... | reverse complement strand
GAAGACCGTTCTGCACGCCATTGCGGCCGGCGGCCTGCGCGCTCGGCGATTTAACCGGCGCGTGATCCTCGTTGCCCGTCAAGACCTGTTTGCACGGGTCCATGCCGCAGAACCGAGCGCGATTGCACACTTACTCCCTTGCGCCGCGCGCGAGTCTGGGAACAAAGAATGCGGTGCGCTCACAAATTCAATAACTGAACCGCACAGCGGCGCGGATTTTCGCTGCAGGGCGAGGGCCCAAAGGCATTTGGATCCGACTGTCCCTGTTCTATTTACAATGTCGTCCAAGTCTTTTCCCGTTTTCTGGGAAGGAGTTAAGCTATCCGTGGGCCGTTTGTGGCCATTCTGCTTGCGTTCTTGGCGCCGGCTGGCCACATTTCCCCTCAAGGAATACCGGGCAGCAATGGGATAGCCACCACTTGAGTTGCTCGGAGTCGGTTCGAGTATCGGCTATGGTAGCTCCTACCGTTAGGCTCTACGAAAGTGGGGCAACTTCGTTGAGGCCGCAAGGCCAATAGGCGAATGTAAGAGCCCAAGGCTTCGGCCTTGGGCTCTCCTATTTTTTTCGCTTCCAAAGGAGTCGGAGCGCCTCTTGGCGCCCCCCCTCGTCGTGCCCAAAGTGAGTGATCAAGTATCCGGAGACCTCGCCGGACACCCAACCGCTGCGTTTGGGCTTCACAACCACAAAGTGGATCCCCCAACGGGCGTATTTCCGGGCGAAGATTACGCGGCCATCAGAGGGATCATCAAGCACGGCTGCAGCACGGGCGAGCGTTGCAGGAATCGAAGGCAACCAACGGCATTTGTCCGCGTCCGGATGGTATAATCCAGTTCGGCGATCCTGGAAGTGGGACAGATGTCTAGCGCGGGTCTCGAGTGTACCGTCCCGTTCGGGGTTATGTATTAGGATCTTGGATCCGTAAAGGCAGCACGGTGAATCCGGGGGCAAGGCCAAAAAGGCTGCAATGGCGTGCACAGCCAGCGCTTCATTGTCGAGCGCAACATCGAGGTGCGACGGCGGCTCAGGATCGATCGGAAAGACGTGCAAGCAATCGCCAAGGCGAGTTCTTGCCGGGACTGTCTGCCATGAGACTATCGCTGGGCCGCTCGGCGGGTATTGCATGAGTTCACCCGAAAGACCGAAGCACCCTGACAACTAAATGGGAAAAATCGATGTTTTGTTTCGGGCTCGCTCATCAAGCGCGGCGCAGCGTAGTCATCTCGTAGTGGTTTCGACTAAACAGACAAATCTTATCTAGGAGAATTAGCCAGCATGGTCAAGGAAAGTAGTTTCCGCTCCTCGAGCTGATTGCCTTGCGGTTTCCGTGGTTCCGTCAGGGGATTCCGCCCGTGAACCCCAAAGAGTTCTTGGATATACCCCCGGGGCACGTTCTCGTTGGGATTTGGGCAGACGGAAAGAGCGTTATCACTCGTTGGCGCAGGCGGCGCGGCTGCGATGAAATCATTACCTATGAGGGTGAGATTGAAAAACGCATCGCCAGGGCAGCGCAACGGCTCCAGGTCTCGTTCCAGGAGGCGGTGAATATGGCGCTGGACTACGGTATCGCCGACCTGAAACGGCGCAGCCGGCGGCGGTAGGTTAATCCCAGCCGGATTTTTGTTTGGCGGCGTAGCCCAAAGACGCACTATGGAGACTTTCCCAGAACAGCGATCCAGCCTGATAACAATGGGTATCAAGGATGTGTGCTGAAGGACTATTCTCCGTTTCGAATCTCGCATCAGGGTTAATCGGGGCGTTGTTTGGCGTCGGCGCGTCTGCCGCGATTTACTGGCATGCCGGCTACAGTAATTCCAAAGAGAAGCTGTTCATGGAAATCACGATGCTCCGCGATAGATTTTGGTGGCACCCGGAAGGCGCCGACCCAAATCTCGCCTTCAAAGAATGGAACCAAAGCCTTGGCGTGCTTTGGCCCCTCTGGCATGCGCACTACATATGGTCCTTCCCGTGGAAGAAAAGGCGACTCGCTCAAGCATGGCTGAAATACAAGGGAACAAGCGACGAGATCGTTGCGCTGGCGCCCGATCACAAAAGTCTCCCGAGAACCCGGGAAGAGTTTCTCCAGCGTATAAACGCACTGCTCAGGAGTCTTTAAGCTGAACGCGAACGGCGGGGGCAGTTCAGCGGCCGGCGTCCAGGCTCCGCGGCGGGGGAAGCGGTCGGTGAAGGTCGGAGCGGGGGGCGCTTAGGCCTCGCAACGTCGGAGGGCGGAACTTAGGAGAGGATCCACCGATGACAACGCCACAAAGTAACAGGCCTGAGGCGCTCCACCATGTACTTTACGAGTTTCAGATGCTCCATTGGGCCGGGACCCAGCTCTGGGCCGGCATGCAGTCCGGGCTAATGAAGAACGCGCTGCTGGAAAGCTTTCTCGTTCACGCGAGGTGCATTGAAGAGTTCTTCCGCTGTGCAAGCAAATACCCCAATACGATGAAGTCGTCGGATTTTGCGCTGAGCCTTCCCGTTGACGCGAAGTGTGCTGAGGAGATCAAGCGAATGCACAAGGAACTCGCGCATCTGACCTATGAACGGAAGAGGAGTCCGGAAGCACCGGGATGGGATACAAAAGGGATCGCGCGCCAGTTGATAGCCCGCTGCTTGGAGTTTCTTTGGGCCGTTCGTTATGCCGAGGCATTGATGGCGTATGCCGACAACCGCGTGTTTACGGAGACGCTGATCCAGGCGCTTGAAGGGGCGTTTGTGAGTCAACTCGGCTGCGAGGTGGAGCAACGGTCAAGCATGGGTCCCGTCGCGTTCATACCGACTTCGACCTCGGCAGACATTCAACCCGGCGGCGGCCCGCATTACCTCGTGAGGCCCGCGGACCGGACGACGGACCATTCGTGACAGAGGCTCCGTCCTTAGCCCTAGGCGGGCCGACCTTGGGGCGGTGCCGGAGCCGTCGCCCCGCCCGCCAGCGCGCGGCGCCATTACGCTTTCTTGCCTCCTCGGCGACGACGAAGCCGGATCCCGTAGAGCATTGATAGAACGGCCATCCCAAACTGCCAAAGGGTTGATCCACCATCCGGTACCCGTGCGGAAGAAATGTTGACCGGGTTTTCCATACTGATCTTCGACTCGAACCAGACCGAAATAGCACCTTTCGGCCAAAAGTCAGTAGCGTAGCCTCCGAGGTTTACTACCGAATCGAGAGCTGACGTCACGTGCAAAGGAGGAAACGGCAGAAGGTGATGCGGATTTCCGAATGATCCCGCCGGCGCATTTATGGCCATAAGCCCCTCCTCCCCACCGCTCCAAAAAGAAGTCAGCCACGCCGAATTGCCATCATCATATTTCGTAATCGCATCGGGTGGCGTAAATGCAAGGCGCCCTAGTGTTCCGATTTCAACCCGAACACCCAAGAAATCCCAGAATGCCCCCGAATTTGGTGAACCGCCGTGGTCCGGCGAATCCGTGTCCGTGATGAATGTGACCGTGTAGGGAAGACCTGCGATGTCTATCAAATCACCCGAAGGGACGACGGCCCGCCCTGAATCGACAATGCCGGAAACTCGAATTTCAATCGGATACGCATAAGCGCTCCCGGCAAGCATGCAGGCGAGCAAAGTGGCAGGAACTATTCTCATTTTGGGGGACATACAGATATTCGACGGTCGCCTAGGGTCTCGGAATCGTCATCCGCCGGCGCAACACGACAAGTCCAACCAGCGCCATAACCACAAACACACCGGTAGATCCTGTCTCGGGAATTTCCTTCAGGCGAAGATCCATTTCGTATTCCCCGCCCTCTCCATACCATTGGTCGGGACCGAGCGGTACGATGCAACTCGTACCGCCGTTCGCGAACACCTCTAGGGTGTAAACGCCAGGCCCGAGCACACCCGAACGAGAATAATAATCAACGCCGTTACCGAATGAGAAATCTCCGTTTGCCGAATGAAGCCATACAACCGATGCCGCATAGCCCCAACCCCAATTGACCCCTGACAGGTCATACGAAACTGGTCTTACGAGACTGAATGTCACCGTGAATTGGCTGAGCACATTGACCATTGCATCGTAGCTAGGGGAATCCTCGGAATGAGCTATCGAGTCTGCGGTTCCCCAGGCCCAACCGTCGGCATGAATGTGGTACGGCGTGATTGTGGAGTTCTGGATTGCAGTACCCGTCATGCCAAGAAACGTCTCAGAGACATTGCCGGCGAAGCCGCTAAATGGCAGCGATGGGCTTTGGGATCGAGTCCACCAGAGCTGTTCATCCGAATCTTGCCGGGCCGCAAAGAAATCAACGTAGACGCTTCGACTTTCCGACACGAGGGTCGGAATCGCGTGAGCTGGTCCTGCAATCGTCAGGGCAAGCAGTACAACAGGGGGTATTCTCATTCGTTCTCCTTGGGGGTTTGTCTGGCTGCCTCAATAGGCGAATGACCGCTCGCGCCAGTTCAGAAGAAAAAGAGCATTTCTTGTGCTGGAGATTTAAAGGAATTGGCATTTCTGAAGATGGGCGTTAGGCGCTGTTTCTAAGCCATTTAACTCCATAAGCTCTAGTATTGCCCATCAGTCTTGCGCCTACTCGAACTTGAAATCGTAAGCTTTCCCGATGGTCTAGAAAGGGAAGGCGCAGAGATATTGATTCTGGGGGCTCATCGATAACGAGTTAGACCGTCGGCGTTTTTCGTCGGTCGTGTGTAAGCAACACCGACGAAAGAAATGGACCTCTCACAGATGGCGGGCCCGCGAATCCGCCGCGCTATCTGTCCGGCCCTTGGGACATGGTAAAGTCATCCACCCAACGCCAGCCGAGCGGCGCCAGCTCGTGACCGCCGTTGCCCCACCAAAGCCGGCCCGTCCAGGCGCCGGGGGCCGTGGTTCCATCGGCGAAAAGTAGCTGGATTGTGAAGGCGCCGGGCGGGGGCGGCTCCGTGGCCGGAGTCCATGCTCCGCGACGGGGGAAGCGGTCGGTGAAGGTTGGGGGAGGGGTGATGGTCACGGCTGGTGACGAGGTTCATGTTCGGCTCGGAATGCCTCTGGAGGTAGAAATAGACCGGCCCCAAGCGAGGGCCACTTCGGAACGAATCCTGTTAGGATTGCATACAGGCATGGGTTTGATCTCGGGATCTGCGGAACTGTTGGCTCATAAAGCTCTTCGCAAGAGCCCGCCTTGGGCCCGGTTTTCCTAGCGACGGGAATGCTTACGAAATGCCCATGCATCAGGCGACGGAATAAGAGACAGTAGCGGCTCTGTTGGATTTAACCGATTAATCAGTGGCATGTTGGGGAACAAAGACGTTTCCCATTCCCGCGCGCCTTCCAAGCATGGGAAATGCTGTGTTATTAGAAACGTCTGCGCGGCGCTCACCATGATGTGACAGCGACCGAAAGCCCCAGGACGCCTGCGCAAACGGCCCAATTGAGCAGCCCCCGCAACCCTATGCACCTAAGACGCCTTTTAGTCGCGGTCGTCTCCCTATTGCCGGCATCGAGTGCATTCTCGGTGCCGATCAATGTCCTCTCTGCAGCGCGACACATAGCCATCTATGGCGACGCAAGCGCCTTCCCTGAAGAAGCCTCGTTCTACCGCGCATCCGGCCCATCTGCGCCGCTCGCGGATTTTAGTCTCGAGATTCATGACAAGGTCAGCGTTCTCGGCCCCAACGACGAACCTGGCTTCGAAGCTTACCCGGTTTCTGCCATGGCAGAGAGCAGGGCGCAGCAGACGTCCTTCGTGAGATTCGACGAGATCTTTTTTGACACATTCGTACTCGCCGAGACTAGCAGCTTTACGGCTTTTGAAGGGTACAGCCATGCGTGGGCGGAAACATACTTTCAGGCGGTGTTTAAGGTTCCCTTCGCTGCGCGATATACCATCGATTATGGCTGGTCCGAGATACAGCACGATCTCGAGTTCACCTCATCTAGGTCGGGTGAACTGTTGACGGGGAATCTAGACTTTCTGCCGGATTCCGGGATTTTGGTCCCCGGTGACACGTACACCCTGACCGGTTATGCGTACGCCGAGACATGGTTCGGTGGTGACATAGGCCGTGACGAAAGCGGCTTCATCTTTGCCGATCTGAAGGTGGGCCCCCAAGTACCAGAAACAGGCGCGACGCTGAGTTTGCTCATTTTGTCGATTGCCGCGCTCGCCGTATTGCGCCGCGCTCATTGGTTGTGCTCAGTGGCGCGGCGATGATCGCAAGGTTGGCAGAATGCATGGTCCCTTAGGGGCGTCGCAATCCGGCGTGGATGAGGAAGTACTTGCTTCGCTTTCTTGCAGAAATGTGAATCGCGGAGACTACAGATAGCCCGGACGCAATCCCGCCCCGTTGCGACTCAGGTCCCCCCTTGCCCCAATGAAAACTACTGCGTTTCTTGCCATGCTTGCGCTGACTGGTTCGCTTCGCGCCACCACCCTCGACCTGTCGGTCATCCAATCATTAATTCACATCGAGGGCGCGGCGGGCGCCGTGACTTACAACCAAACTCAGGCCTCAGGGTCATTAGCGGCTGATGTCCACTATGCCGATTGGATCCCGGATGCGTCTGGCCAATTCGCCAGCTACTACTCACAGGCCTCTGCGTTCCTGGGGATCCATGTTTCAGGGGGCACCCTTGAAGTCGGTGTGGATGCAATGGCCAGTGCATTTGTGACAGAGCCGCGAGATCCGGGAGCGTACGCTGTCGGTTCTGCCACGTTTGAAGGCAAGATTCACATCGCCCGCCCTGTGGCGTTCACGGCCACCCTCAATGGATCCGACGAGGGATCTGGCGATTTCTTGGCCGACAACGGACTGGATTCGATTCTGTCCAGAATCGATGGATCTTGGAGCCTGGCACTGCATGGCTTCGAACCCACCGATGGCATCCTCCAGCCGGGTGACTATCTGTTGAGGCTCCGCAGCGGTGTGTTGTCAGCCGGCCTTGGATTCGACTCCGGCACAGAAGGGGGCTCCTTCACCCTTTCCACTCGTCCAGTTGCGGAGGGCGGCCAGACCGTCCTGCTTCTCGCGTTGGGTTTGGCTGGAATCATCGCGTTTGCTGTCAGGGCGCCCGTCCTTTGCCCTAGGCGTGGCGATCTCGAGGCGGCGCGGTAGGTAGGACGGGGGAAACGAGCCTGGGGGAAAGGCGGGGTGGGGGCGCGCGGTCGCGTTTGCATATCGCTCTGTCGCGCAAACCTTCGCCGGCAGGGGTGCACCAAACAACGGCGCACAAAGTAGCATTTGTTATGACTCACCCGGCAACGCTGTTATGACTTTGGCGATAATTGCTCGCCAAAATACAGTCTAACTAGTTGACTGTTATTTAAATGGTCGGGCCGGTGAGACTCGAACTCACGACCCCTTGCACCCCATGCAAGTGCGCTACCAGGCTGCGCCACGGCCCGAACCAAGAAACGGAGAGCTAGAGCCACGCGTTCGGGTGAGGCAAGGGTTTTCTCGACGACGGGAGGGGCGCAGGCACGCAATTGTCCGTTCTGACCGGTGAATACAAACCGGACGGGGCCTGGCTGGCCGGCTGCTGCGCCCGGCCTTTCCCCACCGTCGTTGTCAACCGCCCGAAGCAAAGCCATTGAATTGCTTCCGCCGAAGCGCGGGGACTTGGCGCTGCCTGTAAATTCTCGGTTTGAGTCGCCGCTGCGCGATTGCTGGCTCGACCATCCGTGGCCGGGCCGCTATTCCCGGAATCCTCTTTGATCACCCGCGCGCTGTCCTGGCCGATGCCGAATTGGCCGTCACGTCCGCCGGGATGTCGCACCGCCCCAGCGAAAGGCCTCATGAGCTTCTATTACATCGGCAATCCGGATCCGGATAATCCCTACCGGTGGGCATACAACATCAGCGTGGCCTCCACCGCCGCCATTCTCAAGGCGCTCGGTCGCGCCGGCTGCCTCGTGCAGGCGGTCGAAAGCACGGAAAGCATCACACCCTATCTGACGGAGATCAACGTCTCGAAGCGCGGCGCCACCCGCGAACAGATCGACGAGATCTGCGCCGGCGCCGATCCCGCGCCGAAGAGCGAGAACCCTCCGCCCGCGCCGGACAACCCCTGGTTCTTCCGCCGCTGAGCGGCGGACGCCTGCAGAACTGGCGGGCGTTCCGCCATCGCCGGGCGACGGCGGACAAGAAAGCCCGCCCCACCGGACACCGGTGGCCCGCGTTCCCGTGCGTCAGGTTTTCGGGGGCCACGGGGCGATGCCGGGTTCGCCCGGGCGGCGGGCTCGACCCTGCTTCTGCAGTTTCGCGCGCGCGAGCTCGCGCATGTCCACCGCCATGTCGTCCTTCTCGAAGATCTCCCGGCCGAGGAGGTGCTCGATCACGTCCTCCATCGTGACCACGCCGGCGGTGGAGCCGAACTCATCCACGGCCACGAGCAGCTGCTGGTGCGTCTTGAGGAACAGCTGCAGGGCGTTGCCGACGGTGACGGTTTCCGGGACGAAGCTGATCTCCTGCATGAGATTGCCGACGGTCTCCAGGTCCTGGTCGTTGGCCTTGGCCTTGAGCAGGTCCCGCCGGCGCACCAGGCCGACGACGTCGTCGAGATTTTTCTGGCACACCGGAATCCGCGCAAACGGGATGTTCGGGAAATCGCGGAAGACTTCGCCGATGGTGGCGTTTTTCCGCAGCGTCGTCACGACGGTGCGTGGCGTCATGATCTCGCTCACGCGCACGTCGTCGAGCGAGAGGGCGTTGGCGATGATGTTCGACTCGCTGGTCGAGAGCGTTCCTTCCTTGGCCCCCTTTTCGGCCAGCAGGATGATCTCCTGGTCGGAGGTGTGGGCCGCGGGGCGAACCTTGACGAAGATGCGCACGACCAGTCCGCAGACGAAGAGCACCGGGGTGAGGGCGCGGCGCATCCACCACAGCGGGTAGACGACGTGCGGCTGCAGCGCGACCCGGTGGGCAATGCCCAGGTTCTTGGGCAGCACCTCGGCAAAGATGAGGATGGTGAGCGTGACGATGGCCGAGGCCACGCCGAGGACGGCCTGCCCGTAGAGGCGCGTGACGAGGCCCCCGATGATCACCGAACCCAGGGTGGTGGCGCCGGTGTTGAGGGTGAGAATGGCCGAGATCGTATCCTCCAGGCTCACTTTGAGCGTCTCGAGCAGCAGCCCGCGCTTCGGCTGCCGGCGCTTGAGCGACTCGATCTCCGCGACGGTCGTGCTCAGGATGAGCGCCTCGGCCAGCGAGCAAAAAAACGACAGCCCAACGGTCAGGGCGATGGCGACGACGAGCCAGGACATGGAAGGCTACAGTCTAGCGGGCGGGCGGAATTTTCGAATCAATTCGGGAGCGGTTTGCGGCCGGCCGTCCCGTGGCGACCGACGTGAGCGGACGGAGGTCCAGCCTCGCGACCCAGGCGGCCGCAAAACTTCCTTGCGCATCCCCGGGGCCGGGCGCTTAGGGTGGCGGGATGGGCAATCTCAAAAGCACGCCCTTGCGCGACTTCCACGTCGCCCACGGCGGGCGCATGGTGGATTTCGCGGGCTGGGAAATGCCGGTGCAATACCGGAGCATCCTCGAGGAGCACAAGGCGGTGCGCCGCGCCGCGGGCCTGTTCGATGTCAGCCACATGGGCGAGGTCGACGTGCGTGGCCCCGCCGCCGGACGTTTTCTCAATCACCTCGTGACGAACGACGTCGCCCGCCTGTTTCCCGGCCGGGTGCTCTATTCCCCGATGTGCTATCCGAACGGCGGGGTGGTGGACGACCTGCTCGTCTACCTGCGCGGGCCGGAGGACTATTTTCTCTGCATCAACGCCGGCAACATCGACAAGGACCTGGCGTGGATCCGCGAGCAGGCCGCGGCGTTTGATGTCGCCATCACCGACCGGTGTGCGGACTACGCCCAGCTGGCCGTGCAGGGTCCGCGGGCGGCCCGCATCGTACAGGCGCTGACGGAGGTGAAGCTCGATGCCGTCAAGTACTACCATTTCGCCGAGGGCGCGGTCGCGGGCGTGCCCTGCCTGATCAGCCGCACGGGCTACACGGGCGAGGACGGCTTTGAGCTCTATCATCCCGCCGGCGAGGCGGTGCGGCTGGCCGAGGCGGTGCTGGCGGCGGGCGCGCCGCACGGACTCGAGCTGGCCGGGCTCGGCGCGCGCGACAGCCTGCGCCTCGAGGCGGGCTATCCGCTGTACGGTCACGAGATCACCGCCGACGTATCGCCGATCGCCGCCGGTCTCGGCTGGACC
>Ga0265338_10011574_pt1 | contig 10171 bp, 9 predicted proteins | sample 42126metaG_FD_193579 | JGI IMG/M metagenome (GOLD analysis project Ga0265338, IMG submission 193579) | Rhizosphere microbial communities from Carex aquatilis grown in University of Washington, Seatle, WA, United States - 4-21-26 metaG | ecosystem: Host-associated > Plants > Roots > Rhizosphere >... | reverse complement strand
CGCCGACTTCGCGATCCTCGTCCATGCGGCGAACCCGCTGACGAGCGCCGATTTCATCCTCTGACCGGTATGACCGGTCGTGTACGGCCGATGCGCGATAGCGTCAGCGGTAGTACCATGCTGATTCGCGGCCCTACCGAGGGGCCAAGGGAAACGCCGGGATACGCTCATGCTGTTGGGCTTGGTGGCGGCCGTCCTTCTGGCCATGGCGCTCCAGCTGAACGCCATTCGCTGCCGGCGGTCCGGCGGGTTCTACATGGCCGCCGACGGGGCCATCTGCCTGAGGGCCTGGGTCTTGGTCGAGGCCAAGCCCGCCATGGCCGTCGGCCACGCCGCCTGTGCGTCCGGCGTCACTCGCTGGCATTCCGGCAGCCTCGAGGCGACCCACCAGGAGCGGCTCGGCTTCCTGGCCGACCTGCGAACGTTGCGGCGCCCGGCTTCAGCGCGGACCCGGGTGGGCGCAGCGGCGCGCGCGCAGCACGCCCCGCACCTGGCCATGCTCCGGCCGTCCGATCCCATCGTGATTCCGGCCCACTTGCTGCAGTCGGCCTGGGCCGCGCGGCATGATCGGGCCCGGCCGCCGACGGGTCCTCCGGCCGGCCTGCACGGTGATCCGGCGTCACCGATCTGGCTCAGCATCAGGCCACTCCCCAGAAACGCCCGCCAGAGATGGCGGGCGTTCGCATATCCGGCGGATCACCCGCCAACCCTCCTGAGGCAGAGGCGATCAGTGGTCTTGCTGGGATACCGACGCGAGGGCGGTCGGCCGCTCCCCGCCCACGGCCGGGCCGCCCTGCGCCGGGTCGGTCCGGGACGCGAAATAGGCCGTGCGGGTCCGCACGTAGGGGTCCTCGCCGGGCCGGTCGCCGCGAACGCCGTCGGCGTGCCGGATCACCCTGCCGGCGAGCTTGGCGTAGCCCGCGCCCTTCAAGGCGGCGCTCACGCCCGTCGCCAGGTGCAGCCAGTGCGCCGGATAGAGGTATCCCTCGGCCGCCAGGGCCACTGTGGCGCGCAGGGTCGCCGGCCCCGCGATCGGGAGATAGACATAGGGCCCGGCCGGCGCGCCATAGCTGGCGAGGGTGCGGTCGAGGTTGTTGTCGTGCCGCTTGAGGCCCAGGCGGCTGGCCACGTCGAACAGGCCCACCACTCCGACGGTGGAGTTGATCACAAACCGCACGGCCGAGCTCCCGGCGCGGGCCAGCTTCCGCTGCAGCAGGTCGTTGGCCACGACCGACGGCTCGTCGAGGTTGTTCAGCAGGTTGTGCGCGGCGTGCACGACGGGGCGCGCCTTGGACTCTTCCAGGCGGGCGGGATGGGGACGCTTCCGGATCGCCGCGCCCAGTACGGCGTCCACGGCGTAGAGCCGCCGGTTCACCGGTTCCAGCGGGTCCGGCGGCGAGGGCGATGCGGCCGCGGGCGCGATGTCGGGCTCGGCCGGCGCGTCGCTGGCCGGCGGGACTGGGGCGGACGCCCCCGACGCCTGCGCAGCCAGTTCGTCCGGCCCGCCGGCGAGCACGACCGGCTCGCTTCCCGACTCCGCCGATGAAGACGAGGTTGCGTTTGCCGACTGGATGGGCGGGGCGCGGCCACATGCGGTAAGCGCCAGCAGCAGAATGCCGCCGACGATCGCCCCCGATCTTGCGGACATACTCCCCCCAAGGACGCCGGCCATCCGCCTGCCGGCTCCAAACGTTAACGCTTGGTCAACGCTTGTTCAACTGAAGGCGTGTCACGCCGTGCTCGGGCGGCTAGGCGTCCAGCATCGGGTCAATCGGCTCGGGAGGTTGCGAGTCGCCTCACGGCCACTGCCCCGCGCTCGGGGGCGTCCAGATCGGCCAGCCCTCCAACGGGCGACCGTCGGCGACGGGACCCGCGCGCGCGCCGGTCGGGCATGCCGCCACGGAATTCCGAGCGGGCGGCCTCCATCCATCCGGGGACGAAGGCCGCGAGCGCGCCAACAGCATCGGCGATCCAGTCGCCGATCTCCATGTCCCGATGGGTGAAATGCTGGAGAACCTCGCTGAGGCCGCCCAGAACGATCGCCGCAAACGCGAGATCTGACCGCCGATGCTGCGGGAAGGCCAGATAGCTCATCAGCGACAGGATATAAAAGGCCGTCGCATGCGCGGCCTTGTCGCCCAGCGGAAACGCGCGATCGAGGCCCTGAAATGGACCGAGAAGCAGGATCAGCGCTCCGAAGGCCGCAACAAAGAAAGCCACGCGGGCCAGCCGGCGGCGGGAGGAGGTTGAGAGCATGTCGATCCTTCGGGAGCCTGCTCTGTCGGATAACTCCCAGCCGGAAAAATCTCGATGAATGGACTTGGTTAAGTGTCGCTAACGGACCAGCGTGACCACCAGGCCGTAGTGGTCCGATCCCGCCCGCGGAAGGCGCCTGACCGATTGGAGCCGCCATTCGGGGGCCGCGTAGACCTGGTCGATCGGCAACAGAGGAAGCGGAAAGGGTTTGTTGGCGCGGGCGATATTCGCCGGCCAGGAAAACGCTGCGTGGGTCCGTCGGCGCAAAGGATCGAGGCGGCGATCGAAATCGCCGAGCGCGTATGACCAGGGGGTCAGGTTCATATCGCCCGTCAGGATGTCTGGCTTCACCCTGGCCGCCGTCTTGGCCACCAGGCTCCTCTGCAGCGCCTGCTGCTTGGGCGGGAAGGGCCAAGCCAGATGCGTGGTCATGACGGTCACCGGGACGCTGTTCGGAGCGGAGATTGTCGCCCAGACGATGCTGATGCCCTTACCGGTCAACGGGAGCGGAGGCATCAGCGTCCCCATCGAGACGATGGGCTGTTTGGAGAAGATGGTGATGCCGCACACCCACTGCGGCGTGCACTGGGCGTAATAGGGATATCGGGCCTTGATCCGATCACCCTCGAACTTCAGGAGCCGTTCGTTTTCGATCAAGGTCACGACGTCGGCGTCCGTCCGCAGGATGATGTCGGCCGTCTTCCGGGTGTCGAAGTTGTCCTCCCAGACATTGAAGGACAGGACCCGGAGGGGGGCGCCCTCGGCTTTGGGTCGGGGCAGAGAAGACAGCGCCTCCGGCAGCATCCGTAGGCCGGTTGCGAAACAGGCCAAGGCGGCCAGCAAAAGCACCAGTCTCTTCTTCAGGGGCCCGGCAAGGCCGCGATAGCTCGCCCCCGCGGCGCAGCCCACCACGAAGATGACCGGGGCGAAGTTGTTGATGACGTCCAGCCAGCCGTTGAACGGTCCGCCGATCAGGCCGAGCCAGGCCAGGAGGGCGGCGAAGAAGGAGACTTCGATCGCTGTCGCGGTAAGCAGCATGCGCCAGAGCGGCATTGGGGTCTCGATCGGTGCAGGGCCGATGTCGGCGCCTGGTTCTGTATCAAATGGCGATTTCGCCCCGCTTACCTGCAAAAAGCCGGCCTGACGCGGCGACGGTTTGACTTACGTCGTCGGCGACCGATAATGCCGGCGCTGCAACGGGCTTGGGAATAGAGGCGGTGATGTTAGCGCTTATCTTTGCTGCTGCAGTGATCGGAATGCCGCCGAATACGACGCCGATCCCGGCCAACACCGTGTTCCATTATTGCAAGATCCAGAATGCCGACAAGAAGAAGAGCTTCTATTCGTCGGTGTTCGAGACCGACGATGACTACGATCCCAAGCAGGATTACGCCGCGTTCCTCCGTCAAACCCAGCCTACCGCCGGCGGTGGGGCCTCTACATGTTATACTGACGGCAGTGCGCTCATCCTGACCGACAAGTGGCGGGACGACCAATTCTCGGATCAGATCAGCCACTACGCCGTGGTTCTGACCAATTGGGCGCCGCCGAACTAGCCCGGCTGGGCTCGCGCGCCTAGTCAGTCCTGATAATACTTACGGTACATCTTGTCGTAGTAGGACGGATTGCGCTCGCCGAGCTCGCCGAGGCCTCGGTCGTCCACGATCGTCGTCGCCCCGCCGAGGACCTTCACGCCGGTCGCCGAAATTCGCGATAGGGCCGTCTCGGCCGCGTAGCGCGAGGTCGTAGCCCAACGCATCATGAGGATCGCGTAATCCGACGCGATGGCGAGCGCAGACGTATCCGCCACGGCCAGGACGGGTGGCGCGTCCAGGATCACGAAGTCGTAGCGGCTCCTGAAGAATTCCAGCAGCTTCGTGAGCGCCGGGCCGCTGAACAGGTCCTTCGGAGTGAACTGTTCGCCAGAGAGCGGAAGGACATCCAGCCCGTCCACCGTGTCCGCGACGACGGCGTCGCCGAGTTGGGCGCGTCCGGCGAGCACTTCCACCAAACCGGCCGTCGGGGGGCTGGGGAGGAGGTCCCGCAGGCTGTTACGTCTCAGATCGCAGTCGATGAGGATGGTGCGGTCGCCGCTCATCGCCATGACGCGGGCCAGGGACACCGCCGAAACCGTCTTGCCTTCGGAGGGTAAGGCCGAGGTGATTAGGATCACCTTGCCGCCCGTTTCGCCGTCCTTGGCCAGCAGGATCACGCTGCGTATGCTGCGAAAGGCCTCAGCGAAGCTCGACATGGGCTTTTTGACGACATAGTCCCAGATCCGGCCCCGCGGCCCCAGCTGCCTGAGCTGCGAGCTCGGGATGCGCTTGAGCGATGCGAGGAAGGGCACGCCCAGACCTTGCTCCACGTCTTCGACGGTCCGGATACCGGAATCGAGCGCTTCCGCGGTGAAGGCGCCGGCGACGCCCACGACGGCGCCGATCACGATGCTCAGGGCGGCGAACAGCGGCTTATTTGGGAAACTCGCGCGGGTGGGGGGGCTCGCCCAGGCGACGACCCGCGCCTGCAGGTCGCCGAGCTGGGCCATCTGGGCCGTCTCCTGGGCCGTGCGGTTCATCTCGTTGTAGATCGTCCGCTTGGCGTCGGCCACGCGCTGCATGCTGTCGGCCTGAACCGTCGCCTGGGCGTTCGCCGATTGCTGACCCTTCAGGCGCGCGAGGTTGCCGGCGAGGCTTCCCGCCTGGGCTTGGGCGGCCCTCGCATCGCTTTCGAGCCCCTTGTAGATGCGCTGCGCCTCGGCCGAAATCTGCTGGTCCAGCTGGTGAAGCTGCTCGGTCACACGGATGTAGTCCGGATGCCTGGGCCCGTAGCGGGCGCTCATCTCGGCCTGCTGGCGGACAATCTCAGTGCGCTGGCGACGCAGGTCGGTGATCACCGGCGACCCGAGCACCTCCGACACGGCCTCGATGTTGCCGCTCTGCACCTGGTGCTCGGCCGCCTGGGCCTTGGACGTCGCCTCCGCGGCGCGGGCCTGGGCCTCGGCGAGCTGGCTGGCGATGGTCGAGATCTGTTGATCGGTGACCGTTCCATTGTTGCCGGCGCCGCTGACTATGCCGACCTGGGCGCGATACTGCGCGACCCGGGCGTCCTCTCCCTCGACCTCCGAGCCGAGCTGGCCGAGACGCTGGTTGAGCAGATGGGTCTGCTCCTCGGCGGCCGATTCCCGCGACCGCTCGCTAAAGTCGAGATAGGCCTTCACCACGGCGTTGGCGATGGCCGCCGACTTGACGGCGTCCTTCGAGGTGACCTTGACGTCGATGAGGTAGTTGGTGCCCTCCCGGTCGACGTTAAGCGCCTTGAGCAGCCGATCGACCGAGCGGTCGGCGGCCGTGGCGGCGCCTTCGTCATCGTTGGCTTTGGGGCCGAATTCCTTGTCCCTGACCAGGCCCAGCCGGTTGACCACGTCGGTGAGGACGGCCCTGGACTTGATGACGGAAGCTTCGGTGTCCACCAGGGCCGAATCCGGCAGCTGGCTGTTGTCACGCGCCGTATCCAGCGAGACGTGCTGCTGCGGATCGATCTTCACCGTGGACTGGGCCGTGAACTTCGGCGGGATGATGAATGTCGCCGCGAGCGTCGCGACCAGGATGAGAGCGACGGCTGTCAGGAAGAGGCGAAAACGGCGCTGGAAAACCTGGACCAGTCCGCGAAGCTCGAATCCACCACCGAGAAGCCGTTCGGACGCCGACGCGAACGGGCGTGCTACCTCTGCATTTGACATTAGATTACGCCCTTGGACGCCCTCGGACTCCGCCGGAGCCTTCTGGCCGAAGCCTACCGCCGGAGCACCAGACTAACCGTTAAGCGAGGGACATTAAATTCCCGTCCAGCCTGGGTCCCGCTCGAGGTGCGCGAAATATAGTTCACGCCTGCCTTGATGACCGCGCTGTGGCTGACGAGGTACTGGAAGCCACCCCCGACCGTGTAAACGTGGTCGGTCCGGTCGGCGCCGTGAAAGCTGTCGTTCTCGTAATCGAAGTTGGCGTTGAGCAGCAGGTTGCGAAGCAACTCGTGGTCGACCCTGAGGCTCGCGTTGGTGGCGATGAAGCCGCCGGTGTTGGCCAGGACGCTGGTGTCGATGCCCCGGCTGGCGGTGAGGGTCAGGGTCGTCAGCTGGGTCGGGAAATATTCGACCCGCCCGTGGAAGCCCAGGCCCTCAATGGTCTTGAACGCAGGGTTGGCGAAGGTCTGGCGCGTGTAGCCGATGCCGATCTCGCCGCGCACCAGGGCGGTGAGGTCGAAATTGGCGCCTGCGGACGCGGACCACAGGTGGGCGTCTCTGTTGAACGTCCCCTGCACTGGGTAGCTGTAGTTATGGTAGCTGGCATCCACGAACACGGCCGTATCGGGCGAGACGGCGTAGTCGAGCCGGCCGATGCCGCTGGCGGCGTTCACGTTCCTGCTGCTCTGGTCGAGGGTTCCGCCCCCCAGCTTGTCGACGCTGCTGAAGTCGCTGTGCTGGAAGCTCCCGAGCGCCGTCGCCCTCAGGCGGTCCTGCTGATACACGCCGCGAAAGAAGCCATCGTAGGTGTTCACCGGGATCGGTTGATTGGCGAGCGTCGGAAAGTTGACGTCGGTGCGCTCCTGATAGTCCCGCCGCGCCTCGGCTCCGCCTTGAAGGTACGACTCGCCGACGGCGTCGTAACGGCCAACGGCGTTGACGTACCAGGCGTTCTCATTCTCGCTGCCGTGACTGAAATAACGATCGAGGTCGGCGCCCGCCGTCGCAACCAGGCTGTTGCGCGTCCATTGGGACACAAGCCGCGCCGAAGGGGCGACTTCCACAAAGCCATCGCTCTGGGTGTTGGTCTTGGTCGCCAGGATGTTGTTCACATAGCCCAGGCTTGTCGACAGCTGGGGATATAGCAGGAAGCTGCCTGCGGGCACGCCGACCGGATCATATTCCGGCCGCTCCCGTTGCAGGACGCTGGTGTTTCGGCCGCGGTCATAGGCCTTGAAGACGTTCAGGGGATCAAGGTTCGCGTAGACCTGGGCCGCTGCGGGTGCGCCCCAGATGACAAACGTCAACGTGAACAGCCCAGCTGCAACAGCGAAGTTCCTTTGCACCTTCTCGCCCCCTGCGAAAATCAATCTCGGCCTCGAATTCCGCCCAAAGCGAAGACGGACGTTTGGTGTCTGATTAAGGCCCGTAATCGGAGCCTGGTCCAAAATCGAACTGCGGCCCGTTACCCGCAAAGCCAATATCGAGCGCGCCCGATGCATAGCGCTTCTTCAGCAGGGCCCGGAGAGCCTCGACCGCCGCCTTTGACAGGCCGGGGGTCGCAATCGCGTCGAGGATCGCCTGCCTGGCGGTGGCCAGGTTGTTTGGATTGGCCTCGAGCGTGGCGTTCAGTTGCGCTTCGTACACGTCTTCGGTCGTGTCGTTCGGCAGACTCTTGATCGTCGACAGAAGCGCAGCGAGAAGCGTCTTCTCCGCAGCCGCGTCCACAGCCGGTGGCGGTTGAGCAAGCGCCGGCATGGCCGCGCCGCTCGCCAAAATGACGGTTACGCTAAGCGCGGCCGTCAAAGTTCCAATCTTGCGCCCCATGGTTCCCAAAAGCCCCAATAAGGCCACTGTCTCAAATGGCCGCGTCAATTTATCCTCAGAACCACCGGTTGCATAGTCTATGCCAAATCCAAACTCAGGAATTGTGACATTCAGTGCAAATTGCCTGATTGCGCGCCACGGAGGCGGCCGGTTTGAAGCGCAGCTCCGCCGAAATCACACAGCGGGAGACACGCGCGGCGCGCGCGCTCTAGTAGAATAGTGTCGGACCGGACCGAAGGCTAAAGCAAAGCTTGGAGCCTTCAGCCGCCCCGATCAGAAATATCGCTCGCCGATCCGGATCGTATCACCTGGCCTCACCATGAGCGTCGAGTCCAGCGCCATCGGGGATTCGGTGGTCTGGCCTTCCCTGCGAACGTAGACCTTCCGCTTGTCGGCGCGATAGGTAAAACCCTGAGCAGTCGCCACGGCGTTCAGCACTGTCATGCCTGAAGCGTACGGATATTGGCCAGGCTTGTTGACTTCGCCCAAGATGTAAAAGGGCCGAAAGGTCGACACGTCCACGCTAACCTTGGGGTCGCGCAGGAAGCCGTCCGCGAGGCGGTTCTGGATCGCTTCGGTCAGTTCGGAGGTGTTCTTCCCGACCGCCTGGATGTCTCCGATCAACGGAACGGCGATGGAGCCGTTCGAATTGATCGGAAATTCGCCCGAGAGCGTCGGTTCGTTGAAAACCAGGATGCGCACCTGGTCGCCTACCCCGAGGGTGTAGGTCTGCTCAACGGGCGCAGCCGACGCGCCGCTTGCCGGCGGCGCCGACGACTGGGCGTAAGCGGTGGCTGCGGAGAGCACCAACGCGGCCATGCCGGCGACGATCCCAAGCTTCATTGTCGGACTCCTGCTCAAAAGCCGTTCCTTACCAGCAAATACTGGGCCAATTGGGCGGGATTATAGTCCGGCGTAAGCCGTTGCAAATGAATTGCCGGCGGTCTCGACGCGCGACCAAACGTTGCCAATCTGGCGAGCAGGGTTGGTCCCCACCGCTTTCCTTTAGGGGAGCAGCCCCGCGCCATTGCTGGCGAGGAGAGTCACCTTCGGCGTGCTTCCCGGATATATCATGTCCCATCGCGCGGGGTCGAGGGTCGACTGCCGCTTCACCCACACGTAGGGCGCCTGGCGCCAGGGCGTCACCCAAGGCGAGCGGCTGTCCAGGACGTAGTCGCCAAGGCCAGTGTGGGCGACGAGCACCGTGTGCAGTCCCAGGTCATGTCGGTAGACCAGCGCGAAGAACAGATCCTGCGGGGGAAACCCGCGGTCGAGAAGACGTACGCGCTTTTCGATTGCGATGTCCTCGCAGTCGCCGGCAAGCCCATAGGAAGTCAGCACCGGCCGTTGCCAACGGTCTTCTTCGTGAACCGTCTCCTCGTCGGTGCGCTGGTGGATCTGGCCGTTGACCTCCCGGTTCACCACCTGCAGCAGCTGGAGCTCGGTAGACGCATCGGCCTCGACGGCGGCTGGCCGGACGCCTTGGCCGAGCTCGTGGCAGAGGTCCGCTTGCTCATCGCACATCCGATCGTAGCCGTGCGGGGCCGCGACGGGCGGGCCGTCGGGCAGTAGAGAGCTCTGCTGCACGACATGGGTCGAGGCGCAGGCCCCCAGCAACAGGCAGGAAGCCACAGTCCAAATCGCTGCTAGTCTCATGACGCAACCTCGTTATTGCGTCACGATGATGGACTGAGCGGATATACTTCTAGTAAAAAACCATGCTGAATTTGGCGTTTACTAAATAGATACGAGGCGATAACCTATCTCAACAGAGTATTATTGTTAACTCAGCATCGAATAGTTCCAATTAACCACACAACCAAAACGCCCCGGGCGGGGGCCCGGGGCGTAGCGGCAAAGGCGAACTGAGAAGCGGTCAGCCGTGGGTGCTAGATCGTGTAGCCGATGCTGGTCGGCACGAGATCCGAAGCGTGGACGCCGAGCAGCGAGATGGTGTCGCCGGTCGAGAAGGTCAGCTGCGCGCCATAGCTCATGTCCTGCACCGTCGGCCGGGCGTAGCCCGCCGCCAAATAGGCGCTGATGTCGACCACGTCGTGGTCGGCCTTGGTCATGTCATTGATGATGTCGTGCCCGTTGTGGATGCCGAACACGAAGGTGTCCTTGCCGCCGCCGCCTTGGAAGGTGTCGGCGCCCGAGCCGTCGAAGAAGGTATCCGCCCCGGCGCCGCCGTAGAGGTGGTCCTTGCCGCTGTTGGCGTAGAGTTTGTCCCCGAGGTCATTGGCCCTTCCGCTTATGTCGGCGCTACCGGTCAGGACGAGGACGTGGGCGCTCTTGCCGAGCGTCATGTTGGTTGCGGAATAGACCACGTCGGATCCGGCCGGCGGCGGG
>Ga0265338_10011573_pt1 | contig 10171 bp, 10 predicted proteins | sample 42126metaG_FD_193579 | JGI IMG/M metagenome (GOLD analysis project Ga0265338, IMG submission 193579) | Rhizosphere microbial communities from Carex aquatilis grown in University of Washington, Seatle, WA, United States - 4-21-26 metaG | ecosystem: Host-associated > Plants > Roots > Rhizosphere... | reverse complement strand
GGTGATGTTCTCGGCTGGGCAGGCGGCGTTCAAGAACAACGGCCAGGGGCTGAGTGCGAACCTGGCTGAGTGGGCCAGGGATCATTACCTGGGCCCGGTGGTGACGTTCGGTGAGTGGCTGTCGTATAACCCGCCGCCGAAGGGCGGCAAGCCGTCGTTCTCGCTCGCGGTGCCGAGCGGGGAGGCGGTCAGCTCGGCCCCGGCGGGCAAGGGCAAGGCGAAGGCGTCGTTCGTGCCGGACATCCCGGCCACGCTGAAGTCGCTGGCGGGGTCTTCGATCACGGGCGAGGGCCAGTGGCGGGTGGCGGAGAAGGTGAAGGGCGAGCCGGCCATCCTGACCACCTTCCTGCGCGACGCCACCTACACCTCGCAGGTCAACGGGATCGCGTCGATCGACCAGCGGCTGGTCAGGTTCTCGCTGCGGCCCGGCACCGAGGACCCGGGGACCACCCAGGACTGGGGGGTGCCCGCTTACATCCCGGCCGGGCAGCGCACGGGGCTGCTGGCCACGTTCAACGGCGGGTTCAAGCTGGACTCGGCGGGCGGCGGCTTCTACCTGAACGGCATCTACCACGGCACGCTGGTCAAGGGGGCGGCGTCGGTCGTCTACTACAAGAACGGCACGGTGAGGATCGGCCAGTGGGGCCGCGACTTCACCATGAGCTCGTCGGTCGCGGGGGTCAGGCAGAACCTGCAGCTCCTGGTCGACCACGGCAAGGTCGCGGCCAACGCCAACTCCGACGTGATGAGCAACTGGGGCGCGACCCTCGGCGGCGGCTACTACGTCTGGCGGTCCGGCCTCGGCATCACCAGGGACGGCCGGGTCGTGTACGTGTACGGGTCGGCGCTGAACGCGCAGGACCTGGGGCTGCTGCTGCAGCGGGCGGGCGCGGTCGAGGGCATGCAGATGGACATCAACCCGTCCTGGATGAAGTTCGACTACTACCAGGGCAACCGGTCGGACCCGACTCCGAAGCCGCTGCTGCCGACCCAGCAGCCCAGCCCGTACTCCTACTACACCCCGTCCACTACTACACCCCGTCCACCCGTGACTTCACCGCGGTCTACGCCCGGTGACGATGAACCAGACGGCGGCCCCGGGGCAGGACACCGGGCCGCAAGCCGCGGTGACCGCTTCCACGGTCCTGCCGGTGTCACCCGTGCGCTGGCTGCGCGCCGCCCTCATGACGACGCGGCCCCGCCAGTGGCCGAAGAACCTGCTGGTGTTCGCGGCGCCGCTGGCCGGCGCGTCGCTCGGCCGCGGCGACGGCTTCGCCTACGCGCTGCTGGCGATGCTCGCCTTCGCCTGCGCGTCGGCCGCGGTCTACTTCGTCAACGACGTCGCCGACGCCGAGCGGGACCGCCGGCACCCGGTCAAGCGCAGCCGGCCGGTCGCCGCGGGCGCGCTGCCCGAGCAGCACGCCGCCGTGCTCGCGGTCCTCGCGGCAATCCTCGCGGCCGGCTCCGGGGTGGTGATCCGCGAGCCGCTGCTGGCCGTCACCGTCTCGGCCTACCTCTGCTCCTCGTTCCTCTACTCGTTCAAGCTCAAGCACGTCCCCTACGCCGAGATGCTCATCGTCGCCTCCGGGTTCCTGCTGCGGGTCCTCGGCGGCGCCGCCGCCACCCGTGTCCCGCTGTCCGTCTGGTTCCTGCTGGTCTGCAGCCTGGGCGCGCTCGGCGTCGCGGTAGCCAAGCGCTACACCGAGCTGACCAGCCTCGGCCCCGAGGCCGCCCGGCACCGCCCGGCCATGCGCTGGTACCGGCCAGGGCAGCTGCGCGTCGCCCAGGTCCTCATCGGGGCGGGCATGCTCGCGACCTACCTGATGTGGGCCTTCAGCGAGCGCACGGGAGTGCGGCCGTGGCACCTGGCCTCCGCGCTGCCGCTCACGCTGGCGCTGGTACGGTTCGGCGTGCTGACCGCGCGGGGCACCGTCCGCCCGGTGGAAGACCTGATCACCCGCGACGCCGTCATGCTGTGCTGCGAGGCGGCCTGGCTAGTCCTGTTCTGCACCGGCCTCTACGTGGGGTAAGGGGTGTTATACGCCGGGCGGCCGCATCCGGTACTGCATAGCAGCTGAGAAATGATGCATTAGCTGGCAAGAGCTGGTTCTCAGCTTCACTGGCGAGAATTCCGTTGTGATGCGTGGGGGGCAAGTCTACGAGCCTGACCGGGCGCCGGCCCAGCGGGTAGCGCAAGCGGAGGGCGTTCCGCCGCGCCCGGCGCCCGCGCCGCGCCCGTTGATGGTGGACGTGTGCGCGGCGCTGGCCGGGCTGGGCTTGGGCGCCGTCCTCGCGGCGGTGATCCTCGGCGAGTCCCGGGGCTCGCTGGGCGCGCCCGGCGGGCTGCTCTCGGCGGCGGGGCGGATGGCCGGCTTCACCGGCACCTACCTCATGCTGATCATGGTGGTGCTGATCGCCCGGCTGCCCTGGCTGGAGAGCTCGGTCGGCCAGGACCGGCTGGTCCGCTGGCACCGGCAGCTCGCCCCCTGGTCGATCAGCCTCATCACGGCCCACGTGGTGCTGATCACGCTCGGCTATGCCCAGGCTGCGAGCACCGGGGCGCTGCACGAGCTGTGGGTGCTGGTGACGTCCTACCGGGACATGCTGGCCGCTACGATCGGCTTCGGCCTGCTGATCATGGCGGGGATCAGCTCTTACCGGCACGTCCGGCGCCGCCTGCGGTACGAGACCTGGTGGGTCATTCACCTCTACCTGTACCTCGGGCTCGCCATGGCGTTCGCTCACCAGATCTTCACCGGTGTCTCCTTCATCGGCCACCCGCTGGTGCGGGCCATGTGGATCGTGGTCTGGGTGGCCACCGCGGGGATGGTCCTGGTGTTCCGGGTCGCGCAGCCGGTCTGGCGGAGCCTGCGGCACCAGCTCCGGGTGGTCGAGGTCCGCCAGGAGGCTCCCGGGGTGGTCTCGGTGGTCTGCCGGGGGGAGCAGCTCGACCGGCTGGCGGTGTCCGGCGGCCAGTTCTTCCACTGGCACTTCCTCACCAAGGGGATGTGGTGGCAGGGGCACCCGTACTCGCTGTCCGCCCTGCCCCAGCCGCCCTACATCCGGGTCACCATCAAGGGACTCGGCGACCAGAGCCGGGCCGCCGCCACCCTGCGGCCGGGCACCCGGGTGGCCATCGAAGGCCCCTACGGGACCTTCACCAGCCACGCCCGCGTCCGCGAAGGGGTCGCGCTGTTCGCCGCCGGGGTCGGGATCACCCCGGTGCGCGCGCTGCTCGAGGACTTGCCGGACGGGACCGACGTGGTGGCCGTGATCCGCGCGTCCACCCCGGACGACCTGGTGCACCGGGACGAGGTGGCCACCCTGGTCCGGCAGCGCCACGGCCGGCTCCAGGAACTCGTCGGCTCGCGGCACAAGGTCAAGCTCAACACCAGGGTGATTCGGTCCCTGGTGCCCGACATCGCCTACCGCGACGTGTACATCTGCGGGCCCGGCGGGTTCACCGCGGAGATCTCCGCGGCCGCCCGGCAGCTCGGCACCGACGCGGAGCAGATCCACACCGAGACATTCGGCTTCTGAAACCGGAAGGGGCACACACAGATGCGCACCCGCGAGGGCGTAGCCCGATGAGGCGGGCACCGATCGTCATCACGGCGACCGTGGTCGGCCTCATCGCCGTGATCGAGTTCCACACCCGGCCCTCGGCCATCAGCGTCGCCAACATTCCCGCGGCGGGCGCGGCGGCGACCAGCCCTGCGACGTCAGCCCCGGCGACTAGGCCCGCGCCTACGTCCAAGTCGAAGTCGAAGTCCGCTACGCCCAAGGCGAGCGCGGCCAGCACGCCGAGCAGCACCAGGACCGCGACCGGGCCCCAGGTGAACTACAGCTGGGGCGTGCTGTCGGTTTCCGTCACGGTAGCCGGGACCAAGATCACCAAGGTCGGGATCGCTTCCCTGGACGACGGCGGTAACCCCCGCTCCCAGTCCATCGACCAGTACTCCATCCCGCAGCTCGAACAGCAGGCGATGGCGGCGCAGAGCGCGAACATCCAGGGCGTGTCCGGGGCGAGCTACACCAGTGCCGGGTTCGAGCAGTCGCTCCAGGCGGCCCTGCAGCAGCTCGGCCTGAAGTGACCCCGCGCCCCGGCCCGGCGCCCGTTCACCTCGTCCACCACCTGGAGGAGGTGATGGGCACGATCGTGGTCATCGACGTCTACGTCACCGCGGGCGATGCCGCTGAACGAGCGGGCCAGGAGATCAGCGGGCAGGTCGCCGAGGCGGTGGCCACCTTGCACCGGGCCGATGAGACCTTCAGCACCTGGAAGCCCGGCAGCCCGGTCAGCCGGCTGCGCCGCGGCGAGCTTGGCCGCGCGCAGGTCCCCGCTGAGCTGACCGAGGTCCTTGACCAGTGCGCGGTCGCCCGCGAGCGGTCCGGCGGGTGGTTCGACCCGTGGGCGATGCCCGGCGGGTTCGACCCGTCCGGCTACGTCAAAGGCTGGGCGGCGCAGAACGCGCTCGCCGCGTTCCGCTCCAGCGCCATCTGCGGCGTCCTTGTCAACGCGGCCGGCGACATCGCCAGCAGCGGCGGCCCCGGCGACGGCACGCCCTTCCGTATCGGCATCACTGATCCCCTCGCACCAAACCGCCTGGCTGAGGTCATCGAGCTGACCGGGGCGATCGCCACCTCAGGAACCTACGAGCGGGGCCAGCACCTCATCGACCCGCATTCGGGACGGCCGGCCGCGCGCGCCGCCTCGGCCAGCGTGACCGGACCTGACCTCGGCCTCGCGGACGCGCTGGCCACCGCCCTGGCGGTGGCCGGGGAAGCCGGCCTCGCGCTGATCGACGGGCTCGACGGCTACGAGGCGCTCATCATCAGCCCCGACGGCAGCAAGCGGCAGACGAGGAGGTTCCCGGTCGCCGCGGACGGCAGCGGAGGAGGACAGCAACGACGCTCCGCCCCGGCCTGGTGATTACCCAGGGCGGGTGCCGGACACGATGCCAGCTTCCGCCACCACCGGCTCGAAGCACACGCCGGTGAAGCCGGAGTCGCGCAGCGCCAGCTGCCAGAACTGCGGTGCGGCCGGGTGCTCGTGGCCCACGCCCAGGCCGTACCGGGTGAGGTTCTTGGCGATCCGCCACCACCCGGCTGGCCCCCGGGCTGCGAACGCCGCCGCCTTTGCGCGGAGTATCTCCCGGTCACGCGGGGTCGCGCCGCGGCCGAACATCATGTCGGCCACCACGATGCGCCCCCCGGGCCGCAGCCATCGCGCCGCCTCGGCCGCCAGCCTCCGCTTGTCCTCGTCCCGCAGGTGGTGCAGCGCGTAACTGGACACCACCAGGTCGACGCTGGCAGCCGGCAATTCGAAGACCCGCAGGTCCGCCACCGCGGTCCTGACGTTGCCCAGTCCGGCCTCGGCCGCCCGCGCGGCCAGGGACGCCGCCATGACGGGAGAGATATCGACGGCCAGCACCGAGCCCGCCAGCGGGGCGAGCGCGAGCGCCACGAACCCAGTGCCCGCGCCGAGGTCCACGCACTCATCGGCTGGCCCGGGGTCCGCGATGGCGAGCAGCCGGTCGCGCACCTGGTCGAATCCGCTCGATGAGGTTACGTGCGTATGCCAGCCCGCAACGCGCCTGTCCCATATCCGCGCTAGCGACAAATCACACCGCCTCACTCTCGGGTTTCATGCAAGTTACGCAGCGGTTTTCTGGGGTGACCATCAGGCGGGCATGGAGAATTTCTGCATCCGCGGGCGATCGCAAAGATGTTCACGAGGTACCGCTGAATGCGGCCCGGACGGCACCCGGGGCGCGGTGGCCGGGTTATCGTGACGGATCGAAACGCGCGGGCACCGAGTGGCCAGCCGCATGCCCCGGCGGGTGGCCGGACTGCTGGCGGCTGCCGCGAGCCTGGCCGCGGCCACGGGCGCGGCCGCCCACCCGGCCGTGGTTTCCGGGCGGGCGGGCGGCCCGGCCGGACCGGGAGTCGAGCGGGTCACGACCGGGCCAGCGCGCAGCCTCGGCGAGCCCGCCGCGGCGCAGGATGGTGCGGCCACCGCCGTCGCGGCGACCAGCTTCGCCGCCGCCGGGCCGCAGGCGGCCGTCTGGACCAAGCGGGCGGGCAGCACCGGATGGCGGCGGGCCGGGACCATCCTGCCGCCCGGGTTCGGCTCCAGTTACGACCCGGCGGCGGCCGCCGCGCCAGGGGGCCCGCTGCTCGTGGTGGCGGGCACCGCGCCGCCCGGCGAGCAGTGCATTACCAACGGCTCGGTCGCGATCGCGAGCGTCGGCTCCGGGGGCACGCTGAGCGCGGCCCGGCTGGTCAGTGACCAGCGCGGGACCGGCCGCTTCGATGACCGGCCGATGGTCGCGGTGGGACAGCACGGCACGGTCTGGGTGGCGTGGTCGCAGGGACCAGCCGCGGACGCCTGCCAGAACGTAGGTACCGGCGACCGGATCGAGGTCGCCGTCTCCCGCGACGGAGGCCGGACATTCGGCGCCCCGGTCGCCATGGCCGCCGACGGAGGCCACTCCGCGTTCGGCGTGCGGCTCGCGCCGCTGGCCGACGGTCAGCTAGCGGTCTCCTGGACCGAGACGACGGCGGCTGGCCGCCAGGCGGTCCTGGTGTCCGTGCTCGGCGCCGACGGCCGCCCGCGGCCGCCGGCCGCCGCGCTGACCGGAGACGGCCCGCCGCTGGTGCTGCCGGGCGCCAGCTTCTACGACTTCCCGGCCGGGGACCTCGCCGCCCGGCCGGACGGGGAACTGGTGGTCGCCGCCCCCTTCTGGGTGTCGGGCCGGAGCGTGATCAAGGTGGCGGCCGGCCTGCCGGGCGGCCGCTGGCAGCAGGCCACCCTGAGCCCCCCGGCCGACGCTGACCTGCTGCTACCCGCCCTCGGCGGGCAGCAGGCAGGCGACCTGCGGTTGCTGTGCGCTGTCCACGCCCGCGCCGGTGACCGCCTCGGCTACGGCTGGGCTGACGTCACCATGGCCGGCCAGCGGCCGGCCGTCAGCCCGGCTGGGCTGACGGCGCTTACACAAGCGCCGCCCGGCCCAGGCTTCTTCGAGATCGGCGAGGAACTAGCGCTCTCCCCGACGCCGGACGGGCTGCTCGCCGCGGTGGTGGTCGCGGGCCGGGACGGGGCCACCCTGGAGACCGCCGCATTCAGCGCGCCCCCCGCGGACGCCTCCGCCCCGGGCACGGCGGGCAGCCCCGCGCCCGCGACGCGATCACCAGGGACGCCGCGGACGTCCCGGGAGACGTCCCCGAGCGCGGCGCCAGCCGCGGACGGATGGTGGCTGCCTGGAGTGGCCGCCGCCGGGCTGGCCGCCGCGCTGTGCTGCGTCGCCGCAGTGGCGGCCGTGCTCCTCAGGCGGCGCCGCCGTGGACGGCCCCGCCACCATCCGCCCGCCCACCGGAGACGGTGAAGCGGCACCCGCTGGCCTCAGGGCTCGCCCGGGCCGGTGGCGAGCGGCCAGCAGGCCCGCCACCACGAGGGCGCTGGCGGCCAGTCCGGCGATCCCGGCGACGTGCCCGATCTCCGCGAACGAGCGGGCGGCCAGCGTGCCGGCGGCCAGCGCCGCCGCCAGCCAGGGCACGCGCATGACGGTTACCCGGAGGGCGAACGGGCGGTAGCGCATCCCGGCCGCCCCGGCCAGCGACGGCATTGCCGCCCTGAACCAGGCCGCCGTCCGCCCGCCCGGCACGGCCCGCTCCGCTACCCGCCCGGGCCGTCGGCGGCGCCACCAGCCCGTCACCGCGGCGCCGCTGAAGTACGCGAGCTGGTCGCCGCCGATGACCGCGGCGACGACGGGGACGGCGACCCCAAGTACCGGCCGGCCCGACCCGATCAGCGCGCCAGCAAGCAGCGTCATGGTCCCACCGGGCAGCAGCACGGCCGGCACCGCGACGATCTCGACAATCACGGCGGCGCACAGCACGCCGACCGCGGTGACGGTCGGCAGCGCACTCAGCGCGGGCGGCAAGGCAGCGGCCGCCCCGGGGAAAGGCATCACACCGGCACTGTAGCTACTACATCTCTGTAGTAACTCTGAACCTCGCCTGAACGAATCGGCACCCGCCCAGATAATTTACAGATAGGTTAAATGCCGTAGTCAGCACACAGCCTCCTACCTTGAACCGTGGGCTTGAGAAGAAACCAGGGCGGCAGGCAGCCGAGATGCTAGGACCTGACTCGCGGCTGCTGACCGCACTGCTGGTCATCGCCAGCGTCGCCCTGCTGGTGGCCACCGTACGGCTGCGCTTCCTGCCAGTCAGGGCCCTCTGCGGCACCCTGTCGATCCTGGTGGCGATGACCGGCGGGATCGCCGCGGTCAACTTCTACTACGGCTACTACACCACCTGGGGACAAGTGGCGGCCGACTTTAACGGCGGCACCGGCAACCTCGGCGTCATCACGGCAACAGCCAGCGCGACCTCGGTCGGGTCGGGCCGCATCGGCTGGGTCCAGTACCCTGGCAGGCTCAGCGGCTACAGCCGGCGAGGGCTTATCTACCTGCCGCCGCAGTACTACCAGCCCCGTTACGCGCACCTGCGTTTCCCGGTGGTCGAGCTGTTCCACGGCACCCCGGGCACCCCGCTCACCTGGAACACGGTGCTGCGGATCGGACAGGTCGCGGACTCGCTGCTAGCCCGGCACCTGATCGGGCCGATGGTCCTGGTGATGCCGGCCATCAACGGCACCGGCCACGACTACCAGGACTGCGTGAACGGACCCGCTGTCAACGACGAGACCTACCTGCTCAAGGACGTCCGCCACGACGTCCTGGCCCGCTACCGGGTGAGCTCCGACCCCTACCAGTGGGGCGCCGCCGGCTACTCCTCCGGCGGGTACTGCGCGGCTAACCTCGCCCTGCGCCACCCCTCTTCCTTCGGTGCCGCCGCCATCCTCAACGGCTACTACCGGGCCGCCGACGGCCCCGCCGCCGTCGCCCTTAACTACGGCCAGCCACTGGAAGCCGCCAACAGCCCGCTGTACCTGGCGGAGAGACTCAACCTGAACAGCAGCCCACTCCCCGCCTTCTGGGTCGCGGCCGGCACCAGCGACAAAGCCGACTACCCGGCCGCCGTCACGTTCGCGGCCGCGATGAACCGCGTCCGGCAGGCCCCGTTCGTCAAGCTCAACGCGGGCGACACCGCCAACGCCTGGTCCGCCGCCATGCCGGCCGCCCTGGCGTGGCTGTGGCAGCAACTCGCCCCGCCTGACCTGCGGGCCCAGTTCCCAGTGCGCGGCACCACCAGCGGCCTCATCAGCTCGATTCCCGTCCCCCCGGTGAAGGCGCGCTACCCGGGCCGATGCAGGCCCGCCGAGCGCCCCGGGCCGGCCATCCTCCCGTGCGGCAAGTTCCCGTTCATCCAGGCGAGGAAGGCGTGAACATAACCCGTCATAAGTGCCCGGCTCGCACCGTTTGAGATGATACGGTAACGGTACATTTACAACGGGTGAGCACGGGGAAGGCATTCGTTTCATGGGGCGGTACCCGGGGAGCGGCCCGGACGTACTGACTGCCCTGGTCGGACTGGTCGACAAGTCGGTCGTGCTGCGCCCGCAGGAGCCGGCCGGGAACGAGCCGCCGCGCTACCGGCTGCTTGACACCATCCGCGAGTTCGGCGCGGAGCGGCTGACCGGATCCGGCCAGCAAGCCGCCGTCCGTGCCCGGCATGTCGCGTACTACCTCGGCCTGGCCGAGGACTTTGCCGGGCACGACAAGGACCCCGGCCAGCTAGCGCGGTTCCGCGCGCTGCGCGGCGAGCACGCCAACCTGCGGGCCGCGCTCGGGTACGCGCTCGACCCGGCGGTGGCCGCCGAGGAACGGCTGGAGGCAGCCGCCTGCGTCAGCGGCCTGGTTTCCCTCGACATCCACCTGGGCTACCTGCACCTGCTGGCCGGCCGGCCCCAGGAGGCCATCGACCGGTGCGCGCAGGGACTGCGCCGCCTCGACCGCGGCGAGCACTGGGCCCGTAGCTACCTGCAGGTGATCACCGCCCTTGGCCTGTTCCTGCGGGGTGACAGCGAGGACGCCGCGGCCGCCGCCCGCGAGTCCCTGCGCCTGAAAGACGCGATCGGCGACATCACCGGCATCGCCTACTGCCTGGAAATGCTCGCCATGCTGCCAGCGACTCCCGGGACCCGCTCACCAGGCGGGAGCAGGAGGTCGCCGGGCTCGTCGGCGAGGGCCTGGCCAACGCC
>Ga0265338_10011572_pt1 | contig 10172 bp, 8 predicted proteins | sample 42126metaG_FD_193579 | JGI IMG/M metagenome (GOLD analysis project Ga0265338, IMG submission 193579) | Rhizosphere microbial communities from Carex aquatilis grown in University of Washington, Seatle, WA, United States - 4-21-26 metaG | ecosystem: Host-associated > Plants > Roots > Rhizosphere >... | reverse complement strand
AGCTCGATGGCGTGGTCAAGACCGGCCGCACGCACCTGATGGATGCGATGCCAGTCACTTTCGGCCAGGAACTATCTGGCTGGCGCGCCCAGATCGAATACGGCGTTGCACGCCTGCGAGGAGTGGAGCCGCGCCTGCTGCGGTTGGCGCAGGGCGGCACCGCCGTGGGCACAGGGATCAATGCCCACGCCGACTTTGCGGCGGTATTCTGCCGCGAGCTCTCTGCGCTGTGCGGTCTGCATTTCGAGCCCAGCGGCAATCACTTCGAGTCGCTCTCGACACAGGATGTGGCGGTGGAACTGTCCGGCCAGCTCAAGGTCGTGTCGGTCAGCATCACGAAGATCGCCAATGACCTGCGCTGGATGAACAGCGGCCCGCTGGCGGGCCTGGGCGAGATTGCACTGCCGGCGCTGCAGCCGGGCAGCAGCATCATGCCCGGCAAGGTCAACCCCGTGATCCCCGAGGCCGCCGCCATGGTCGCCGCGCAGGTCATCGGACACGATGCCACGATCACCCTTGGCGGGCTGTCGGGCAACTTCCAGCTCAATGTGATGCTGCCGGTGATTGCCTACAACCTGCTCGAGAGTATTCGCCTCCTCGCCAACGTCTCGCGCCTGCTGGCCGATCGTGCCATCGCGGGCTTCGAAGTCAATCGCGCACGCCTCGCCGAGGCACTCGATCGCAATCCCATTCTCGTGACCGCGCTCAATCCGGTGATCGGCTACGAGAAGGGGGCTGCGATCGCCAAGAAGGCCTACGCCGAGGGCAAGCCGATCCGCGAAGTCGCCGCGCGGGAGACCTCGCTGCCGCGCGAGCAACTGGACGCGCTGCTCGATCCCACCGAACTCACCCGCGGGGGCATCAAGGCGGGTGGCGGCGGGGGCGGGGGTTAGTTCCGCGATGACGGCGGCTGCGCTGACGCTGCCGGCGCTGCCGCCGGACTTGCAGGCGCGATTGCGCAGCCGCCTGGCCGCAGCGCCCGTTCACGATCTTTCGCACTGCCGCGTCGGCACGCAGCGGGCCTCGAGTCTCACCAGTCTGCCCGAGCCCATCACGGTGGCCGCGGTATTGGTGCCCATCGTGCTGCACCCGGAGGAACCCACGCTGCTGCTGACGCTGCGCGCCAGCCATCTGCGTTCGCACGCCGGACAGATCAGCTTCCCAGGAGGCCGCCTGGAACCGACCGACAGCGACCTGGCAGCAGCCGCGGTGCGCGAGACCCGGGAGGAGATCGGCATCGAGCACACGCGCATCGAACTGATCGGATTTCTGTCCGATCAGATCATCCGCAGCGGCTACCGCATCACACCCGTGGTGGCGCTATTGCGGCCGGGATTCGCGCTGACGCCCGACAGCACCGAAGTGGCCGAGGTGTTCGAGCTGCCGCTCAGCTTTGCGCTGAATGCCGGCAACTACCGCTCGCGACCGGGCCGTGCGCGCGGCCTGGCCTTCGATACCTGGGAGCTGCCCTACGGCGAGCGCAACATCTGGGGCGCGACCGCAGGCATTCTCGCCAACCTGCGCGAACTGCTGGCCGGGGATGAGGCATGAGCCGAGCCGCCGAGCAACTGGAGGCGTTGCTGGGTCTCATGAGCGCGCTGCGCGATCCGGTGGGCGGCTGCCCGTGGGATCGTGAGCAGACCTTTGAGACCATCGCGCCTTACACGATCGAAGAGGCCTACGAAGTGGCCGATGCGATCGCACGAGCGGATCTGGACCGCCTGCGCGATGAACTGGGGGATCTGTTGTTCCAGGTGGTTTTCCACGCGCGCATGGCGGAGGAGCGCGGGGAGTTTGATTTTGCCGATGTGGCAGAGGGTATCCGCGAGAAGCTCGTGCGGCGCCACCCGCATGTTTTCGGCACGGCGAGTCGGGACCAGGCGGCGCTGCGCGTGTCATGGGAGGCACAGAAAGCGCACGAACGCGCGGCGCGCGGCGCCAGCGGCGTGCTCGCCGATGTACCCGCGGCACTGCCGGCGCTCACTCGCGCGGCCAAGCTCGGAAATCGCGCGGCGCGCGTCGGTTTCGATTGGGATGCCGCCGCCGGTGTGCGCACCAAGATCGATGAGGAGCTGGCGGAACTGGATGGGGCGGTGGCAGCCGGCCGCCAGGATCAGATTGCCGAGGAACTCGGCGACCTGCTGTTCACAGTGGCCAACTGGGCGCGTCACCTTGATGTCGATGCCGAGGAGGCGCTGCGGGCGGCGTCGCTGAAGTTCGAGCGAAGATTCGAGTGCATGGAAACCCTGGCGCAGCGCGCGCAACTGCGGCTCGAGACCCTGTCGGCAGCGCAATGGGAACAGCTCTGGTCGGACGCCAAGTCCCTGAGCGGCAAGCGTTAATTCCTCGGTAATAGTCAGTTCAGCGATGGTTCATCGCTTGCGGCTTATGCTGGCCGCTGTTTATATGCGGCCAATGCGTGGGGATCATCGAGTAATGGGAGCGGCACGAAGATTATTTGCCTGCGCGCTGGCGCTGCTGTCCGTTGCCACGGCCTTGGCCGCCGCCGAGGAGAACGTCCGCGCCGAGCGCGAACTCACCCGCATTCAGGCCACCGAGATCGTTCAGAAGCGCTATGGCGCACGCGTGGTGCGCGCCTCTGACAGCGATGAGGGCGGGCGCCACCTCTACGTATTCAAACTGCTGTCCGATGCCGGCAAGGTGTGGATCGTGCGCATCGATGCGCATAGCGGCACGGAAGTGCCCTGAGAAATCACCGAGTACGCGATGCGGGTGCTGGTAGTCGAAGATGAGGCCGCGCTGCGCGAAGCGCTGAAGGCGGATCTGACGGCAGCCGGGCACACGGTCGATACCGCGCTCGACGGTGAGGAGGGGCTGTTCGCGGGCACCGAATATCCCATCGATGTGGCCATCATCGATCTGGGCCTGCCCAAGATTCCCGGCCTCGAACTGATCCGCCAGCTGCGCGCGCGCGGCAAGAGCTTCGGCATCCTGATCCTCACAGCTCGCGATAGCTGGCAGGACAAGGTCGAAGGGTTGAGTGCCGGTGCGGACGACTATGTGGCCAAGCCGTTTCATTTCCCCGAGGTAGAGGCGCGGCTGTCCGCCTTGCTGCGTCGCTCGGCAGGCTGGTCGAGTCCGCGGCTCGTCTGCGGTCCGATCGAGCTCGACTCGCACGCACAGACCGTGACGGTGCAGGGCCGGCCGGTCGAGCTGACGAGTTTCGAGTACCGCATTCTCGAACACCTGATGCTGCGCGCGGGGGAAGTGCTGTCGAAGACGGAACTCACCGAACGGCTGTACGCGCAGGATTTCGATCGCGACAGCAATGTGGTCGAAGTGCTCATCGGCCGCTTGCGGCGCAAGCTCGATGCAGACGACACGCTCAAGCCCATCGAGACACTGCGCGGCCGGGGCTATCGCTTGAGCCTGCCCCGCAGCGGCGCACCAGTGTCGGGTCCCCCGGCTGCGCCTGCGCGCTGATGCAGCCGACGCCACCGTCGGTCAGCCGGCGCCTGTTGTTCGCGGTGGCGGTGCCGCTGGTGCTGTTCTTCGCGCTCACGATCGGGGTCCTCGACCGCGTTTTCCAGCGCCTTCAGAACGACGCGCTGCGCGAGCTGCTGGTAGAACAGGTGGTCGGACTCGTCACTTCCGTGGATCTGAGCAGGGAGGGCAATCTCGAAGTTGTGATGCTCGACCCGGAGATGCGCATGGAGTTGCCGGGGTCGGGACTGTACGCGACGGTGCGCGATCAGGACGGCAAGCTGATATGGAGTTCGGCCTCGCTCGCGGGTACCGGTCTTGAGCTGGGCATGCGGCTTCCCGTGGGCGGCACGGAGTTCCGCTACCTGGTGACCAGGGACGGCGCCACCGTCGCCGCGCTGAGCCGTGGACTGCAATGGAATTACGCCCCGGGGACATCCAAGGATCTGGTGTTTACGGCCGCCGACACGACCGAGCCGCAACGGCGGCAGCTCCGGCGCTTTCGGCAGCAGATGGCCGGCTGGTTCGGCGGGCTCGTGCTGGTACTGCTGGCAACCATGGCGTGGATGATGCGACGCGCGCTCGCGCCGGTGCGCCGGCTCGAGCAGGAAATCGCCGCGGTCGAAGCGGGCCAGGCGCAGCAGCTGGGCGGTGCCTACCCGCGAGAGCTTGCCGGTGTCACCCGGGGAATGAACGCCTTGCTCGAATCCGAGCGCAATCGCATCGCGCGTTATCGCGACACGCTCGGGAATCTTGCCCACAGTCTCAAGACACCGCTCGCCGTCATGCGCGCGAATCCCGACAGCAGTTCCACCCGGGCCGAGATCGATCGCATGGCGCAGATCGTCGATCATCAGCTCAAGCGTGCGGCCGCTGGCGGCGGCACCACGCTCGGGCAGGCCAGCGTGCCGCTGCTGCCGCTGGTGGCGGATCTGCGCCTGACGCTGCTGAAAGTGCACGCGCGCAAGGATCTGCGCATCGATGCGGACATCGCCCCCTCGCTCGGCTTCGTCGGCGACACGGGCGATATCCTGGAGCTGCTGGGGAATCTGCTCGACAACGCCTGCAAGTGGTGCCGCACGTGCGTCGCGGTCAGCGCGCGCGTGGATCCGCAGCGACCGCTGTCGCGACGGCTTTCGATCGTGGTGGAAGATGACGGTCCGGGCATCGCGGCGCCCGATCGCGTGCGCGTCATCGAGCGCGGTGTGCGCGCGGATGAACAGGTGCCCGGTCACGGACTCGGCCTCGCCATGGTGCGCGAGACCGTGGCCCTCTATGGCGGCCAGTTCTCCATTGACAGCTCGCCGGCGCTCGGCGGAACGCGCGTGGAGCTGCAGCTACCCGGCCGTTGAGTCGAATTCGATGCCCTGCGCCAGCGGCAGTGCGGTGCCCCAGTTGGTGGTGTTGGTCTGGCGGCGCATATAGGCCTGCCATGCATCCGAGCCGGCTTCCCGGCCGCCACCGGTGTCCTTCTCGCCGCCAAAGGCCCCGCCGATCTCGGCGCCCGAAGTGCCGATATTGATGTTGGCGATGCCGCAGTCGCTGCCGCCGTGGCTCAGGTATCGCTCGGCATTGCTAAGCCGCTGCGTGAACAGCGCCGAGGAGAGGCCGTAGGCCGACTGGTTCTGGATGGCGATGGCCTCATCGAGGGAATCGGCCGCAATCAGGTAGAGAATTGGCGCGAAAGTCTCGTGCTGCACGATGTCCCAGTCGTTTTGCGCGACGATGATCGCCGGCTCGACGAAGTTGCCGGGCCGCGCCAGCACTGTACCGCCCACCAGCAGCTTGCCGCCTGCGGCACGCGCGGCCGCAATGGCGCGCTCGAAATTCTGCACCGCCTGGCGGTCGATCAGCGGGCCAACCAGCGTCCCGGGGTCGAGCGGATCGCCGATGCGCGCCTGTCGGTAGGCATGCACCAGGCGCTGCTCCAGCGCCTCCAGACGCGAGCGCTGCACGATCACGCGCCGGGTCGTGGTGCAGCGCTGTCCGGCCGTGCCGAGCGCGCCGAACACGATGGCGCGCGCGGCCATATCGAGATCGGCGGTCTCATCGACGATGATGGCGTTGTTGCCGCCGAGTTCGAGCAGCGACTTGCCCAATCGCGCGGCCACGGTCTGGGCGATGCCGCGGCCGACGGCGGTCGAGCCGGTAAAGGAAAGCAGTGCCACGCGGCGGTCGGCAGCGAGCCGTTGACCGTGCTCGCTGCCGTGATCGAGCAGCAGTTGAAAGATCGACGGCGCCTGCTGCTGCTCGAGCACGCGCTCGCACAGACGCTGCACGGCCAGCGCGCACAGCGGCGTCTTCGCCGATGGCTTCCAGATGCAGGCGTTGCCGCAGATCGCCGCCAGCAGCGCGTTCCAGGACCAGACGGCGACCGGGAAATTGAAGGCGGTGATGATGCCGACGATGCCAAGCGGGTGCCACTGCTCGTACATGCGATGCTGCAGGCGCTCGGAATGCATCGTGCGGCCATAGAGCATGCGCGATTGACCGACCGCAAAATCGGCGATGTCGATCATCTCCTGCACTTCGCCGAGCGCCTCGGGCAGGATCTTGCCGTTCTCGAGCGCGACGATCATCGCCAGCTCCTGCTTGTGCGCGCGCAGCTCCTCGGCAAAGCGGCGCACGATCTGGCCGCGCGCGGGAGCCGGTACCTGCGCCCAGCGGCGTGCCGCCTGCGCGGCGCGCGCCATGGTGTCCTCGTAGTCCGCGGCGCTGCTGACGGTCACGCGCGCGAGCAGGCTGCCGTCGGCGGGATTGAAGGTCTCGAGTGCGCCGGCACCTTCCGGCGCCATCCTGATGTCGAAATGAGCGAGCAATGCCGCTACGGTCTTGCTCATGATCGAAGCGTCCGCTGCCGGCCCGGTGCGCCGCTCAGGACCACATCGCCGGAGATGTCCTTGCTTCCGCCGGCCGCGAGGTGCCTGCCGAAGCGGTTGGCGAGAATGTCGGGCAGGCGGAAGGATTCCTGTGTCACCAGCCCGTGATGGCGCTCCGGGTTGTCGAGCACCAGATCAAGCACCGAGCAAAGTCCCGACGCTGTCGTTACCTGGATCGCGGACCAGAGGCGCCCGGCGATCATCTGCGGATAGATCTTGCTGACGTAGTTTTCCTCGCGCAGCTCACCGTTCTGCTGACCGGTCACCGCGGCATATACGATCACGACATCCTGCAGTGTCTGCGGCACCGCGTTTTCCAGGATGCGCTTAAGCGTGGTGCGGTCCTGGTTGAGCTTCAGATCGTTCATGAGCAGACGCATCTGTGCGCAGTGTCCTGGATAGCGGATGGTCTTGTAGTCCATGCTCTCGCAGTGCGCGCCGCAGGTCTGAGCCAGCGAGCCCAGACCGCCGGAGGTGTTGAATGCCTCATAGAGCGTGCCGTCGATCTCGATTTCCTCCAGACCCTCGAGCGGACGTATCTCGACCAGCCTGCCGTCGGCCATGGCCTCGCACGGATTGCCGTACTCGTTGATGAGGCCCTCGGTCGACCAGGTCAGGGAGTATTTGAGGACGTTGTGCGGATGCTGTGGCAGCGCGCCGACGCGCAGGCGCACGCTTCGCAGCGTGTCGAAGTGACGGATCAGTTCGCCGCCGGCGATGCTGATGAACCCGGGAGCGAGCCCGCACTGCGGCACGAATGCCTGCAAGGCCCCACGCGAGAGCGCCGTGATCTGTCGGGTGACTTCGACATCTTCGGTCAGGTCGAAGTAGTGGGCACCGGCCTCGCGCGCCGCGGCACCCACCTGCGGATTGCAGTGGTAGGGCAGGCTCGAGACCACCGCATCGACCGGATGGGAGCGCAGCCGCGCCTGCAACGCCATGGCGTCCGTGGCATCGAGTTGAATGGGATGGACCTCAGGCAGGCCGTGCGCGCGTGCGACACCCGCCGCCGCGGTCCCGTCCACGTCGGCCAGATGTACCTCGTAGTCCCCGGACTCGGCCAGCAGGCCTGAAATCAGCGCGCCGATCTTGCCGGCCCCCAGAACCAGCACCTTTCGCATGCGATGCCCCCGAAAAAGGCGTGCATGTTAGCATTGGTGCATGCGTTCCACCGACAGCAATTCCTGGCATCCGGCGAGCTGGCAGTCGCGCAAGGCCGCGCAGCAGCCAACCTATGAGGACCCCGAGGCTTTGGCCAGGGTGGTGTCGGAACTGGCGCGGTTGCCTCCAATCGTGGTCTCGTGGGAAGTCGAGAATCTGCGCGAGCGGCTCGCGGCGGTCCAGCGCGGCGAGGGATTCCTGCTGCAGGGCGGCGATTGCGCCGAGAGCTTCATCGAGTGCGAATCGGACCGCATCGCCAAGCAGCTGAAGGTGCTGCTGCAGATGAGCCTGGTGCTGCTGTCGGGCATGAAGAAACCGGTCATTCGCGTCGGGCGCATGGCTGGCCAGTACGCCAAGCCGCGCTCGGCCGACATGGAGACGCGCGAGGGCGTGACCCTGCCGGCCTATCGCGGCGATCTTGTGAATCGACCCGAGTTCACGCCCGGGGCCCGCCGCGCGGACCCGCAGCTGCTGCTGCGCGGCTACGAGCGCGCCGCGCTGACGCTGAATTTCGTGCGCGCGCTGGTCGACGGCGGCTTCGCCGACCTGCATCACCCGGAATACTGGGATCTGGGTTTCGTGCGTCACGCGCAGTTGCGCGAGGCCTATGAGCGCACCGCGCGCTCGATCGGCGATGCGCTCGATTTCTTCGAGTCGCTGAGCGGCAAGCGCGTGCACGAGGCCACGCGCGTTGATTTTTTCGCGAGCCATGAGGGGCTGCACCTGCTGTATGAGCAGGCACAGACGCGCTACATCGCGCGCCAGAACCGCTGGTACAACCTCTCCACGCACATGCCGTGGATCGGCATGCGCACCGCGGCGCTCGAGGGCGCGCATGTGGAGTATTTCCGCGGCATCTCCAATCCGATCGGCATCAAGATCGGCGCCGCGATGAGCGAGCAGTGGCTGCAGGAACTCGTGACCACGCTCAATCCGCAGAATCAGCCCGGGCGTCTGACGCTGATTCACCGCTTCGGCGCCAAGGACATCGAGAAATCACTGCCGGCCGCGATCGCGGCGGTCAGGCGCACTGGCCACTCGGTGCTGTGGTGCTGTGACCCGATGCATGGCAATACCGAGACCAGTACGGGCGGCTTCAAGACGCGCCGGTTCGAGAACATTCTCAAGGAGCTGGATCTGGCGTTTCGCATTCACGCCGATCAGGGATCCTACCTGGGCGGCGCGCACATCGAGCTCACGGGCGAGGATGTCACGGAGTGCACGGGTGGCGCACGCGGGCTCACCGATGCGGATCTGCAGCGAGCCTACCGTTCACAGGTCGACCCCAGGCTCAACTACGAGCAGGCGCTCGAGCTGGCGATGCTGATCGCCGAGCGCGGCAACCGCAAGCCATGAGGCTCCGCGCGCACTGAACGGCCGCCGCGAGCGCCGGCCATGAGCGAACGCGAATTCGACGCCAAAGACTTCGTGGCGACCTTGCCGCAGCGTCCCGGGGTGTACCGCATGTACGCCGCCGGCGACGAACTCATCTATGTGGGCAAGGCGGCGCGATTGCGTGATCGCGTCGGCAGCTACTTTTCCAGCCGGCAGCTTTCACCCAAGGTCGCGGCGCTGGTAACCCGCGTGGCGCGCATCGAGGTGACCGTCGTCGACACGGAAGCCGAAGCGCTGCTGCTCGAGAGTAATCTCATCAAGGCGCACCGTCCGCGCTACAACATCGTCCTGCGCGACGACAAATCCTTTCCCTACATCCTCTGTCCGGCGGGGCATGAGTTCCCGCGGCTGGTGTTCTACCGCGGACCGCGCCAGCCGGGCAGCCGGCAGTACGGGCCTTTTCCGAGTGCATCGGCGGTCAAGGAGGTTCTGCAGCACCTGCAGAAAGTCTTTCGCATCCGCAACTGCCGCGATTCCTTTTTCGCCAATCGCAGCCGGCCCTGCCTGCAGTATCAGATCGGCCGCTGCTCAGCCCCGTGCGTCGGATTGATAGACGCACCGAGCTACGCGCGTGACGTCGAAGGGGCCATTGGCGTGCTCGAAGGCCGCAATCTCGAAGTCATCGCCCAACTGCAGCGACGCATGGAAGCCGCCGCCGGTTCGCTGCAGTTCGAGGATGCGGCACGGCTGCGCGATCAACTGCGTGAGCTGCAGGAGATTCGTGCGCAGCAGATCGCCCACACGCAGCGCCCTACGGATACCGACGTAGTCGTGATCGCCGGGGAGCCCGGGCAGTACGCGATCTGCGTGCTGCCGGTACGAGATGGCCAGAATCTCGGTACCGCCAGCTACTTCCCGGCCAGTGCGCTGTCGGAGCCCGGCGAGACGCTGGCGGGCTTCCTGATGCTTTACTACAGCCGCGAACCGCCGCCGCCGGAGGTGCTGATCAACCTGCAGCTGCCCGACCGCGAGGCGCTCATGGAAGCGCTCGGCAAAACGCTGGGCCGTGTGCCGCAACTGCGCGTGCCGCAGCGCGGACGCGGGGTCAAGTGGGTGGAGCTGGCGCAGGAGAATGCGCACAATGCGCTGCGCATGCGCCGCGCCCAGGCGGAACTCGCGGCCGAAGGGCGGCAGATTCTCGAGCGCGTGCTCAAACTGCCCGCGCCCCCCGAGCGAGTCGAATGCTTCGATGTCAGCCATACGGCGGGCGAGGGCACCGTAGCCTCCTGCGTGGTTTTCGGGCCCGACGGTGCGCACAAGCGCGACTATCGGCGCTACAACATAGAAGGAGTC
>Ga0265338_10011571_pt1 | contig 10172 bp, 9 predicted proteins | sample 42126metaG_FD_193579 | JGI IMG/M metagenome (GOLD analysis project Ga0265338, IMG submission 193579) | Rhizosphere microbial communities from Carex aquatilis grown in University of Washington, Seatle, WA, United States - 4-21-26 metaG | ecosystem: Host-associated > Plants > Roots > Rhizosphere >... | reverse complement strand
CATGAACGCGAGCGTTCCGCTGTAACCAGGCGTCACCGCCTCGTTGCCGAGCACGCCGCCGAGCCGGAGCTCGGACGTCGGCTCGGGTACGTGCTCGCCGATCGGCTCGACCGACGACGGCGGCGCCAATGCACTAGGGTCTGCGCGCGAGCTCGTGACGTTTGCTACGACGACGGCGACGAGCGCGACGACACGAATCATCGCGTCCACGTCTGCAGCGATCAGTCCAAAGCTATGTGCGCGAGATCGGCCGCGGCGAAGCGTCGCAGTCACTGAGATTCAGCTCGGTTCAGACAGCAATGTCAGAACCAGGGCTGCTAGCCTGCCGACCGTCCCGCCGCGATCTGGCAAATCGCGAACGTGGACAGAAAGCCAGCACCTGTCGGAGATCTACGCAGACCGGACCCACCTAATCGGGCTGGTAACGCCCTTCGACCAGGCACGGCGGTTGCTGACGCCTAGCGCGCTCGTGCGAGTAACGGCTGTTCTTGGCGTGACTGTCGCGATTTGGTCGCGCGCTGCGCAAGCACAGCCAGCTCCCGAGCCTGCGCCCGCACCAGCGCCCGAGCCCGCGCCCACCAAGGTCACGGTGTCGGGTCGGATCATCGACTCGACCGGCCACCCGATCCGGGGCGCGCTCGTCCAGCTCGAAGGCGGCGTCTCGATCGTCGTCACCGATCGCATCGGTCGGTTCCAGCTCGTCGACGCGCCGATCGGCACGACGATCATCATCAACGCTCCCGGGTTCGAGACCGCGCTCGGCACCGCGAGCGGCCCGATCATCGATGACATCGTGATGCTCACCGAAAAGCAGTCGGGCGAGACGATCGAGGTCAAAGGCGAGGCGCCGCCCGAGGCCCCAGGCGCTGCGAAGCTCGATCGCGAGGAGCTGCAGCGGATCCCGGGGACCGGCAACGACGTCGTCCGCACGCTGTCTGCGATGCCCGGCATCGTCAACTTCCAGCTGCCGCTCGGCTACAGCGGCGTCGTGATCCGTGGTTCGTCGCCACAGGATTCCAAGATCCTCGTCGACGATTTTGAAGTGCCGACGCTCTACCACGACATCGGCTTCCGCTCGATCATTCCGGCCGAGTCGATCGAGAAGCTCGACTACATCCCGGGCGGCTTCGATGTCGCGTTCGGGCGGGCTGCCTCCGGCATCGTCAACCTCACGACCCGACCTGGCTCGGACAAGATCAGCGAGCAAGCCGAAGTCTCGGTGATCGATGGCGGATTGATCGCACAGGGGTCGCTGAACGGCGGCGACACGCACTATCTCGTCGCGTTCCGTCGCTCGGTGATCGATCTGCTGTTGCCCGAGCTCATCCCGGCGAGCGCGGACCTGTCGCTGACCGAGGTCCCGCGCTACTACGACGAGCAGTTCCGGATCGATCAACGCCTGAACAACCATTGGGACCTGCGGCTATCGAGCGTGGGCTCGGACGATCAGCTCGAGCTGTTCGCGGATAAGACCAACAACCCCGACAAGCGGTTCTACACGCGCACGCGCTTTATTCGAATCACCGGCGGCGCGCGCTATCACGACGGTCCGTGGGCGGTGAACCTCGCGCTGTCGACGATGTTGCCCGAGTTCGACTTCGAGATCGGCGCGCATCAGCACCTGCTCGTCCAGCAACCGAGCGTGACCGCTCGCGGCGAAGCGACGCGCGCGATCGACGACCTCGGCGGTCTCAAGCAAGTGACGTGGCGAGTCGGTGGCGAGGCGCTCGTCACGCGCAGTCGACTCGAGCTCGCGCTGCCGCAAGAGGTTCGCGAGGGCCAGCCGCCGCCGGCGATGGAAAACCCGAACGACACGGCGCAGACCTTCAACGGCGTCATCTGGGCGCCTGACTTCGCCGAATGGATGGCGTTGTCGGCCGCCCTCGATCCGCGGATCAAGTTCACGACCGGGCTCCGGATCGACGAGTTCGCGCGGATCCACGATTATTCGATCCAGCCGCGCGGCGAGCTAGCGATCAAGCTGACGAAGACGCTCACCGCGCGGTTGTCGGCGGGCGCATACCGCCGGCCGCCCGAGTATCAAGGCGAGCTGCTCGACGCGAACCTGCACCCCGAGAAATCGACGCAGGTGATCACCGGCCTCGAGTACGAGCCGCGCGAAGGCACGCGGATCCAAACGTCGTTCTACTACACCGATCGCACCGACCTGATCGTCTACGCCGCGGATGGCACCACGCTCGAGAACGATGGCAGCGGCACGACCTACGGCGCGGAATTGCTCGCGACTCACCGCCAAGGTCCGTGGTTCGCGTGGCTCGCGTACTCGTACTCGCATTCGACGCGCGTCGATCATCCGGGCGATCCCGAGCGACTGTTCGACTACGACCAGCCGCACAGCCTCAACGCCGCGTTGAGCTGGCGCAAAGGCAAATGGCAGCTCGGCGGTCGGTTCCAGCTCTACTCCGGCCTGCCGTATACGCCGGTGACCGGCTCGGTGTTCAACAGCGACTCGAACACGTACATCCCGATCTACGGGCCGACGAACTCGCAGCGCGCACCGATCCATCACGAGCTCGACATCCGCGTCGATCGCTACTTCAAGTGGGGACCGGCGCAGATGAGCTGGTTCCTCGACGTCCAGAACGTCTACCTCGACCAGAGCGTCGCCGCGTACTTCTATAGCTACGACTACACGCAACAGACAGCGTTCAAGTCGCTGCCGATCATTCCGTCGGTCGGGCTGCGAGGCACGATATGAGGCGGCTCGCGCTCGTCGTCGTGCTCGCCGCGTGTAGCGACGTCGATCCGCGCTGGCAGCTCGATCACGATCGGATCATCGCCGTGCGCGCGACGCCGCCGCATCTTCCGGCGGGCGCGACGTCGACGATCGATGGCTTCTTAGCGCACTCGGATGGCGCGCCCACCGACGTCGAGGCCCCGCTCGGTGTAATCATCGCGTTTCCGTTTCCCGGCGTCGCCGATCCGGTTTACTCGGCCGGCGCGTGGACCATCACCGCCCCGAGCCAAGACGTGATCGATGCGGCGCGCGCTCAGTTGATGTTGCCAGCTGGCTCGCCGGTGCCGCTCACGCTTGGCGTCGAGTTCGCGCCGAGCAATGGCATCACGCTCAACGCGATCAAGACGATCTACCTCGGCGATGCGGCCGACAACCCGGAGCTCGGGCCGATCACGATCGCCGGCTCGGCGGTGGGCCCGGCCACCGACTCGCTCACCGTTCCCCCGGATACCGACGAGGCGCTCGAGATCTTCGCCGACCAGGCCGATCAGGTCTATTGGCTGACCTCGTGCGGGACGATGCACGACGACGACGAGCACGACGCGTTCCTGCACGTGTTACCGACTGACCCTCAGGATGGCCAGCTCGCGATCGTGTTGCGCGACGCCCAGGGCGGCGTCGTCTGGCGCGTGTGGCAAATCGCGGCGATGTAGCTGTCTCACGGTGCAAAAACTTGCGGGGGCAGGATGTCCCAGCAGAGGATCTGCACATGCGGCGATTCGTCGGCACTGTCCTATTCGTTTGCGCGGCGTTCGCGGCTTGTCACGGCACGACCCAAACGCAAGAGAACGCCGAAGTCGTCGATTCGCTGTGCAACTGCCTCGATCCCGGCAACGCCGATTGCGTCTCGCAGCTGACCACCGCGGTCGGCTCTGCATCTCCCCAGTGCGTCGAGTGCGTTTTCGATAACGAGCGCGCGTGCGCCGCGATGGAAAACGAATGCCCAACCCTTTGTTTCCCGCAGCAGCAGCCCTAAAGGAGAACTAGTAGATGAGGTATTCGACCCTGGCGCTGACGATCTCACTCGCGCTCGGCGCCACGCACGTGGCCCGAGCACAACCCGCACCTGGCGACGACGATCTGCCGCCGACTCCCTCGATGGGGCACCCGGCGCCCGCGCCCACGCCGGCACCCGCACCCGGGCCCGGTCCTGCGCCGGCTCCCGCGCCTGCCCCCGCGCAGCCGTCGCCGCCCGCCGAGCCGCTCGCCGACCGGCCGCAGTCTCTCGCGTTCGCGGTCGGTGCCGGCTACTCGATCAATGGCACGACGTCGCTCGAGACGCCGAACCTCGCGAGCGTTCGCGTTCGACTGACGAGCGGTCTGCAGTTCGAACCGTTCCTACGCCTCGCGCACTCGTCGACGACGACCGACACCGGCACCGGGGCCCCGACGACGACCGACGCGACCTCCGAGCTGGGCTTCGGCGCGCTGGTCCGGTTCCCGCTGATCAAGCACAAGCACACCGACCTCGAGTTGCTCGGCAGCCTGTCGTTCGATACGCAGACGGTCGATCCGGACGGCGACAACAACAACACGACGACCACGACGATCGCGGTGGGCTATGGCATCGCCGTCGGTTACTGGTTATCGCCGCATCTGCAGGTGAGCCTGTCGGCGACGAACTCGCTGTTGAGCTACACGAAGTCGGACACTCAGGTGCCGGGTGCGGACGACATGACGTCGTCGACGACCGCGTTCGCGTTGCAGTGGGATCCGCAAGTGTTCGCGATGATCCACTTGTACAACTGATACGGTGCGGGCGTGCCGCCCGCTGTAGAGATCGCGACCGCGCTGGTCGCGCATTTCCAACGCGTTCGTCGCGACCTGCCGTGGCGGCGAACGCGTGATCCGTACGCGATCTGGGTCAGCGAAGTCATGCTGCAACAGACGCGGGTCGAGACCGTCGTGCCGTACTGGGAGCGATGGATGGCGGCGTTCCCGACGGTCGCTGCGCTCGCGACGGCGCCGCTCGACGACGTGCTCGCTGCGTGGGCCGGGCTCGGTTATTACTCGCGTGCGCGCAACCTGCACGCCGGTGCGAAAGCGTTTCGCACCGGCCTACCGCAGCGCGCGTCGGAGCTGCGCGCAGTCCCCGGCATCGGCGCGTACACCGCTGGTGCGATCGCGTCGATCGCTTTCGGTGAGCGCACGCCACTCGTCGACGGCAACGTCGCTCGCGTGCTCGCGCGGGTCTATGCGATCGCCGATGACATCAAGTCTACGCGCGGCCAGCGCGCGCTGTGGCAACGCGCCGGCGAGCTGATGGACGCGTTGCCCGCGACGCGTGCGCCCGGCGATCTCAACCAAGGCCTGATGGAGCTCGGCGCGACCGCGTGCAGCAAGACTTCGCCGAAGTGCGGCGGGTGTCCGATCGCGAGCTGGTGCGAGGCCCGGCGCACCGGGCGGCAGAGCGAGCTGCCAGTCGTCGCGAAGCGGCGCAAAGAGAGCGAGCTGCCGATCCTGTCGCGCGCGGCGTTGTGGCTCGAGCACGCCGGCGAGATCGTGCTCGCGCGGCGGGCACCGAGCGGTCTGTTCGGTGGCTTGTGGGAGCTGCCGCAGGCCGACAACCGATTAGAGATCGCGAACCGGCTCGGCGTTACCGCCGTCGATCGCGAGCCGGTCGCGTTTCATGATCAGACGCTCACTCATCGGCGATTGCGCATTGCTGTTTTTCGCGCCGCGATGCCGCGCCGGCTTGTGGACCACGCTGATCCGAGCTACGACGCCTTCGCGCGGGTCGCCATCACCTCGGCGGGTGAGCTCGGCGTCGCGGCCGCGACCACCGCTATTCTTGCCAAGTACAAGGACTCGCCATGGAGCTCGACCCCAAAGCCCTCGCCCTCTTCACGACCGGCTACGAGTCGATCCTCAAAGGCATCGCGCAGCTCGGCTACGACGAGACCGACGAAAACTTCACCCACACCGCGAAGCGCGCGGCGAAAGCGCTCCACGAGCTGATCCACGACGAAAAGCACGTCCAGGTCGAGATCGATGCGCTGCTGGCGAAGACGTTCCCGGCCAAGTACACGGAGATGGTGATCTCGAAGCACAACACCGCGTTCGGGGTGTGCCCGCATCACCTGTTGCCGGTGATCTATCGGATCTCGATGGCGTATATCCCGACGCATAAAGTGCTCGGGCTGTCGAAGCTGACGCGAATCGCCAAGCTCGTCGCGCGCGCACCGCGGTTGCAAGAAGATCTCACCCACGAGCTCGCCGACATCCTGCATGTCCAGCTGCAGAGCGCCGGCTCGGCGGTCTACGTCGAGGGCTTGCACATGTGCATGGCCGCGCGCGGCGTCGGGGCTCACGAGGCGCGGCTCGTCACCAGTGGTGTGCGGGGTGTCTTCCTCGAATCGCAGGTGACGCGCGACGAGTTCATCAGGCTCGTGCTGGCGCCGCCGATGACCACGCTCTAGAAGCCAGATGAAGTGCGCGTTGCTGCACGGGTTCGCGGGCGATCCGGCCGCTTGGGACGCGGTCATCGCCTACCTGCCCTCCGCGATCGAAGCGCGCGCGATCGCCCTACCTGGCCACGGCGGTGGCCCGGTGCGCGAGACGTGGGCCGATAACATCGCGGTTGTCGGCGAGTCGCTCGTCGGTTGCGACGCGGTCGCCGGTTACTCGTTCGGTGCGCGCGTGGCGCTCGGAGTGCTCGCTACCGGCGCGAATCTGCGCGCAGTGTTGATCGGCTGCAATCCCGGCATCGCCGACCGCGAGCGTCCGGCGAGGGTCGCAACCGATGCGCACTGGGCCGCGTTACTCCGCACGCGCGGGATCGCCGAGTTCACCGACGCATGGAGCACGCAGCCGTTGTTCGCGAGCCAACGCCAGGTCGCGGCCGAGCGACTCACCGCCCGGCGCGTTCGTCGGCTCGCGCTCGATCCGATGCAGCTCGCGCGCTGTCTCGACGTCATGGGCACCGGCGCGATGCCGGACTATCGCGCTGCGTTGCCCGCGCTCGCGCATCGCATCGCCTGGCTAGCCGGCGCCGGCGACGCCACCTACGCCCAGCTCGCGCAGTCGTTGCCCGGCGCGCATCGCGCGTTGATCGCCGACTGCGGCCACGACCCGACCCTCGAGCAGCCCGCCGCGCTCGCTGCCGCGATCGGCGTTGCGCTCGAGGCGCTGGCCTAACCTCGTACTCGTACTCGTGCTCGTGCTCATCGGCCGTCGCCAGTGTCCGGTATCGTCACGCTGCCAATACCGGACAGCCACGAGATGCCCAAACCGCGAGTAAGGCGCGGAACCAGCCTCGCCGTGTCCGGTATCGTCACGCTGCCAATACCGGACAGCGACGACCCAGACCGACGGCTAGCGCCCTTCGATCGCGGCAGCGAGGATCACACAGTCGTTGTGCCCGGTGCCGCCGTTGGTCTGGCCGGTCATCGTGATCGCGAAGCTCGACAGCGGGCCGGTCGCGACGTAGTCGGCGCTACCTAGGCCCTGCGTCATCCCGCCGAGCAGCGGCGGCACGGTGCGCAGTTTCATCGGCAGCGTCGCGCCGGTGACGTCCTCGGTCACGATGTCGATCGACATCGCGGCGTACACCAGGTCGTTCGCGTGCGTCGTGTTGAACGGCGTGGTCGTGATCATGGAAACCGGGGCGGCGCCCGTGCCGCCTATCCCGGTCGTAGTCGCGTCGACTACGCCGCTCAGCCCCGAGTATTGATCCGCAACCACGACCGGATAATTCGTCGGTGTGATCGACACGACGTCTGCCGGATCGCCGTTCACGTCGCTCGCGATGTACATGTAGCTGTAGTTCTCGCCGCCGGCGGAGCCATTGAATTGCTGCACGATCGGCGTGTACGTGTTACCGGCGGAGTCGCTCACCGTCGGCCCGGTCGCATCGGTGTACGTGCCGACCATGACGAGCACCGTGTTGCCCGCGACAAGATCGAATGGCGGAAGCGAAAACGGGACGAGGTTGCCGGTGAGATCGGCGCCGTTGACCCCGGTGACGTGAGTGATCCCGGTTGGCGTGGCGCTGTCCGCGCCGGCGTCGACCTCGATCGTGCTCGCTCGATCGACGAAGTCGACCCGCCCGCACCCGACGAGCGCGACGAACGCGAGAGCTCGATTGCGCACTCGTTGCATTCTACACGCCGACCGCGTCAGCCGAAGAACCGACGCAACCAGCCGGGCTCGGGGCGTGCCGCGTCACCCGCATGCGCGAGTGCCACCTCGAGCGTCGCCGGCTCGAACCACAAGCCGTGGGCCGCGCAGCGATCGACGCGGACGCCCTCGAAATCCTCGACGACGAACAGCTCGGAGCACGCCGGACAGCAGCGCTCGCCGAGCTTGCCCACCACCGGCGGCAACTCCCACGGTCGCTGCGTCATCTCCATGATCAGCGCGGCGAGTGCGGCGTTCTCGACGAACACCCCGTGGTCGCGGCACTTCCACAACATGCCGTGGAGCGAGAGCGCAGCGCGGCAGGTCGGACACGAGAGCTGCTGCCCGACGAGCGCGCTCTCGAACGGCGTGTGCTGCGTCGGCCGCGGCTTGTCCCACCACTTGCGAATGCCGAGGCTGTCGGTCGAGCTCGCGAACCCACCGCGGTTGAAGCCGCGAGTCGTGCCAGCGCCGCGATGCGCTGCGCGGCTGCGTTGCTCGAACACCGTCTCGAGCATGCCGCCCGCGAACCACAGGCCGTGGTGCGCGCAACACAGGATGTCTTCGTCGATCGAGTCAGCGCCCGCGAACACGCGCGACGATCGCAGCAGCGCACCGCAGCGTGGACACGCGCGTTGGGTCAACGAGTCGGGCACGACCCGGACCTCGAGCCCGCCCACTCCGGCGAGCGCACGCGCGAAGTCCTCGACGCGAATCAACATGCCGCCGCACGCGTCGCACACGAGCCGATCGGCGAACTCGCGCAGCGGATCGCCGCAACCGGGGCAAGCCAGGCCCTGGTCGCGGTAGATCATTTCGGATGACCGTCGATGAAAGCGGTCTTGAGATCGGCGGTGATTCGGGTCGGCCGCCCGGTCTCGAACGAGATCAGCGCCCACAGCGTCGAGCCGCGCGCCACGATCTGGCCATCGCGGGTCAGCTCGGTCTTGCGCACGCACGAGGCGGCGCGCCACAGGTCGACCCATGTCGTCGCGACGAGCTCTTGGCCGAGCGTGACCTGCTGGATGTAATCGATCTCGTGGCGGCGCACGACCCACACCGCGCCGAGCGCTCGGTACTGCGGATGATCCCAGCCCTTCGACCGCGAGTGCGCCATCGCGACGTCGAGGACCCAGCGCAGGTAAACGAGGTTCGAGACGTGATCTAGGTCGTCGATGTCGTCGGCAGTGGCGACGATCGGCATAGTGAAGCGCTCCACCCGGCGACTGTACCGGTTAGGCTTCGCCGATGGGTGAAGACAGCGCACGAGCGTTGCGGACCCGGCTCGAGCACGGCCAGGCGAGCCCGGGCGCGGTCGTCGACCAGCTCGCCCTCGCGGCGGTCGACGCGGCGACCCGAACCGCGCGGCTCGACGCCTGCCGGTTGCTCGGCGACCTCGCCGGACGCGCACTCGGCGCCGATTGGGACGCGGCAGAGCGCGCGGCGTTCGCGTTGCTCGAGGCGGCGCGGGTTGCGGACACAGCCGCGGATCGGCGCGGCGTCGTGGCGGCGATGGGCCGCGGGTTTCGCAACATCTGGCTGCTGCCGTTCGTTCACCGGCGAATCTCCGATCGCGATCCGACGATCGCGGTCGCCGCACTGCAGGCCGCCGGTGGCCTCGGGTTTCCTGCGCTCGAAGAGGCGGTCGCGAGCTTTGTCAGCGACAGCGCGCCGCCCGCGCTGCGTCGTGCCGCGATCGCGGCGCTCGGCCGAATGGGCGCGATGAGCGCGGCGGAGCGCCTCGTGCCGTACGTCAGCGGCGATCCGATCGAAGCGGCCGCAGCGCTGACCGCGCTCACCGAGATTCGATCGCCGGTCGCGCGCGAAGCGGCCATCGCGATCGTCGACGGCGACCTCGAGCCAGAGCTGCAGATCGCGGCGGTGCGTTACCTCGCGGAGCTCGGTGCGCTCGAGGTCTTGCCGGTGTTGCGCCGGCTCGCGCGGCACGAAGATGCGGAGACCCGGCTCGCCGCGAACATGGCATCGCGCGCGCTCAAGGCCGAGCGCAATCGCGACGCGGGCGAGCGCTTCCTCGTCGCGCTCAGCGAATCCGATCGCGCGGTCCGCGCGGTGCTCGCCCGCCGCTTGCGCACGCTCGGCGTCGCGGAGGTTGTCGAGCAAGCGGAGATCCTGCTCGGCGAAGACGCGGCTGGCGTCGTTCAGATCCTCGGCGAGCTGCGCGAGCCCGAGGTCACGCGTTATCTGCTCGAGCTCGCGGAGCGGCCGGCGCTCGATCCGATCGTCCGCGCGCGCGCGATCGGCTCGATCGAAGCGGATCAATCGTGGGAGCGAGACG
>Ga0265338_10011570_pt1 | contig 10172 bp, 14 predicted proteins | sample 42126metaG_FD_193579 | JGI IMG/M metagenome (GOLD analysis project Ga0265338, IMG submission 193579) | Rhizosphere microbial communities from Carex aquatilis grown in University of Washington, Seatle, WA, United States - 4-21-26 metaG | ecosystem: Host-associated > Plants > Roots > Rhizosphere... | reverse complement strand
CTCGACCTTTATGATAAACTCTTTCAGCTTGAACTCGGACAAAAAACAGGAGGACTGAGTTTGTCATTGACCGCTGCAATTGACTTTTTTCTCCTTGAGGTCTAAGATATCTACATGAATGATATAGATCCGAAAATTTTCAAGGCATACGACATCCGAGGTATCTACCCTACTCAACTTGATGAGACGAATGTCGTTCCGATTATAAGAGCAATTTATAAATTTTTCTACGATTCGATTGGGAAAAAACAACCAACAATCGTCCTTGCCTATGACATGCGACTTTCGGGTCCGCAGCTTTTTGCAAAAGCAAAGGATACATTACTAGAAATGGGAGCAAACGTCATTGATGCAGGACAACTTTCAACTCCTTCTTTTTACTTCACTGTTTTTCACTATGCCTATGATTGCGGTATCCAAATTACCGCTTCTCACAATCCAAAAGAATATAATGGAATGAAATTTGTAAAATATTCTCCGCAAGGGCTTATCAAGATCGGTAAACCTACTGGTATGGAAGATATTCAAAAAATGGCTATCGAAGGAGTTGAATTCACGCCTACAACAAAAGGATCAGTTACTCCCAAAACGGGAATTCTCGAAGATGAAGTAGAAAATGCTCTTAAAACCTTTAATAATCCTGAGCTTAAGAAATTTAAAATAGTTGCCGATCCTGCAAATGCAATGGGAGGACAATACATTGATGCACTCTTCAAGAAAGTACCAGCTGATCTAATCCGAATGAATTTTGAGTTGGATGGCAGCTTCCCTGTTCACCCGCCAGATCCGCTAGATTTTAATAATCTAAAAGATTTGCAAGCACGCGTCCTTGAAGAAAAAGCTGATTTTGGCATGGCTCCAGATGGAGACGGCGATAGGTTGTATTTTATCGATGAAAAAGGTCAAATAATTCCAGCAACCCTTATTACCGCACTTGTTGCTCGAGAACTGCTTAAAGAAAAGCCTGGTCAAATAATTTATGTCGATATTCGTTATCTCTTGGGATCAACAAAGATTATTGAAGAATGCGGCGGAAAACTTGAAAAAACAAAAGTTGGACATGCATATATTACAGAAGCGATGAATAAAACCGGTGGGCCATTTGCAGGAGAATCTTCAGGACATTTTTACTTTGGATCTACTGGGAACGCTGAATCACAACTTGCAGTTATAGTAAGTGTTCTCAAAGTATTAAGTCGTGAAAATAAACCGCTTTCAGAGGTGGTTAAGGAACTGCAACGAAGTTATGAATCGAGCGAATTTAACTTCAAAGTGACGAACGCACCTGAAATTCTTGATGCATTAAAAGAGAAATATAAAGATGGTGAATTATTAACACTTGATGGAGTATCAATATCCTACCCTACCTGGAGATTTAATGTCCGTACATCCAATACAGAACCACTTCTACGATTAAATGTCGAAAGCTTTGACTCATCAGAAATGGAAACGAAAAGAGACGAACTCATGTCATTTATTAAATCTTTAGTAAAAGAATAATGAATTCTTCATTAGAACTACAAACAGCAATTGAAGCAGCTCAAGCAGGCGAAAAAATAGCTCTGAAGTATTTTCAAACAGATTTAGAAATCAAAACAAAAACTGATAATAGCATCCTCACAATTGCAGATATTGAAACTGAAAAAGTGATAAAAAAACATATCACCAGACAATTCCCTGATGCTACATTTCTTGCTGAAGAGAGTGGTGGAAATACTAAAGAAAACAATTTTTGGATTATCGATCCAATTGACGGAACAAGACTTTTTGCGAAAGGCATTCCTTTCTGGTCAATTCTCATTGCACATTATAAAAATGGTGAAATTAACCTTGGCGTTTGTTCTGTTCCAGGACAAAAACGTTTGCTAGTAGCTGAAAAAGGAAAAGGAGCTTTTCTCAACGGCAAACGAGTGAATGTATCAACACAAAAAAATGTTAAAGGAGCTTTTGGAAGCTTTGGTAGTTTACATCGTTTCAAATCTCCTGATCCGATTCTCAAACTTACTAAAAAAGAGGCTATTCTCCGTTCCTATGAACACGCATATGCTCTTACATTCCTTGCAGCAGGAAATATGGATGTTGTTATTGACGCATATGGAACTCCTTGGGATTATGCGCCATTCATATCAATAATCTCCGAAGCTGGAGGAAAAGTAACTGATTTTGAAGGAAAACCATGGAATTTGAATACAAAAAACTTAGTTGCACCCAATGGTCTACTGCATGATGACGTAATCAAAATAATAAATAAAATATAAATAGTAACCATGAAATCTCTATCATCTACAACTTTTTATATTATCCGTCATGGCCAAACTGAATGGAATGTTAAAAATTTACTCCATGGAGGAGGCTCAAATACCCCGCTTAATGAGACTGGCAAAAAACAAGCAGAAGAAATAGCAAAAGTATTAAAAGATATCCATTTTGATGAAATTTTTTCCTCCGATCTTGAACGTTCTATAGAAACAGTAAAAGGGATTGCTCTAGAAAGAAGTCTTACCATTAAGACATCAGAAGCGCTTCGAGAAAAAAACTACGGAAAATACGAAGGAAGACACAGACTCGAGGTAAAAGATGAATTAAAAGATATATTTACTAACTGGGAAAAATTAAACGATTCTGAAAAGATGAAATTTAGAGTTTATGAAACTGGCGAAACTGATGAAGAAGCAATAACTCGTTTTATGAGACACTTACGAGAATTGTCAGTTGTATATCCTGGAAAAACTCTTCTTATAGCTGCACATGGCGGCATTATGCGCTATCTTCTGATAAAACTTGGCTGGGGCACATATGAAGAGTTAGATCCAGCTTCGGTGCCTAATACAAGCTACATTAAGCTTGAATGTGATAGTGTTGATTTCTCTATTATTGAGACATATCAAATAGTAAAAGCAAAAAAATAGCCTATGTCAGACAAAACAAATATACCTAATCGAGATGAAGAAAAAATTAATGCAATAATAACAAGTAATAACTATTCTTTGCATAATAAACTCTCTTGGGATGATAGAAAACTTCAAGCATATTTAATCGACTACTTAGAGAATTTATATAAAGGAAAAACTGTTATTGTTACTCTTATCGGTGCACCAGCAAGTGGCAAATCGACTCTTGTTAAACACTTGACGACACAACTCAACAATAAAGGACATCTGACTGATTCTATCAGTACTGATGGATTCAGTATGTATAGCAGAAAAGAACGCAACGAACGAATAGCAAATGGTGCATATCCATTAGATCTGAAAGATCTAACACTGAATAAAAAGATAGTCGAATCCGTACGAAGGGGAGAAAAAATTAAAGCTCCTATTTATAATGAGCTTACGGGAGACGCTATTGCTGCTCCGCTTGAAGATTGGCACGAATTGCCACAGGACCTTCACTTTCTTATCGAAGAAGGTGACCTTCAACCTATTGATGATCCTGATATGGCAATATATCTTCACCTCCCTACCGATGTGAGGCGAGAAAACAGAGTTGAAAGAGATTTAGCAAAAAGAGATGGTTATGGTGATGCAGAGGACATCCGTAAAAGTTTTGACGGTAGACTCGAAACTCAATATTATCCCTATACGCTTCCAAACGCAGAAAAAGCAGACATACTCATAATTGCACAGGCACATCCTGAACCTATTAACCGCGAGTACCATCATAAATATACATATTCAGTATATATAAAAAATAAAATATATTAAAACTCACTTTTTCCATTGACACAGAGTGATACTAATTATTCTATTGAAACTCTAATCAAAATAGAATATATTATCTTCATGGATCAAAAAACGATTAAACAATTACTTAAAGAAATTCGTGAAATTAGAAGGATAATGGTCACAAAAGATGATGCTAAAAACTTCCTTACAAAAGAAGACACAAAAAATTTCTTAACAAAGGATGATGCTAAAAATTTTGCTACTAAAGATGACTTAAAACATCTTGTAACAAAAGATTACCTTGTTGAGGCTTTTAAAAAACAACGAGAAGCTATATCTGAAGATTTTGGTGAAGTTATCAATGCACTGTTTGAAGAAGAAGATAAAAGAAAAGCAGATCGAACAGATGTAGAAGCTCTTAATAAACGAGTAACTCTCATTGAAAGAAAATTCGCCACCTAATTTGATTGCATTTTGTCTAGAAAAGAAGAATAGCGTATGTTAAAATAAATTATGGCAGATCAGAATCAAAACATTCCCCAATTTGATAAATCAAAGTTTAATAACTCTCCTTATGTAAAACGAGTCCCAAAACCATGGGGATATGAAATCCATTGGGTACCGGAGGGTGAACCTTACATGGGCAAAATTTTGCACATCAATAAAGATGCACAGGTCAGTCTGCAAATTCATGACAAAAAAAAGGAAAGTTGGTACATAATTAATGGTAGAGCAAAAGTAATCTGGGATAATAATACAGGTGAACTTGTTGAAACAGAGCTTCAGCCTGGACAAGGTTATACAACACAAGTAGGACAACGTCATCGCTTGGTAGGTATTACTGATTGTGATATTGTTGAAGTTTCAACTCCTGAAATGGGTACTACGTTCCGTTTAGATGACATATATAATCGTGGTAATGAAACAGAAGAAATAAGAAAAGAACCAAATAGAGGTTGGAATGAATAGTATTCCTAAGAACAAGCCTTGCCCTCATTGTGGACGATATAAGAATAGAGCTGCAACAGTTGATGCGGTTATTATAAAAGGTGATAAGGTATTATTGATAAAACGGGGTTCGGAGCCTTTTAGAAACTACTGGGGGCTTCCCGGTGGATATGTCGATTGGGATGAAACATTGGAAGATGCTGTAAAAAGAGAAGTAAAAGAAGAAGTTGGGGCTACGGTGATTTCTCTCAAGCAAATGGGCATCTATAGCGATCCGAAAAGACACCCACAACAAACTATCGATGTTTCGTATGAAGTTGACATAGAAGGAGAGATTAAAGCTGGCGATGATGCAAAAGAATATAAATGGTTTGATCTAAAAGAACTACCACAACTTGCCTTTGACCACAGACAAATCATTGAAGACTATCTGAAAATGAGATAGAATAAAGGATAACAATAAATTAGCATGTTAAACCTTAACGACACTGAAGAAATTAAAAAACTTGACCCCGTCGATACTGTAGGCACTATCGAAAAATTGCTTGAACAATGCGAAACTGCATGGAACCAAGTAAACAATCTCTCTATTCCTAAAATAGAAAATGTCCAGAATGTCGTTTTCTGTGGAATGGGGGCATCTATTTATGGAGCACTTGTTCTGAAAGCACTTCTTGCAACTGAGATTCAATTCCCAACTGAGGTCATCAACGATTACTTTCTTCCCGATTATGTAGGGAAAAATACACTAGTTGTCCTGACAAGCTATTCTGGAACCACTGAAGAGGTTCTTTCATGCGCGCAAGAAGCAAAAGCAAAAGAAGCACAAATGGTAATTCTTACCAAAGGTGGACCACTTGCCGAATTTGCAAAAGACAATAAAGTGCCAGCCTATATCTTCGATGGGTTACTCAACTCAGGCAACGTCCCTCGACTTGGTACGGGATATTCAATTCTTGGACTCCTTGGCTTACTTAATAAAGCCCATGTCATAGATATAGAAGAACAAGAGATTTCACAGGCACTCATCAGAATGAAAGAGAAATTTGCCGATATCAAACAACAAGCACTTGCCGATCATGAAATATTTGTGAATAAAATTCCTATCATTTTCTCTGCAGAACACCTGTCAGGAAACGCTCAAATCGTGAGGAATCAGTTCAATGAGACGAGTAAGGCATTCTCATCTTTTTTCCTTATCCCTGATCTTAATCATCATCTTATGGAAGGCTTGCAGTTCCCCACTGGCGCACCGCTTCACTTTCTGATATTTGACTCACCAAATTATTCTGAAAAAATTAAAAAACGTGTCGAATTAACAATCGAAGTGGTTAGAAAAAATAATTATCCTGTTCACGAATTTATAACTGATGGACAAACCGTGTATGATGACTTCTTAGAAGTTTTGGTGTATGGAAGTTTCTTAACACTTTATTTGGGTCTTGCGTACAAACAAAATCCTGCTACTAACCCGTGGGTTGATTGGTTCAAAAACCAACTTGCTGGACCGCCAAAAGAACAAAAATAAAGCTTTATAAACTTAATTTCCAAGATACTGTTTTACTTTTTCCAGAAGCTGTCCTGGGGTAAACGAGCTTTTTAGGATATATCCATCAGAAAAATCTTTCACATCTTTCAATTCTTTTGCTTCGTCAGTGTTAGTCATAAAAACGATATGTTTGGCAAGTGTTTTTGGCGGGCTGTCTTCCACCGCACGAAGCACATCAACACCACTCATTTGAGGCATAATCACATCAAGCAATACTAAATCCCATCCGCCTTTTTTTAATTCTTCAAGTGCTAGCGCACCGTCTGATACAACAGTTACTTCAAATTCTTCTTTAAGAATTTCCTCGTAAATATCACGTAAAAATAAATCATCTTCTGCCAAAAGTATTTTAGCCATAATTAATTATACAATATAAACACCAAAATTAAACAATAAATAAACAGTAACTATAATATATCATTAAATCCGTAGTTGGAAAAGTGATATAAATTCAAATTCTAAATTTTAGAAATAAAAAAACCACCTTGCGGTGGTTTAGAAAAGTTTATTTTCTTTTTTATCTGGTTACTGAGATTGGTCCTTGATAAGCGTCTGGTGCTGAGACAGTTATTCTGTTGCTGCTGTCTTTCGAGATCTGATATCCTGTGTCCCATGGTGTTGTTGAGCAGCTTGTGATTCCAGATGTGCCGTTTGGTGCTGTGTTACTTGCTACAGATGGATCTACTGGAAGAGCAGAAATATATGTAGTTACCAAGTCAGAGCAGAGAGTTGGGAAATTAGAATTATTCAATTCTGTCGCAGATCCAGTAGCCATATTTGTAATGTCAGTTGGAAGATTACCCGTATTTGATGCTTGTGATTGATCTATAGCATTAAGTATTGCTGTTGTGTCACTTCTTCTTTTTGTATCATTTGCTTGACCAAATTGTCTTGCTGGGTTAATAGCGATAAGAGTAATTGCAAGAAGAATTGCGAGGATTCCGATAACAACTAAAAGTTCAATTAATGTAAAACCTTTTGTTAATTTATTTTGTTTTGTGGCAGTCATATGTTTTAAAAATCTTTAAGTATGTATTTATCTTAAACGACTTACTCAACCGTTGTCAAGATGTTTTTCTGTAAGAAAACATGATACTAACTATGTCTTTTTATTTCATTTTTAAAATTACTATCCGTTTTCAGAATAAATAACAAACAAAAAAATATTTTTTATCGGAAATTTCTAAAAAGCCATTTCTATTATATTAATAATATGTCAGCATCTGAGTTAATACAAAAAAGATTCCCTTTTTTCTTACTTGACAGATAATAATTAGTTCTGTCTATAATGGATATATACTATAGTTATGAAACAGACAAAGCATCATCATGTTAACAACGCAAAAGCCATTGTCGCTCTGCTCGTTCTAGCAATTGCATTTGTTATATTCTATAAATTTGCTACTAATGCAAATTATTTCTACCAAGATCCTTATGCTCTCCAAAATTATGTGATTTTTGCAATTGTCGGATGTGGCTTTCTTCTTGGACTACTTTATCTTGCGAGTCAAACCACACATAAAGCAGTAAGTAAATCAAAATCTACTAAATCCTCAAAAAAGAAAAAGAAATAATTTTCTTTATTGTATAGATTCGAATGTGTTTATTCAAAGAGTTTTCTATTTTCTTCCTTCCATTTTGCCCGTTTTCTAATTTCTTCTAAATCTTCGTTTGCGACCCACTTTTTTGAGTTCTTGAGACTCAAGGTTGAGGAGCAGTGATATTCAACTTCATTGGGTAGGCTTAGAATCAGGTGGTAACCGTAAACGCATTCTTTCTTCTTCATGTAAACCACCCCACACACCATGCTGTTCATTCGTCTTAAGAGCATAGACAAGACATTCTTGCCTGACACCACAATCGCTACATATTCTCTTCGCAGGCACACTTGCTAAATCTAATCCTCGTCCTCTAACTTCAGGAAAAAACAATTCAGGATCTGCAGTTCTGCATGCTGCTCTATTCATCCATTCGGTATCACCCGCAAAACTTGCATTACCCATGTCCTCTTTATCTGAATTTCTATCTCCTTTTGGCCTTGCAATTCTACTTCGCCTTTTTCCTTGTTGCTCAGTAGTTACTCCTCCGGTTAGTGGAGATGAGTGGGCCCTTTGTTCATTTATATCAAGAGCAACAGCGCTTCTCAATTGTTGGGCAATATTCTCTCCACCAAAATCTACATCAAAAGTATCACTCAATGCTTCATCTACTTCTATAGGCATCTCTCTTTTTGGCTGTCTTCCTTTTGCATTTAATCTATCAATGATATCACTACGGTAAAAAGTTTCTAAAATTCTTGCTGCACCTACTACCTTTGGTGAAAGTCCAGCAACAAATGAATCAAGTTCTTGTAATTTAGGGTGTCTGTAAGCATCTGAAACGTCAGAAGAATCTGGTATTCTCACATCTCCAAGTGTTAGACGATTTGGCTCATTTATCTCTTGATTCCCCATATTTATATTATAGGCTAATATTTCTACAGATACAAGAACTAATTTATAAGTAGACGGAAGTAAGTATTTGCTGTGTCTGTTGAAGAGCTCACTCAGGAAATTCTATTTCTTCTTCCCATCTTGTAGTACTAAAAGCGTCCCATGGAGCGAGGAGAATACTTAAAAAACCAACCTTTTCTAAATATTTTAACAATTCGTGGAATGCTGGTGTCCACCAACCAGTTGGACGATGTACAGTATTACCAACACGGACAATAGAACGTTTATCATAAGAGGATAATTGCTGCTCAGACATATTTCATATCATAGCACAGCTTGTTAAACCAAAGAAACAAAACTTCTAAAACGTTTTATTGAGATTTTAATTGTATTAGCGGGTTACGGTGATGGTGCCTGCGCCTGAGTAGGCATTTGGAGCGGCAACTGTTATACGACCACTTGCATCTTTTGAAACTGTATAGGCAGTATTCCATGGTGTTGTAGCGCAGCTGGTAATGCCAGATGTTCCATTGGGAGCAGTGTTCCCCGCTGCAGAAGGATCAACGGGCAATGCTGAGATATAGGTTGTCACCAATTGGCTACACATAGTCGGAAAATTGGTATTGTTAAGAGTTGTTGCTGAATTAGTAGCCATGTTTGTGATATCTGCTGGCATATTCCCTGAATTTGAGACACTATATTGATCAATTGCATCAAGGATTGCAACCGTGTCACTTTTTCTCTTTGTGTCATTCGCTTGACCAAATTGTCTTGCAGGGTTAATAGCGATAAGGGTAATTGCAAGGAGAACTGCAAGAATACCGATAACAACTAAAAGTTCAATAAGGGTAAAACCTTTTTGTCTATTCATAAGATATATCCAGCGTACAGAAGCTGAGAGTTCTTGTCAATAGTGTGATTTTAAAAAAAATACGAATTCTATTGACCTAATACGATTGAAATATCAAAATCACCTATTTTTTGATCTTGAACATCAACATTGTTTACATATTTCTTTAGTGAAGCAATAACCGCATTTCTTACATCTTGAGAAACACTCGGTCCAAATGATATTAACGATCCTGAACTTCCAATTGGGCTTTGTGTCTGGATATTAACAGTCTTAAATTTATACGTGTCCAAAAGTCCCTGCAAATTTTCAGCGGTTGTTGCAGAATTAGAAGCGTTAACAATTTGCACAGTTAAGTTTTGTGTCTCCAAAAGATTTGGAGAGACAGCTGTTGCAGACGTTGGGATTTGTGTTGCAAGAACTACCGGTGCTGCTACTTGAGATGTAGGAGCAGGTTCATTCGCAAGAACCGCTGGTTTTGGAGATTCAGCAGGGGCTTGGCTTTGTATAATAACAATAACTAGAACAATAATTAAACTAAACAATAATCCCACCATCCCATACAAACGTTTTTTATTGGGCTTCTTGCTTTGGAGACGTTCCAATTCCACTTCATCCTCTTCTTCGGTTTCTTGTTTGACTTGCGGTTGGAAAACTTGCTGACCCAATAAGTTGTATTCTTTAAAAGCATTTACTTTTTGCAAAATCATACTTGCCATTACCTGATC
>Ga0265338_10011569_pt1 | contig 10173 bp, 7 predicted proteins | sample 42126metaG_FD_193579 | JGI IMG/M metagenome (GOLD analysis project Ga0265338, IMG submission 193579) | Rhizosphere microbial communities from Carex aquatilis grown in University of Washington, Seatle, WA, United States - 4-21-26 metaG | ecosystem: Host-associated > Plants > Roots > Rhizosphere >... | reverse complement strand
ACTTTCGCGACAATTTCGCCGCCGAGATCTGGACCGCGCTGGGCTACGGCAAGGAGGCCGGTATCTTCACGGCCAGCGAGCTGCCGGTGGCGGCGATCGCCCTGGTGGCGCTGGGCGCGGTGATGGCGGTGCGCGACAATCTGCGGGCGCTGATGGTGATCCACGGCATCGTGTTCCTGGGTTTCGTGCTGCTGGGCGCCTCGACCCTGGCGTTCCAGGCGCACCTGCTGCCGGCGCTGCCGTGGATGATCCTGGCCGGCGCCGGGCTTTACATGGCCTACACCCCGTTCAACGCCATGCTGTTCGACCGCCTGATCGCCTACAGCGGCCGCGTGGCGACGGCCGGGTTCCTGATCTACGTCGCCGACGCCTCCGGCTACCTCGGCAGCGTGGCGCTGCTGCTGTGGCGCAATTTCGGCGGCTTCAAGCTGGATTGGCTGCAGTTCTTCGTGCTCAGCGCCTACGCTACCGCCCTGATCGGCGCGGTGCTGACCGCGTTCGCGGCGCTCTATTTCGGCGGCCGGGCGCGGCGCGGCGCGGCCGCCCCGCTAGCGGCGGTAGCTGTCCAGCGCGTCCCCTAGCGCCGCCTTCAGCGGGCCGAGCCAGGGCTCGTAGGGCTTCCACTGCTCCAGGCCGTCGCGGAAGATTGGCTGGCGCACCTGCTCGGAGCTCGGCGTGCGGATGCTGCGCGCCGTCTTGTGGAACTCGACACAGGCCGGCTCGAAGTCGAGGCCGCAGTGGTCCAGCATCCGCCGCACGCTGCCTTCCAGGTCGTCGATGAGGTCCTCGTGCTGCACGCGCAGCACCCGGCCTGGCAACGCCCGGTCCCAGTGCCGCATCAGCTCCAGGTAGGTGCGGTAGTAGCGGCCGATTTCCTCGGCGCTGTAGGTGAACTCCTGGCCCTGGGCGAACAACTGCTTGAGGTTGGAAAAGCAGCAGGCCATCGGCTCGCGGCGGGCATCGATGATCCGCGCGTTGGGCAGCATCAGCTGGATCAGCCCGATGTGGCGGAAGTTGTTGGGCATCTTGTCGATGAAGGCGACCCGCCCGGTGCGATAGATCGCGGTGTCGGCCAGATAGCGCTCGCCCAACCGACGCACGTCATCGGCGGTCAGGTCGGCGAGGGCGGCGGGATAGCGGGGATCGTCCATATCCGGGTCACGTCCCTGCAGCTCCTGCACGATGCGCTGGATGTCGAAGAGCTCGAACGTACCCTCCACCTGAGAGTGGGAGGCCAGGATCTGCTCCAGCAGGGTCGATCCCGAGCGCGGCAGGCCGACGATGAAGATCGGGTCGGGCCGGCGATCGCCCCAGCCGGCGCGCGCGGCGAAGAACTCGGGCGTGCAGACGTCGATCTGCAGGCGGGTGTTGGTTTCCAGCACCTCGGGCCGGTAGCGGCTCTCGGCGCGGCGCAGGGCGTTGCCGCGCTGGTAGTAGCGCCAGGATTCAGTGAACTCGCAGCGGTCCTCCAGCGCCTTGCCGAGGGCGAAGCAGAGGTGGATGCGATCCACCGACGCAGTTCCCGGCGCGGCCTCGGCGGCGCGCATGCGGCTCAGTTCCTCGTCCTCGAAGCGATAGGTCTTCAGGTTGGCGAGACTCCAGTAGGCGTCGCCGAAATCGGGCCGCACGGCCGCGGCGGCGCGGTAGGCCTCGATCGCTTCCGGGCCGCGGCCGACGGTCTTCAGCGCATGGCCCATCCACAGCGGCACGTCCGCCGACTGCGGCGCGTCGATACGTAGGTCGTGGTAGATGGCGATGGCGGCCTCGTGCTCGCCCAGGCCCACCGCGGCGCTGGCGTCCAGCGCCCGATAGTCGGGGTTGGCCGGCTCGGCCTCCAGCAGCATCCGCGCTTGCACCCGCGCCTCGGCGTGCTTGTGGCGCAGCGACAGCACCCGCGTGTAGTCGTAGCGCGCCGCCTGGTAATCGGGGGCCAGCTCCAGCGCCGCCGCCAGCAGCACCTCGGCGTCGTCGAGCACGTCGCGGGCCATGCCGATCTTGGCCAGCAGCCGCATCGCCTCCGGCTGGTCGCCGTGGCGCAGCAGATAGGCCCGGATCAGCTGCTCGGCGGGTTCAAGATCGCCGTCCGAAAACAGCGAGGTCGCGGTCACCACCTCGCGCGGCAGCGCCTTCAGTGTGGTGACATGGGCGGCGGCGGTGGCGGCGCTCTCGAGGTCGCGGGTGAGCCGGTAGAGGCCCTCCAGCATCCGCCAGCTCATCGGCAAGGCCGCATTGATGTTCACCGCCCGCAGCAGCGCATCGATGGCCTGTGCCGAGTCCTTCAGCGCGACGTAGCAGAGCCCGCGCTCCTCATGCAGGCGGCTGAACGCCGGGTGCAGCGCCTCGAGCCGCTCCAGCGTCTCCAACGCCTCGGCGAGACGCAGCAGGTGGCGCTGGCTGACCGCCGCCGTCAGCAGCAGATCGCGATGCTCCGGGGCGTCGCGGAGCAGCGCCTGGGCGTCCCGCAGCGCCTCGTCGTGCCGCCCGTCGCGCTGCAGCGCGCGCAGCCGTCCAAGTTCGCGATCGAGCGAACTTGGCAGAGCGAGGGTGGCGCTGGAATCCATGGAGCCCGAGCCAAAGAGTGAGCCGGCGTCAACGCGGCCCCTATGCGGAAGCGGCTAGCATAGGTGAGCGCATCAGAATTTGGCGCCCACCTTCACTTCGATGATCCGGGGCCGGATCGGCACCTCGCTCTTGATGAACTGCTCGGAGTCGATGAGCTGGGCGGCGTGCGAGTTGCCGAGGTTTTCGCTGTAGAGCTCCAGCGAGTACTTGTCGTTGGAGATGCCGACCGAGGCGTCCACGGTGGCGTAGCCGGGCATTTCGTAACGCAGCAGGGTGGTGGTGGGGATCGCGATGCCGGCGCCGGAGGTGTAGGTGGCCGGCTGGTTGAACATGCTGCCGATGTACGTGACGCCGACCTGCGCGAAGGCCTTGTACGGCCCGACCTTCCACTCGTAGCGCCCGCGGATGTTGCCCTCGAACTTCGGCGAGAAGGCCGGGACGGTGCCGATGGCGCCGAAGGGGTTCTGGAACGGCACCAGGCCGACGCCCTTCTCGAACACCTGGGTGATGCATCCGCCGGCGGCGGGTGTGCCCGGCTCGTTGTCGATCAGGCAGGGCGAGCTGGTCTGAGTGTCGACATTGTAGGTGCCCGAGCCGTCGATCGAGAACTGATCGGTCACCCGCGCGTCGAACTGCACCTCGCCCCCATTCACCGAGTAGTTCGGGCCGTTGACCCCGAAGGTGGTGTTGCCGAGCTCGGTGGGGTTGAAGAACAGCAGCTGAACGTTGTCCCAGTCCATGTGATAGCCGGATAGGTTCAGCACCAGACGGTGGTCGAACAGCTGCATCTTCAAGCCCATCTCGTAGTTGGTGAGCGAGTCGGGGGCGTAGCCGTTGGGCTTGTTGAACTGGGGCTCGGCGCCGCTCATCAGGTCGGCCACGCCGCCGGTGGTGCGGTTGAAACCGCCGGGCCGGAAGCCTTCCGAGTAGGTGAAGTAGCCGAGGATGTCGGGGGTGATCTTCCAGGTCACGTTGGCGCGGCTCTTAAAGCCCTCGTAGGTGACGTGGTCGTTGTGGTCGTTGATGTTGAACATCCCGCCGCCGGAGCCGGTGGCCGGGTTGTAGCCCACACAGCCGCCGTTCAGCACGTTCAGGCAGGCGGTCCCGGTCTCGTACTCAGACCCGACCTCGAACTCCTTGTACTGATACCAGCGGGTGCCGAGCGTCACAGTCAGCACGTGGGGGATGATGTCGTAGTCAATCGAGGCGAAGAAGGCCAATTGGTCGTAGCCGCGCTGGGTGTCCTCGCCGAAGGCGGTGTTGTCGCCGCGCACGCTGGGGTCGTTGGCGGTTGAGCCGGGCGCCGGATGGACGTTGGCCAGGCAGGGTTGGCCGCCGCCAAGCGCGATGGCGAGGTTGGTCGCGTCGCAATCCGGGATGGTTTTGTAGTTGAAGTTCATGTCGTCGTAGATGCGGAAGTTCTCTTCGAACACGCCGCCGATGGCGCGTAAGCGCCAGTCATCAGGGGTGCTGAGCCGGAATTCGTTGCTCAGGTGCGTGTTGTGAACCTTGTCCCGCCAGTTTGAGACCGGCGAGAAGCAGGTCAGCGGCGTGCCCGCGCCCACCAGGCCGTTCGAGCCGCCGGTGCAGGTGTAGTAGATGCCCTCCACCGACCGCGAATAGTTCGAGTAGTCCATCTGCTGGTCGATGTGACGGTCCATGTAGCCGCCGGTGTAGATCGCCTTCAGCGGGCCGATCTTGCCGTTCACCGTCCAGGCGGTGTTCTCCCAGTTGTCATGGTCGAACGAGGGGCTGAAGGCGGTGATCTGTAGCGGCTTCAGCGGCTGGAAGTCGGAGCCGGTGGGGTACTCGGCGTCGATGCCCTCGGCGTCCAGGTTCTGGAAGCTCTCGGTGATCAGCACGTTCCAATCGTCGTTGACCTGGAACAGCGCCGAGGCGCGCGCGCCTTCGTAGGTGGTGGGGTTGGAGTTTGGCCCGGCGATGGCCGAGTTGTTGCCCACCGGCGTCCCCGGCAGGGTGCAGAGCAGGTGCGGCCCGCCGGCGGGCTGGCCGTTCGGGCAGATCCCCGAGCCGTTCGGGGTGATGTTGAAATAGCCGTTGCCCGGGTCGGCGTTGGACCGGGTGAAGTTGCTGGCGACGTTGTCGATGTAGCCGCCCTGACGGTCGTAGAAGCCGACGATGCGGACGGCGATCTTGTCGGCGACGATCGGGATGTTGAGCATGGCGTTGGCGGCGTAGTTGGCCCCGCCGCCGCTGGTGCCGCCGCCGCTAGCCTCGGCCGTGCCCGAGAAGGCGCTGAGCTGCGGCTTGTTGGTGATGTAGCGCACCGCGCCAGCTTCGGCGCCGCCGCCGAACAGGGTGCCTTGCGGGCCTTCCAGCACTTCGATTCGCTGCAGGTCGACCGCGTAGATGTCAACGTTGCGGGCCGGGAACTGCATCGACTGGTCGTCGAGATAGACCGCGACGTTCGGGAAGGTGGCGATGGTGGCGCTGGACTGATTGCCCTGCAGGCCGGCGCTGAGACCGCGCATGAAGATCACGCCCTGGCCCGGGCCGTTCTGGCCGAAGGTGACGTTGGGAGTGTATTTGATCAGGTCGTCCAGCGTCTCGATGTTGAGCTTCTGCACGGTCTCGCCGGAGAAGGCCTGCAAGGTGGCTGGGACCTTTTCCACGGTCTCTTCGCGGCGCTCGGCGGTCACCACGATCTGCTCGACGGCGGAGGTGGTGGCGTCGGTGGATGCGGCGTCGGTGTCGGCGGTGACGGCGGCGCTGGCGTTGCCCGGGTGCTGGGTGGTGACGCTATCGGCGCCATCGGCCCACGAGGCGCCCGCCGCGGAGAGTGCGCCGGCCGCGCTGGCGGCAAACAGCCAGGATTTCAGATGGAACCGCATGCATATCCCCCGTCTCGCACGCGGACCCCTGGCCGCATGAACGCCAGACGCCTACCGGCGCTGCGTGACAGAACGGCGAAGCTTTTTGTAAGTTGTCATAAATGCAGTGCGACAGTCCGTCGGCGGACAGCTTGCGGTCCTCAGGTACTAATCGCCGAACGACTGGATTCGCGGCGGCGCGCGGCTTTATCCGCGCACTGAATATTGAGCGATTGATTCCACAGGCGGAATCCGGCGCGGCGAGTTCAGGTCGATGACCATTCCAGCGCGGGATCGCTGCGGCTGGGGCGGCCGGTCTCGATGTGGCCGGCCAGGCGGCGCAGGAAACGGGGATCCTCGATGACTGTGGCCGAGATGTCATACCAGTGGCCGGCCCGGGCGATGGGCCAGGCGTCCGTCATCGAAGCGCCTGGCGCGAGGCGATGACCGCGCGCCTCGCCTGCGGCATAGGCATCGGCCGCGCGGACGCTGATTGCCGCCGCGCCGGTGTTGCGCAGCTCGACCAGCAAGGCGCCGCGCGCGGCGTCGTAGCTGTGACTGACCTCGAGGCTCTCGCCCGCGCCGCTGCGAAACTGGCGGAGGAAGCCGTTGGGCCCGTGCAGAGTGAGGTCGTAGCCGCCGTCGCCGACCGGCAACCGGTCCTGCAGCGTCTTCCCGGCCTCGACCGCGTAGAACCAGGGGCCTTCGCTCTCGGCCGACGCCGGATAGAGGGCGAAGCCGACCCCGGCAGCGCCGACATTGGTTAGCGTGAGTTCGAGGCCGCTCGGCGTGCGACGGGCCCGGGCGTCGAAGGCATAGGGCAGCGCCCGGGCCGGCCGGGCGCCCGGCTCCTGGTGGGGCGGCGGGGTGGGAATCGTCGGAGGCCGCGGCGTTGGTAGGCTGGCCTGGGCCAGCGCCCGCGCCGGCAGACCGGCCGCGTTGGGCAGGCCGATGGCGGCGGCGCGATCCGCCGCCGCGAAATCGAACACGCTGGTCAGATCGCCGGTGATCGCACGGCGCCACGACGTGATCTGCGGCTCGGCGACGCCAAAGCGCGCCTCGAGCAGCCGGAGCACCGAGGTGTGGTCGAACAGCTGCGAATTGACCCAGCCGCCCTTGGTCCAGGGCGAGACCACGATCAGCGGCACCCGCGGCCCCAGCCCCACCGGCACGCCGTCGTAGACTTCGCCGTCCAGCGCCACGGTGCTCTTGCCGGGCGCGCCAGCGGTTGGCGGCACCAGCGGCGGCATGTGATCGAAGAAGCCGTCGTTCTCGTCGTAGGTCAGGATCAGCGCGGTCTTGGCCCAGACCTCGGGATTGGCGGTCAGCGCCTCGATCAGCTTCGCGGACAGCGCCTCGCCCGCGCCCGGCGTCGCCGAGGGGTGTTCGCAAGCCGGGTAGGGCGCGACGATCCAGGACACTTGCGGCAGGGCGTCGGCGGCCACGTCGCGGGCAAAGGCCGCGGCCAGACGCTCGCCGCCGGACCCCTTGGCGTTGGACGCGTCCGAACCCTGCACCCAGGCGCGGCCACGCTGATAGAGCGGCGAGGCCGGATCGACGCCGCGGAAGTTGGCGAAGTAGGACAGCGCGTTGTCGCCGTAGTTGTCGTACTCCTGATAGACCCGCCAGGAGACGCCCGCCGCCTGCAGCCGCTCGGCGTAGGTGGGCCACGTGTAGGGGCGGAACTTCGCCGCGTCGTTGGCCGGGTCCGCGGTCTCGTTGGGCTCGTCGGGCGGGTTCCAGGCTACCTGCGGCCCCGCGTCACCGGCGCCCAGCCCGCTGGTGCCGGTGAACAGGAACATGCGGTTCGGATTGGTCGGCCCGAAGATCGAGCAGTGGTTGGCGTCGCAGATGGTGAAGGCGTCGGCCAGCGCGTGGTAGAAGGGCAGGTCGGCGCGGGTGAAGTAGCCCATGGTCAAATCGGTCTTCGCCGGGACCCAGGCGTCGTGCCACTTCCAGCGCTCGTGGCTGCCTTTCCAGCTGTGATCGAGACTCTTCAGGCTCTGGGCGCTGGTGGCGGCCGCGTCGAGATGGAACGGCGTCACCACCTCGGCCGAACCCGGCGCCCTGGCCTGATGGAACACGCTGGCGCCGCCGGGCAGCCGCAGCGGGCGCGGATCGGCAAAGCCGCGCACCCCGCGCAGAGTTCCGAAGTAGTGATCGAACGAGCGGTTCTCCTGCATGAAGATGACCACGTGCTCGAGGTCGGCGAGCGTGCCGGTCCGGCGCCGCGCCGGCAGCGCCAGCGCGCGGGCGATCGAGGCCGGAAGGCTCGCGCCCACGGCCGCACCGCCGGCCAGCCGCAGGAACCCTCGCCGACTGCCCCCGCGCTTGGTCACCGAACCCCCCTCCGCACCATTGAACCTCTATGGCCCACGGCTTTGAAGGCTTTGCGACAAAGATCGAGATCGGACGGTCGCAAGGGTGCGGCGCGCGGGTCTTCGTCAGCCGCACCGCTCGGACGTAGCGCCGCCCCGGCGCGGAGCCCGGAACGATGGTCGTCCGGTCGAGGTCCCACGAGATGGCTCGCCGAACCGGCGGCGCGATACTGGCCGCGGCGGGGCGCTATCGCCTCTATTTGAGGGCCGCCTCGACGATGGCGACGTCCTGTTCGGCCGTGCCGCCGCTGACGCCGACACCCGCGAACACCTTGCCGTCGTCACCGGTGAGCGGCACGCCGCCGCCCATTGGGCAGAAGCGGCCGCCGCCCACGGTGGGGAGCGCGTAGAGCGACTGACCGGGCTGGCAAAGCGCCAGCAGATCGAGCGTTCGCACGCCGACGAGGGCGGAGGTGTAAGCCTTGCGGTCCGAGATCTCGAGCGAGAACAACGGCGCGCCGTTCATGCGGTGCTGGAGCACGAGGTTGCCGTGGATATCGATGATGCACACCGCGACGGGGACTCCGGCTTTCGTCGCCTCCGCCTCGACTCGATCGGCCACACGTTTGGCCAGTGACAAGAGGTCCATGAGCTCGTCCCTTGAGAAAAGATAGGAAGCGCCGGAAAGAGCTGGCTAGCTTGCCGCCAGGCCGAGCTGGCCCACCGACACGCCCAGGCGGGTCTCGGTGTCCCCGGGATGCTGGAAGCCGCGATCCATCAAGGTCTTGATGCGCTTCTGGGTGTCCGGCCGGGTGATCGACTTGATGCAGGCGTCCCAGCCCTCGGCGATCTCGACGTCGGCCGGCAGGCTGGCGGCGTTCACCAGGCGCTTGGTGTTGCTGATCGCCCAGGCGTCGAACTAGGCGATGCGGGTCGCCATCGCATCAATGAATGGGTCGAGCTCGGCGTCCGGAAGCGAGCGGTTCACGTAGCCGTAGGTCTCGGCCAGGTCACCGCGAATGTCCTGCGAGGTCAGCAGCACCTCCAGGGCGCGGCCGCGGCCGATCAGCCGGGGCAGGCGCGCCATCGGACCGCCGCCGGCGACCATGCCCACGCCAACCTCCCACTGCGACAGGATCGCCTTTTCGCGGCTGGCGAAGCACATGTCGCAGGCCAGCGCGATCTCGCTGCCGTTGCCGGTCGCCCGGCCTCGGATCACCGCGATGGAGACGAAAGGCGCCCGCGTCAGGCGCACCAGAATGTCCGGCCACGCCTCCAGGCCGGTAGGGCCCTGGGGGATGTTGGTCAGATCGTCGAGCTTGGTGTCGAAGTCCGAATGATTCAGGAAGAAGCCGTCCACGGCGCTGTCGAACACCACCACGCGGATCCGCTCGTCGGCTTCGAGCTCGGCCATGATCGCCCTGAATTCCAGAACAAACTGAGGGCCCATGAGATTCAGCGGTGGATTGTCGAACGTCACGCGGCAATAGGCCGGCGAGGTCCGGGTCAATCTCAACTGTGAGGAAGTGGTTGCTGCGTTCACGTCGATCTCCCTTGCGTGCTGCACGGAGAAGATACGGTCGTCGCGGGCGGCTTCTATTGGACCTAGGTGTCGCCGATACCAACGTATTGAGCCGCCACAGCCACCGTGCACGCCTCAACCGATGCCGGAGCCGCGCGGCGTCTCGGCCAGGGTCAGCAGGTATTCAGCCAGCGCCACCGCCTCGTTGTGCTGCGTATCCCGGGCCGCGTAGAGCAGTGTCAGGGGCGCCGCTGCCGCGAACTCGACCAGCCTGCGCACCTCCGGGTTTGCCTTCAGCTCATCGGCGTAACGCCGGCGGAACTCCGGCCAGCGCTCCGGCCGATGGTCGAACCATTGGCGAAGCTCCGTGCTCGGCGCGACGTCCTTCATCCAGGCATCGAGATGTGCCCCCGCCCGGCTCACGCCGCGCGGCCAGAGCCGGTCAACCAGCACCCGCCGCCCGTCGTCCGGCGAGGCCGGCTGGTAGATGCGCTTAGCGGCGATCTGAGGCACGGGTCCGGTCCGCTGTTCCGACGCGCGCCGCGAGGCGCCTTGGCGAGCCTAAGCCGGCTTTCCGGCCCAGGATCAAGCCGGGGCGCGCAATTGCTCGAACGTCGCCCTCAGTTCCTCGGTGAACAGCTGCGGCTGCTCCCAGGCGGCGAAGTGCCCGCCCTTGGGCAGGCGATTGTAGTGGATCAGCTTGGGATAGGCCTTCTCGGTCCAGCTGCGCGGCGCGGTGTAGATCTCGTCCGGGAACGCGCTGACGCCGGTGGGCAGCATGACGCCCTTGGGCGCGAAGAACGGCAGCTTGCTCTCCCAGTAGAGCCGAGCCGACGACACCGCGGTGTTGGTGAGCCAGTAGAGGGTAACGTTGTCGAGGATGTCGTCGCGGGTCAGCCCCTCCGGCTGGCCGTCGAAGACGAGGGCGATCAGCGAGTAG